>Ga0209550_10003735_pt1 | contig 14486 bp, 10 predicted proteins | sample LauGreSuBDMM15SN_2_FD_187567 | JGI IMG/M metagenome (GOLD analysis project Ga0209550, IMG submission 187567) | Freshwater lake microbial communities from Lake Michigan, USA - Su13.BD.MM15.SN (SPAdes) (version 5) | ecosystem: Environmental > Aquatic > Freshwater > Lake | place: Lake Michigan...
CTCTATAAATTCTGTGATATCGAAATCTAAAAATAAATATTATAAATTTTTTGTAAAGGTAAGATTCTAATAACAAAATCGATGGGAACTACCATAAGTTATTGATTTTCAATATTTTATTTTGTGGAAAAAAGAATTCGAGAACCATTCATTACTAAACGATATTTGCAATACTATGAATCTCTGATGAACGTTTCACAACTTTAGGTACAACTGAATTTCGTTTAAAATTCTTTTAGTTTTCGGCAAATTCAAATATCTTTTTTAATCAGAGTAAAAAAATTTCAGTTAATAAACCTATGGATTTCTCTCATCTTCATGTTCACACCCAGTTTTCTTTATTAGACGGAGCTGCGTCCATAAAAAATTTATATCAAAAGGCTATTACTGAAAAAATGCCAGCACTTGCCATTAGTGATCATGGTAATATGTTCGGTGCATTTGAATTCGTAAAGGAAGCTTACAAACATAGAAATGAAGATAAATCCTTAAAGGTAAAACCAATTGTTGGTTGTGAATTTTATATCACTACCGATAGAACACGTAAAATATTTAGTAAGGATGAAAAAGATCCTCGTAATCATCAGATTTTATTAGCTAAAAATGAAATTGGATATAAGAATTTAGTTAAACTTACCTCTTTAGGCTATATCGAAGGGATGTATTCTAAATATCCCCGAATAGATAAACAACTGATTCATAAATATCATGAAGGTCTTATTGCTACTACTTGTTGCCTTGGAGCTTTGGTTCCACAAACTATTTTAAAAAAGGGAGAAGAAGAAGGTGAGAATGAATTTAAGTGGTGGCTGAATATATTTCAAGAGGATTTTTATATCGAATTACAAAGGCATGGTATCCCCGATCAGGATAAGGTGAATATTGTTTTATTAAAATTTGCCAAAAAATACAATGTCAAAATAATTGCTAGTAATGATTCTCATTATGTTGATCAAAAAGATTCAAATGCGCATGATATTCTTTTATGTATTAATACAGGAGAAAAGCAATCAACTCCAAAGTGGAGCGAAGTTTCAGATGATGATGTTCAAGTTAAAAATAAAAGATTTGCCTTTCCGAATGATCAATTTTACTTGAAGACCAAAGATGAAATGATAAAGGTTTTCGAAGATATTCCTGAAGCAATTGATAATACCAATGAAATCGTTTCAAAAGTTGATTTATTAGACTTAAAGAGAGATATCTTATTGCCTCATTTTGTAGTGCCTTCCAACTTTACATCTCAAGATGAATATCTTTCTCATTTAACTTGGACGGGTGCGAAAGAAAGGTATAAAATTTTCACTCCTGAAACAGAAGAAAGAATCAATTTTGAATTGGGAGTTATCAAAGACATGGGATTTGCTGGATACTTTTTAATTGTAAGTGATTTTATAATTGCTGGAAAAGAATTAGGTGTATTTGTAGGCCCCGGACGTGGTTCTGCCGCTGGAAGTGTGGTTGCTTATTGCATTGGTATTACTAATATAGATCCTATAAAATACAATCTACTTTTTGAAAGATTTTTAAATCCTGAAAGAAAATCTATGCCAGATATAGATACGGATTTTGATGATGAAGGAAGACAAAAAGTGATTGATTATGTAGTACAGAAATATGGAAAAAGTCAGGTAGCACAAATCATTACTTATGGAACAATGGCCGCCAAATCTAGTATTGCAGATGTTGCGAGGGTTATGGATCTGCCATTAACCGAAAGTAGAGCATTATCAAAATTAGTTCCGGAAAAGCCTGGCATAAATCTAAAGCGATTATTGCATGCACCTTACACCATCAAAGAGGCTAAGGACGGTGAAAAATCATTAGAAGAAAAAGAACAATTATTACCTGAGGATATAGAAAATGTAAAAAAACTCCGTGAAATATATAAGGGCACGGACTTGAACAGTACTATTTTACATGAGGCAGAAATTCTTGAAGGATCCGTTAGAAATACAGGTATACACGCATCAGCTATAATTATTGCACCAAAAGATTTAACAGACCTTTTACCGGTAGCCTCTTCAAAAGAGTCTGAATTGTGGTTAACACAAATTGAAGGAGGGTCAATAGAAGAGGCGGGAGTAATAAAGATGGACTTCTTAGGACTAAAAACTTTAAGTATTCTAAAAACGGCTTTAATACTCATAAAGCAAAACCATGATATTAGTATAGATATTGATAACATCCCATTGGATGATGAATTGACTTATAAGCTTTATCAACAAGGTGATACAAATGCCACTTTTCAGTTTGAAAGTGTAGGTATGCAAAAATATTTACGCGAGTTGAAGCCAGATAAATTTGCTGATCTCATTGCAATGAATGCCCTTTATCGACCAGGTCCTCTAGCCTACATCCCTGAATACATTGATCGTAAATTGGGCAAAAAAAAGGTAGAATATGATTTGCCAGATATGGAAGAATACCTTAAAGAAACCTACGGTATAACCGTGTACCAAGAGCAGGTAATGCTTCTATCTCAAAAACTAGCAGGCTTTAGCAAAGGGGATGCTGATGTACTTAGAAAGGCAATGGGGAAAAAGCAAATTGCTGTGTTGGATAAAATGAAGGTTCAGTTTGTTGATGGAGCAACTTCCAATGGTCATGCAAAAGAAAAATTAGTGAAAATATGGACCGATTGGGAAGCTTTTGCTCAATATGCCTTTAATAAATCCCATTCCACCTGTTATGCATTTGTAGCCTATCAAACGGCTTATTTAAAAGCTCATTATCCCAGTGAATATATGGCGGCTGTTTTAAACCATGCAGGAAGTATTGATAAAATTACCTTCTTTATGGAGGAGTGTAAACGTATGGGGTTAAAGGTGCTTGGTCCTGATATCAATGAGTCTCAAAACGGATTTGCTGTAAACCAGAATGGAGAAATTCGTTTTGGTTTTAGTGGTCTTAAAGGCGTTGGTGAAAATGCTATTGAAAATATTATTGAAGAAAGAACAAAGCATGGCAATTTTACTTCTGCCTTTGATTTGGCTAAAAGAGTAAATCAACGGGCAGCTAATAAAAAATCATTGGAAAGTTTAATCTATTCAGGAGCCTTTGATTGTTTCAAAGATCTTACTAGATCTCAATATTTTTATGCTGCTCCTGGTGACAGTCAGGGATTAGAAAAGATTTTGAAACACGGCAGCATTTTTCAAAATCAAAATGCAAGTGTAAGCAATACTTTGTTTGGAGATTTACAAATGCCTGATATCGTTGCTCCAAAATTGTCTTTGTGTGAACCTTGGCCCCTTGCACAGCAACTTGATTTTGAAAAGGAGGTGACAGGAATGTACATGAGTGGACATCCTTTAGACAATTTCAAATTTGAAATGAGGCATTACAATATCAGTAGATTGGCTGATTACAATGAATTTAAAATTTCGGTCAACACAAATACCAGTCCTGGAAGAAATTTTAGATTAGCTGGACTGGTAGTAGATGCTCAACAAAGACTTACCAAAACGGGTAAGAATTTCGCCATACTAACTATTGAAGATTATTCTGGAAAAAGTGAATTTATGCTTTGGAGTGAAGATTATGTAAAATATATTCATTATTTAGAAAAAGGATTAATTGTTTTGATTGAAGGAGGTTTTAAAACCAGGTACAATAGTGAGCAATATGAGTTTAAACTCTCTAGGATTCATTTACTTGAAACAGTAAAACCTGCATTAACCAAACAAGTTATAGTAGAGATACAGCCTCAGTTTGTAAGTACCCAATTTGTAAATTTTATTGAAAACAATGTTAAACAGTATCCAGGAAAAACTGCTCTAAAATTTAATATCGTTGATGTGCGAAATAATTATAAGGTTGGAATGTACAGCTTAGAAACAGGTTTTACAATGAATGATGATATGGCAGAGTTTTTAAATGAAAATAAAGATATTGAAGTAAATGTGATCACTGCTTAAAATTTCCCGTTTTTCAGTATTAGTTCTTATAAATATAGAAGAAATAGTATAGTGTCAAAACAACATATTAACACTGGCATTTCAATGTGTGAATATGTCAATACTACTCATATCGTAATTTGGATGTATTTTTGATGGTATAAAATAAATTAATTAAATATATAATTATGGCACAAGAATTCACAGACGCTAATTTCAAAACAGCGGTAATAGACTCCGATAAATTATCAGTAATTGATTTTTGGGCTGAATGGTGCGGCCCTTGCCGAGCTATTGGTCCGGTTATTGAGGAATTGTCAAAGGAGTACGAAGGTATTGTAAACGTTGGCAAGGTAAATGTTGATCACAATCCACAAATTTCAACTGACTATGGTATAACAAGTATACCTGCAATTCTTTTTGTAAAAGGTGGACAGGTAGTAGATAAATTGGTAGGAGCTCAACCAAAGGCAAATTTTATTAAAAAAATTGACGCCCTGAAATAGTTAAATCTTACTCAAATTAAAAACCGAAGTTAATACTTCGGTTTTTTTATATCCATTAAATTGTTATAATGTCCTTACTGATTATCCCATTAAAATTCCAGCGATAGAGGCTGATAAATAAGATGCTAAAGTTCCACATAGTAATGCTCTCATTCCTAATTTTGCTAGATCGGCCCTTCTTTCTGGAACTAAGGCACCAATGCCTCCAATTTGCATACCCACCGAGCTAAAATTTGCAAAACCACAAATCGCAAAGCTCACTATCATTAAAGATTTGTCTGAAATTAAACTTTGATATCCTTTTACCAAAATACCAGATGAATTAGGTACCATTGTTTGGGTCAAATCGCTAAAAGCAACAAATTCGTTGATGGTTAATTTTTTACCAAGCATAGTAGCTACACTTGAAACATCTGCTGTAGGTACTCCCATCGCCCATGCCATTGGGGAAAATAATTTACCAAATATCCAATCTAATGTCAATGTAATATCTAGATGAAAAAACAGTCCTAATTTAGTCAATAGAAAATTTATTAAAGCAATAAGACCTAAAAACCCTATTAACATAGCTATCACATTGATAGAAATTTTCATGCCATCCCCTGCCCCATGTGTAATTGCATCTATAACATTGGTGTAAGGAGATTTTACTTCCAATTTTACTTTACCCATCGTTTCGCTTTCTTCAGTTTCAGGCCACACAATTTTAGAAATTACAAGTGCTGCAGGTGCTGCCATTAAACTTGCTGCAAGCAAATATTCCGCTTTTGCACCGAAGCTTACATATACCACCAATATTCCTCCTGCTATGCAAGCTAGGCTTCCACTCATACTGGCAAGTAACTCACTCATAGTCATTCCCTTTAAATAAGGTCTGATCATTACCTGCGCTTCTACTTGTCCAACAAATGCACTGGCTACATTACTTAAAGCTTCTGCTCCACTCACTTTCATTACCCAATTCATTGCTTTTGCAACCAGAGATACAATCCGCTGCATTAAACCAAAATGATAAAATATGGCTACTAAAACACATACCAATATAATAGTTGCTAACACACTAAAACCAAAAACGAAAACTCCAGGCGTGCGATAAGGAACAGAACCACCTGCCATATTATCCGCCATTAATCCACCGTATACAAATCCAGCTCCTTCTTTAGCAAAAGCCTCTAAATGGGTAATTATACTGCCAATTTTTTGAAAAAATAATTTAACAAAGAGACTTTCAATATTAGTAAGGCAATTATAATCTGTAATAAAATACCACTTATTACTAATTTGTAATTAATCCTTTTTTTATTATTCGAAAACATCCAAGCAATCGCTAAAATCAATACTATTCCAATTAATCCCTGAAATCTTTGCATAGAATTATTTATTAAATTGAAAGTTATACAATTATCAAATGAAACTCTTCATTTTAAGATATAAAGAAAAGAATTTTATAATTTATCATAACCACTCTTTCCTATTCCTATTAAATTATTACATAATAAGAAATAATTATATGAATATCGAAATTATTTGAAATTAAAACTTTAGCTACAGTAACTTTGTGAAAATAACTTTTGATGATTCAATCTATTGATACTTTAATCAACCATACAGCTGATGCTACCCTAAAAAATATAGCTGAAAAGGTAAATCTTAAACAAAGAATTACCGATGAAGAAGGTTTGTATTTATTTGAAAAAGCTAGTTTATCTTTTGTAGGATTTTTGGCAAATTATATTAGGGAGACTAAGCATGGAGATATTACTTATTTCAATAGAAATTTTCATATTGAGCCTACCAATGTTTGTGTATTTAGTTGCAAATTTTGTTCTTATTCTAAACTGTATGCGAATAAAGAGGAAGGTTGGGAATTGAGTATTGATCAAATGATAGACATTGTTAAATCATATGATGGGAAACCGATTACTGAAGTTCATATTGTTGGAGGTGTACATCCTAAAATGAATATGGATTATTTTATTGAGTTAATGCAAAGGATAAAAGCACATCGTCCTTCACTTCATGTAAAAGCATTCACCGCAGTTGAATTAGACTATATGTTTCGTAAGGCAAAGCTAACTGCCGAGCAAGGAATGGCTAAACTACATCAAGCTGGATTGGATAGCTTGCCAGGTGGAGGTGCTGAAATTTTTGCTCCTGAAATCAGAGAACAAATTGCACCCGATAAGGTAGATGCAATTGGATGGTTACGAATTCATGAAATTGCTCATGATTTAGGAATGCATTCCAATGCAACTATGTTGTATGGAAATATAGAAAAATATGAACACCGGATTGATCATATGAGCAGATTAAGAAATTTACAAGATAAAACGGGAGGGTTCAATACTTTTATCCCACTAAAATTTCGAAATCATGACAATGAAATGAGTAATGTTCCAGAATCTACGATTACAGAAGATATGCGTCTATATGCTATTGCTAGAATATACTTAGATAATTTTGCTCATCTAAAAGCATATTGGCCAATGTTAGGCCGCGAAAATGCTCAACTTAGTTTGTCATTTGGTGTTAATGATATTGATGGAACGATCGATGATTCTACAAAAATTTATAGTATGGCTGGAAGTGAAGAACAAAATCCAGCAATGAGTACGGAGGAATTAGTAACGCTAATTAAACAGGTAAAAAGAAAACCAATAGAACGTGATACTTTATATAATATAGTGACTGATTATAGTAATATTGACTTTACCAACCTTAAAGTAGAAGTAATTTAGAATTAAAATAAATTATGGAAAATTTGCTTGACGTACTTATTATTGGTGGAGGTCCTATTGGTCTGTCTTGTGGATTAGCAGCTCAGCAAAAAGGTTTAAAATATATTATAGTTGAGAAAGGATCTCTTGTAGATTCTCTTTACCACTACCCTGCTAATATGACTTTTTTTTCAACTTCTGAAAAGCTTGAAATTGGTGCTGTACCTTTTGTCAGTAATAATAATAAACCTACCCGTAACGAAGCATTGGAATATTATAGACGAGTAGCCCTTTCTGCAAACCTTTCTATTAATTTATATGAAGAAGTTACCGATATCATAAGGCAAGAAGATAAATTCCAAATTAATACTTCCAAAGATCATTATTATACTTCCAATGTAATCATAGCAACAGGATTTTATGGGCGACCCTTTTTGTTAAATGTGCCAGGCGAACATTTGCCTAATGTAACGCATTATTATAATGATCCCCATATTTACGCTTTTCAAAAAGTATTAGTGGTAGGTGCTAATAATTCAGCTGTAGATGCTGCATTGGAAACCTATAGAAAAGGCGCTTCAGTTACCATGGTAATAAGAGATGAACAAGTTGGTGAAAGAGTAAAGTATTGGGTTAGGCCAGATATTATTAATCGTATTAAAGAAGGTTCTATAAAAGTTTATTATAATTCTACTATTTCAGCAATTCGTGAAAAAGAGGTAGATCTAAATACTCCCAATGGCTTACTTACTATTAAAAATGATTGGGTAATTGCGATGACAGGATACCAACCTGATCTTTTATTTTTACAAAAAATTGGAATTAAATTATCTGACGACGAAATTAAAAAACCTGAATACAATGAAAGTACCCACGAAACAAATGTTAAAGGTGTTTTCTTAGCAGGTGTTATTTGTGGAGGTATGAATACCCATAGTCTCTTTATCGAAAATTCTCGAGATCATGCTGAAAGAATAATGAATCAAATCGTAAATGTGTAAATTAAATTTACCTCATTCCCCGATATGTTAAATCCTAATTTGAACTATTTTTTTCTCATTTTTTTAAAATAATTCGGTCTGCGGACTATCTGATTCTTCTTTTTTCTCCCACTCCATTTCCACACTTTTTGAAAAATCTGTAAGCTTTGCTCCTACAGCTTTCCAACCCATTATTTCTACCATATTTTTAACTTTAAATTTGGCAGATCTTACTAGTTGACCACGACCTGTATTTACTATCAATAGTGGATCAAGATCTGTAGTAACCATTTCTAAACGATTATCCTTTCCTTCTTTGATAAAAAAGAATTTAGTGTGAAGCGTGGTAGTCTCAATTTTGAATCTTTTAATATTGTATTGCAATTTTTCATTGTCAAGATAAACTGCCGTTACCACCTTTTCTGGTCTAAATTTCTCAATCATTATCACTTTCTCTACATCAAAACGCTGAGTAAGTTCTTGATCGGTAATTTCATAGTTACCATCATTGTAAACCACTAATAACCTGTCTTCTGCATCAAACTTACCTAAGTATTCTCCTTTTTCTTCTGAATTTAATCGACCAAATTTATTATCAAACCATAATTTTTTCGCATCCAATGTAGACTTTCCTGCATCTTTAAATTTAACAGATTTTATTGGGTATTTGGTAACCTGGTTACCAATACTTCCTCGATTTTTTATTTCTAACTCTTCGAAGTAAAACTCAAGCTCTTTTTTCTTTGCACTACAATTTGGACTAAGTATAATTTTAACTACCTCAGCTTCTCCGTTGGCATTGGCTGAAAAATAATGAACCTTACTTTTTTCAGAACCTTTTGTAAGATCATATTCTTTATCTCTAGTTATACCGGTTACGTTAAAACGCTTTGCGAAACTAACACCAGTTTTACCATCTACATAGATCATATTATAAGTAGAACGTTCATCATTTTTTTGAAAAACAGCCACATGTAAAATATCTTTTCCAATAAATGCCTTTTCTGAAACCCTGATCACTTTCATGATTCCTTCTTTTGTGAAAGCAATTATATCGTCTAGATCAGAAACCTCCGCAATCAGTTCATCTTTTTTCAAACCTGTGCCAATGAAACCATCTGCAAAATTTGCATACACTTTTATATTAGCTATGGCAACAGATTTCGCTTGAATAGTATCAAATAATTTTATTTCAGTTTTACGTTCTCTTTCTTTGCCAAATTTTTTCAATAAATTCTCATAATAAGCTACTGCATAATCTGTTAAATTTTCAAGATCATGTTTTACTTGCTTGATATCAGATTCAAGTCCTTTTATTTGTTCATTTAGTTCATCAATATCCAAACGATAAATTCTTCTAACAGGTTTCTCCGTTAGTTTAATAATATCTTCCTTGGTAATATCTCTGCGTAATAGTTTTTTGAATGGTGTAAAAGCCTTGTCAATAGCCAAAAGCACTTTATCCCAAGATTCATGCTTTTTTTCTAGCTCTTTGTATATCTGTTCCTCAAAAAATATTTTTTCAAGTGATGTGTAATGCCATTTCTCTTGAAGTTCTGCTAATTTAATTTCTAATTCTCTTTTTAGTAACTCTTTCGTATTTTCTGTAGCAGTTTTTAATAATTCTTGAACACCCAAAAATTGAGGTTTGTCATTTACAATAACACAGGCATTGGGAGAAATACTTATTTCACAATCAGTAAATGCATACAAAGCATCAATGGTTATATCTGGAGAAATACCTACAGCCAATTCAATAATAATTTCAACCGCCGAAGCAGTATGGTCAAGTACTTTTTTAATTTTTATTTTACCTTGATCATTTGCCTTTACGATGCTTTCCATCAATTGAGTGGTCGTAATTCCAAAGGGTACACTTTTTATAACCAATGTTTTTTTGTCAAGCTCTTCAATAATGGCTCTCACCCTTATTTTACCACCTCTTTTACCATCATTGTAATTGGTTGCATCCATTGTACCTCCAGTCATAAAATCAGGTAATAGATCAAATTTTTTGCCCTTTAAAATTCTAATAGACGCTTCAATTAATTCACAAAAATTATGAGGTAATATTTTTGTGGCTAATCCTACCGCAATGCCTTCTGCTCCTTGTGCAAGTAGCAATGGAAATTTCATTGGTAATGTTACAGGCTCATTTTTACGACCATCATAACTAATTGTCCAATCAGTAGTTTTTGAATTGAAAGCTACCTCTAATGCAAATTTGCTGAGTCTAGCTTCAATATATCTAGGTGCTGCCGCATCGTCTCCAGTTCTAACATCTCCCCAGTTACCTTGTGTTTCTACTAATAAATCCTTTTGACCAAGATTAACGAGTGCATCACCAATACTTGCATCTCCATGAGGATGATATTGCATTGATTGACCAATTATATTGGCAACTTTATTGAAGCGTCCATCATCCATTTCTTTCATGGCATGAAGAATTCTACGCTGTACAGGCTTTAATCCATCTTCCAATGCTGGAACTGCCCTTTCCAAAATTACATAACTCGCATAATCCAAAAACCATGTTTTGTATTGACCTCCAATCCCACTGTCAGTGTGAATGTAATCTTCTTTATTTTTGCTTGTTGCCATATTTAATTTAAAGATGTTCGAATAGCTAATAACTTTATAGCATCCATTTCATTTAACAATATATTTCAGTATAAAAAAATTCCGTCGCACACAATCATCAGTAAAATAGAAAAATGATGAAACGATTTAATTACCCTAATTTTTATCCCTTTGTTTTTAATTCAAAATCTTTCATGTTAGCAATTTTTCCTTGAACATCTAACATATTCTGGGCTACCATAACTTTTATGCGCCAAAGAAGGTAAGCATCTCCTGTTACATTTTTAGCCTTGCTTATAAATTGATGTATAATTTTTGAAGCCTTTTGCCAATCAGATGTTATAAATTTTTTAAGTTCGGCATCATAAAAATCATATTCTTGCTGAATTAGTTTTTTTCCACCTTCCAGTAATCTAACTCCTTTATTTTCTTCACAAAGTTTTGTCCATTCATCAGGATCCACTTCAAATTCACTCGGAGTAATTTCTCTCGCTAATTTCTTTGCTTTTAAAAACTCCTTTGCAGGAATTTCAAATATCCAATTAGGGTAAAATATATTTCCCTTTTCATTGATAAATGGTAAATTGTTTAAATAAAGAATAAAAACTCTACTCTGAAATTCTTTCATGTAATTGAGTAACCAATAATAACCACATACATCATGCTTATTTTGTGCTGCCCATATCCAGATCAACTCTTCTGGATCCCTTCGCATTGTGCCAACTAAATTAGCTACAGTATTATAATCACTGATTTCTGTATCATTGATTTTAGATTCAAAGTCACCACCTGATAAAACTTCGCTCCACCAATCACTACGAACTTCTATTCCATCTCCTAAGTAAATATTTTGTAAAGGACCAACTGCATAATCATCTTTGATGCAAACTATTTCACCAATTAGGGTTTCATCTAATTCGATGGCCTGTTGTAAAACATTTTTATCAAATTCATTAAAAACTATGTGTATCATTTTTTTTAAGTTATTTTATTTTGGCGAAACAATATAATAGACAGCCGTGGTGAAAAAATTTCTAACAAATGGGATGGATTGAATCCAATTAAATTGTGTTCTTGGTTTCCATCCAAATTTATATTCATACACAGGATTGATTAACCAATGTTTTTGTAATAATATTTTATATCCAGTTTTATTAATTATTTTTTCAAAACGTTCAATAGAAATTCCAGTTTCTTTAATTTCCACTAAATCATCTGAATACTGTTTATTGACTTTTAATAATAATTTAAACATTGACATTGGAAGCAAGTGCCAATAGGGAGCTTTACCTAGCCAGCCTTTTAGCATTTGCTGGTGACCTCCAAAAGGCATTTGCCATGGAGGAAAAGCAAATAGAATTATCCCATTAGGTCTTAAGAATTTTTTCATCCATTCTATCAGCTTTTCCTGATCATGAATATGTTCGATCACATCTTTTAATACGATGATATCAAACTTTGTTTTTAAATCCTTTTCAGCATCTACATCATAAATATTGCTATTAATTAACCTTACTTTACCCGTTTCAATTTCAGGTTGCAACCACTCGTTTGCTTTTTCTAACCAATAAGGATACATTTCTACTCCAGTGCAATTACAACCTTGTTCACTAAATGCCCTTAGTAAGGAACCCTGCCCACATCCAATTTCTAACAATTGCATTCCAGGTTCAATTGATTTCACATTTTGAACAAATGGTATTATCCATTTACGAACGTTTGAAAGTTGAATCTCAAAATACTTTTTATCGTCTGTATGAAAATCGTACATAAATTAAATTCGCAATATAAATAATGACTCTATTGAACAGAGGGAATGTCCTCTACTAAATTCAAATCCACTTTTAAATTATCAATAATAAAATCCTGTCTGCTAGGTGTATTCTTGCCCATATAATATTCAAGTAATTGTTGAATATGAGTATCTGGCAACATCATGACAGGTTGTAATTTCATATCTTCTCCTATAAATCGAGCAAACTCATTTGGACTAATTTCACCTAAACCTTTAAAACGCGTAATCTCAGGTTTTGAGCCTAATTTTTTTATAGCTTTATCTTTTTCAACTTGGTCATAACAATAAATAGTTTCTTGTTTATTCCTAACCCTAAATAAAGGTGTTTCTAATATGTAGACATGCCCATTTTTAACAAGGTCTGGAAAAAATTGTAGAAAAAAGGTCATGAGCAGTAAGCGGATATGAAGTCCATCCACATCCGCGTCGGTAGCAAAAACAATATTATTATATCGAAGCGTATCGTATCCGTCCTCAATATTCAAAGCATGTTGTAATAAATTGAACTCCTCATTTTCATAAACTACTTTTTTTGTTAACCCGAAGCAATTAAGAGGTTTACCTCTTAAACTAAAAACTGCTTGAGTATTCACATTTCTAGCCTTAGTAATGCTACCACTTGCACTGTCTCCTTCCGTGATAAATATGGTGCTTTCTTTTTGCTTTTCAAGGATGTTTTCTTTATCTTTTCCAGTGGCTTCATCATTGTAATGAAACTTACAATCCCTAAGTTTTTTATTGTGGAGATTCGCCTTTTTGGCTCTTTCATTAGCTAATTTTCTAATTCCAGATAATTCTTTTCTTTCCCTTTCATTTTGTTCAATTCTCTTTTTTAAGGCATCGGTAGTTACGGGATTTTTATGCAGATAATTATTTAGCTCTTTTCCTAAAAAATCTCCAATAAAGTTTTTCATACTTGGACCACCATCAAAAACAGTTTGGGATCCCAATTTAGTCTTAGTCTGACTTTCAAATACAGGCTCTTGAACTCTAATACTTAGCGCAGAACAAATGCTACCTCTTATATCTGCCGCATCATAATCTTTCTTAAAAAAATCTCTGATTGTTTTTACGTAACATTCCCTGAAGGCAGCCAAATGTGTACCACCCTGAGTTGTAAACTGCCCATTCACGAAACTGTAATACTCTTCTCCATAAGCACTTTCATGGGTAATTGCTACCTCAATATCCTCCCCTTTTAAATGTATGATAGGATATCGTATTTCATCTTCATTGGTTTTTCGCTGCAAGAGATCTAATAAACCATTTTTACTTACATATCGTTTACCATTTAGATTCATTACCAAACCTGCATTGAGGTAGCAATAATTCCAAAACTGATTGTCTAAATATTCTTGTACAAAATGAAAATTCTTAAAGATAGATTCATCTGGAATGAATGATACAAAAGTTCCGTTCTCTTCCTTTGTAACAGACTCTTTATGCTCCTTTAGTAAAACCCCTTTTTGAAATTCAGCAGTTTTTTCTTTTCCTTCACGATAAGCTGTAACTTTAAAATAATCACTCAATGCATTAACAGCCTTGGTTCCAACTCCATTTAAACCAACACTTTTTTGAAATGCTTTGCTATCATACTTAGCCCCCGTATTGATTTTACTAACCACATCTACTACTTTTCCTAGTGGAATACCTCTTCCGTAATCCCTTACGGTAATATTTTTGCCATCAATATTTACATCTACATGCCTTCCATGACCCATTGTATGCTCATCAATACAGTTATCTATCACTTCTTTTATTAATACATACACACCATCATCTGGACTGCTTCCATCACCCAGTTTTCCTATGTACATACCCGGTCTAAGTCGAATATGCTCTTTCCAGTCTAGACTTCTAATCGAATCTTCGTTGTAATCCCCAGCTATTTTTTCTTTTTCAGTCATCTTGCTTTGATATAAAATCTTTACCTTATTGTGTTTATAAACTCATTTTCTCCTCTAATACTAAAATTAATAAGAGGTTATATTAATAGATATGATTGTTTT
>Ga0209550_10003736_pt1 | contig 14485 bp, 15 predicted proteins | sample LauGreSuBDMM15SN_2_FD_187567 | JGI IMG/M metagenome (GOLD analysis project Ga0209550, IMG submission 187567) | Freshwater lake microbial communities from Lake Michigan, USA - Su13.BD.MM15.SN (SPAdes) (version 5) | ecosystem: Environmental > Aquatic > Freshwater > Lake | place: Lake Michigan...
AAAATATTTAGAAATTGATCATTTTAATTTTAAGAATTAAAGTGATTGTTGGCGATCAATTTGGAAGGGAGTTTTTGTTGAAAAAATGGGTACGTTGCACAGTGATTGGCAAAATCATGGATCCTTCCACCTCTATTCGTGGCTGGACTTCTCTAGTGGCTATTGTGGTTTTTCTTGGTGGAATTCAGCTTTTGTCGGTAGGTGTGATCGGAATATATATCGGCAAAATATATAAAGAAGTAAAGGGCGGGCCTCTGTATATTATAGATAAAACTACTAATTTTGAAGAATAGTTCGGCGACTATTAGATTTTATCAAATTTAACTATAGATCGATTTTGCTCTAAATTTATTGAGTTTGCGGGAAAAATCTCATCAGGGTTTTTGCGCAAAATTGTTTTGGCAACGCGATATTCTAGTAGCATCTTTAACAATTTTAGCCCATACATAATAAGCGGTACCGATGATTTAGCCTCTGAATCTGTCCAATTCATAGACACTTCTGCAATTTGTATTTCTTTGTTATCGTACAATAAAATATTCAGCTGAGGATGAAATTGCCAAGAGTTAGATAAATTATAAAAATTCACCTGCGATAAAGTTGATTTTTTGATGGCAATCATTGCGGTGCCGGAATCTGACATTAGAAGGCCGGTACAAAAAAACGTGGTAAGATTGAAAAAATAATTGCCTAGTTTTCTTACCAAGCTGTAATTCTGCAAATTACTTTCTCGCATAAAACGGCTAGCTAAAACAACATCAACATTGCTGCTTTTTTTAATTGGAGCCAGCAGGGTATCGATTAGCCAAGTTGGATCAACCTGATGATCGCCGTGAATTACAACTATATGAGTAACTGGTCTTCCCAAAAAATAAGTGAATCCTGTTTTTATGCTGTGACCATAGCCGCAATTTTCTTTGCATAAAACCATCGAAACTCTACGTGCGAATTCAGGATTTCTCTCCATGAATTTGTTAATGTTTTCTACCGTTTTATCGCTGCTGTGATTATCGATTATGCGTATTTCAGAGATATCATCTAAAACCTTCGAATTGATTGAAGCAAGCACCTTCTCAATAGTATTTTCAACGTTAAAAACCGGTATTATTAAGCCGGCTTTTATTTGTTTTTCTGCGTGCAATGGGCTCATAAAATCTATTCGAGGAATGTTGTGGATTTATTGATATTATTGAGAATATCATCTTTTATTTCTTGATTGTAAACGCCTGCTTTAAGAATTATTATCGGGTTTGTTACATCTTTCAAAGCTTGAGGTGATTCAACCATTAAATTTGTGCCGTAGAGACGCTTGCCACGCTTGTTGGGATCGTTATCAAGTAAGCTGACAATGCGTTTGCAATCTAGACCAAAGGCAATGAGATATTGGCTAAAAACATGAGCGCCAAATAAATAAATAGGCTGATCTATTGTTGCTATTTTTTTGTTAAGATTATCAATTAGTTCTTCGTGATATTTTAGATATTCTAAATAAATATTTTTATTTTGATTATAAAGATTCGGTGATAATTCAAAATTTTTCACCGAGCTATCGCGAACTGCACTATAAAAGATGCTGTGATCATCCATGAAATATTCTTTGGCCAATAATTTAAAGCCATATTTTGCTAGTAAAAATTCAATATAATCTTCGGTGAGAAAGGTGGTATGTTCAAAATTTATGCAGTTAGTATATTTTCTTTCGAGCATTATTTTCATGTGCGGCAGCGAGAAAATAAGATGCTGACCATCTTTCATAAATTTAGAAATATGCAGCATAAACTGGCTCGGGTCATAGATATGCTCAAAAACATGAGAGTGAACTATGGTATCAAATTTGCCATCAAAAACAAATTTATCGCTGAAGAAACCTTTGATGAAGCGAGCTTTGCAGCCTTCTATGGGAGAGGGGTTGGGCTCGATTATTGTCCAATCTATCTCTTTGAAAGCGCTGAATTCTTTGGCTAAAATACCGTGTGCGCCGCCTATTTCAAGTACTGCAGCAGGGTTAGCTTTAGCAACAAAATTAGCAAAAGATTTATGGTGTTTTGTCCATAAAGCGCCAATAGCGCCGGCACCGTGAGATTCAGGATATAAAATATCGAGCGGCAAAAGTTCGTTTAATTGAATCATGCCAGAGCCGCGGCTAATCGACCAAGCCATGTCGGCTCTTATATCTGCCGCTTGTGGTTGATTAGTGCATCCCATAAAAACCGGAAATTGCGGAAATGTGTAAAGTGGTTCTAAATCACTTTCTCCAGAAATAACGCAATTATTTCTTTTAATGATGTTCATTGTTTTGTAATTCGTTAAATAGCATAGATTTGCCCAGCGCATATAGCAGTAAGCTATAAGGGTGATGATGTAGGGCGGCAATATTAAGATAAATCAAGGCTGTCATAATCGAAACCTTTTTTTTGTCATAGCCTTCTTTTTCGAGCCAGTGGTAAAAATAATTTTCGCAATCGACTAGAATTTGTTTGCGGTTGAAATCGTAATTTATTTTATCTTTTTTCCACTCAATTTCAAAAAGATTTTCAGTAATTATTCCATGATTTATAATTAGACCATGAAGAAGTTTTGCGAGATCGTAATATAGGTCTCCTACCGAAAGATCGCCGCCGAAATCTTGTCGCCAATCTAAAAATGTAAAAGTTTTTTTATCGGAATTTATTATGATATTCTCAAAATGAAAATCGCCGTGGAAGCGCCCAGGTAAGCCTTTGGCGACCCAGTTCCAATCTAGAGAATTTAGCAGCAAAGAAAGCTTTGGCATTGCAACGCCATTTATTTTTTCTTCACCATCAGCCTGGCCAAAATTTTTATAAAAAAGTTCGACGCGTTCGAATGTTTTGGTGCGATAAAAGCTCATGCATTTATCATCGAAAATTTCTTTTTGAGCTGGGGTGAGGTTGCTGACTTTCCAGAATTTTTTACACTGCTTTAACAAATCATCAAATAAAGGTAAGTTCACCGATTCAGATAACACGGTGCCTTGCACCATTTCATAAGAATACATATTTCTTTTGGCGCCGATCATTTTGGGAATAAAATCTTGTAATTCTTTTGATCTTGCAACGCGATTTGCAATAAATTTTTCATCAGCAGAAAATTTTATAACACGATTTTTAATAAACCAAATTGCTTCATTTTCTTTTTCAAGGATATTAAAATTATCCCCATTTTTGTAGGCTTGGCGCGCTTTTTCTAAGGCTGCAGGGTTGCCGGTATCATACCAAGTGAATTCATGGACTTTGGTTGAGGAGTCGATGATTTTTTTCATACCGTAAGCCTCGCCAGTTTCGATAGATTCTTTGCCGCCCAATTCCATTGCGGACCAAAATTTTTTATAATCGAAGATGCCAACTAAGCCAATGTAAGGTTTGTGCTGAGTAGTTTTGGTTTCTGTTTTTTCACAAATAGATTCTGCTATATCGCCCACAACTTTTATGGCGCGATAAAAACCAGAATTATTTTCTTGCGCATATCCGACCCAATTTTGAGTCGGCGCAGGAATTGATTCTTTAACTAATGTATCGCAAGAAGAAAAAATAAATGGCTGTTGCAAAAATTCTTTACAGGCCAGTAAGCTTAGGCCCAAGCCAGATTCTGGCCCTTCAAAAGGATGAACTTCGGCAAAGAAAAATTTGCGCTGCGGATAAGCTAATTCTAAAAATTCACGAACTAAATTTCCTTTATAGCCAAGGGCGATTACGAATTCTGCATCATCGGGAAATTGCTCTATTATATGCGATAAAATAGGGCGATTAGATATGGCGACTAAAGATTTATTCAAGTATTTTGACAGATTGCCAAGCCTAGAGCCAAGCCCTGCAGTAGGAATACATACGCGATAGCTCATGATTAATTTCTGTTATAATCATCAACTAATCTGACTACGTCATCCATTTCTGGCGTGCTTGCCTCAAGATAAATACTATCTTCGGCGGCTTCCATGCGATGAATTACGCCTGGTGTTAAAGTTATAGTTTCGTTGGGGCCATAGATTCGTGAATCTAGCTGATCTTGTGAGGCGCCAGTGTAGATGCGCAAGGCACCGCTTAAAACATAGATGGTTTCGCATTTAATATTGTGATATTGCAAGCTACATCTATGACCCTTCCACATTGTAAGTTTTTTCATCATGTAGCGATCATTGATTTCAATGACTTCTTCTCGGCCCCAAGGTTTCTCGATAATTTTCATAAGCTATATTTTATATTGATTGAATTCTGGGTGAAAATCAAAAAAGTGATCATAAAAACTTTTAACATATTGCTGCATAGACCAGCGACTGTTAAAGCCATATTTTTTCTTCATCCACTCGCGGCCTTCTGTTACGTATAGTTGCAAGTTTTCCTCATAACCTTCTGTTTTGATTAGATCGGCTTTATCGAGTAAGTGCGATTCATTTTCACTAGCCCAAACCTCAGAAGTAATTGCGGCAGCCCAATCGTTGGCGTAGGCCTTGGCGATAAGCTCGCTCTCTGACCCATAGCCTCTAAAATTATTGCCGTCGAATAAGAAATTCATGAAATCGGGTTGATCGGTGTTGATGATAGTCTCGATGAATTTGCGGCGTAATAAATAAGCGTTATTATGAATAAACCAAAAATATTTAGTTTGTTCGTGGCCCTGTAATAGCAGTTTTTCACCCCATCTTTCAGAGCAAGGGGAAAGAATACCAACGCCATAATTTTGATCTAGAACCTTCATAAGTGGCGCTAGAGTAGGGCTATTTTTTAATTCTGTATCATTAGTTAATAAGAAAAAAGCTTCGTATTTATCGAATTTTCCCTCTTTCCATAATTGGCTCAACCCATGATTCATACCGCGGCAATAGCGCAGGCCATGTGTTGTTGCCTCGGGCCAATTAGCATACCAAGTCATATATTTTGACAGGTGGTTGTTGTCTGAGCCAGCTTCGACAACATAAATATCGGTTGAATCATGATCATGCTTCAAAAGATGTTCGTAAAGTCGATTAGTAACATCGGGTAAATTACGATTCAAAATAATTGTTGCGACGCGCTTCATGCAGACCTCACTAAACGAAAATTACGAAGATAGCGCATAATACTTTGCTTGACCTGATCTTTTAAATAACCGTCAAGCTCGATATTTTTGCGAATTAATTCTTTGACTGCCTCAGCTTTTAACTCTTGGCATTCTTTGGTGGCGAACACATAGTGACCAGCAATTAATGCGCGATCGCGATCGGTAGCTTTGGTGTTTTTCAACATCCATTTATCCCATTTTTTAGAATCGTAAGCTATTTTAAGGAAACGATCAGCAAGATTGTTTAAGCCATTATTTTCTAGGATAGAAACCAAAGCTTTAGTTTCACAAACACCAAATTCTGGCGCAACATTTGCTGCATGTATCCCGAAGCGAGGGTGCCATTGCAGAGCTTCATCAGAGAGGTAATCGGTGTTATGTTCTTTCATGAAGATGCCATAACGATTGCAGATTTCAATCATTTTAGGCAATTGGATTTCGGTGGGAAGTTCATCGGCAACACGAACTGGCGCATCAAACGAACCAACATTTCTCATTTCCATAACGCGGGTTCCGCATTGAATTACTACAAAAGTTGGTTGTGGTAAATTATTTTTTTGGCAGAATTTTTTAACTTCGTTTAGAGTATAATCGAGTTCTTCTTGGGTATTGGTGCTGCCGCTTTGTTCTTCGGTGCCGATTTCAAAAATAACTTCGCGACCAAGTTTTTGTGCCTGGCTGAAGCAAAATTCATAAAGTTCGAAGACGCGATCTAGAACTTCGTTAACATTGGGTTTGCCATGTATATCAACGCTAGGATCAATGTGTAAAATTTGAAAACCGGCTTCGATATCAGCAAGATAAGACGCCTTCGCCGAGGCAATAGCACGGCCTAAGCTAAGCTTCTCGTCTTTCTCTTTATTATTTTGCCAAGGCCCACCATGATCGCGAGCAAGCAAAATTTTACCTTTTTTATCGTTATCGATGACGTATTTGGCAAAATCTGCGGTAGTCCAATTATTGACGTAACCACCGCCGAAATCTTGCGAATCAATTTGCCGACGGCTTGCAATAAGCATAATCGGAACTTCATATTGATTAGCTAATTCAGTAGCGGCATCGACGCAATTAACGCTCATCGGACCAACGCCGAGTAAGGTGCAACGCTGTTTATTTAAAAAAGATTCTAACTTTTGATGAATCATATTGTCCATTCTCCCAAAACTTTATTCTTAACTGATGGTAATAAATTGGGGTTATAAGGAGTAAAAAATTTCTCCATTATATGCAAAGACGCTTCTGCGACTGAGCGATCCCCGCCTAATCTTTCGGTAATATAGTTGGCATATTGCTTTGCGTTTTTGTCGGCATTAGCTGGCGCGATTGAATAGCCAACTTTTTTCATGACATAGTGATCAAAAATTCCATCACCCATATAGATAACTTCGTCAATATTATATTGGGCTGATATCCAGTCAATTCTTTTGATAGTGCTTACTATATCAAGCTTGAAGCCCATATCATCGACTATTCTTTTTTTGCTGATTGGAAAGCCTTTTTTATCGCCGGTTACAAAGCGAATCTCGATAAATTCACTGAGTAAGCCTAGGGCATCATTATCATCGGGGCCAAAAACTTTCATGACTTTTCCCTCGGTGGTATAAAAAAAATGTCCGTCAGTCATAACTCCATCCACATCTAAAATAAAACAAGATGGTTTAAAATTTTGATTCATAATAATAAATATTTATTGTTTTATTTGGTATACTTCAAGGTTATTTTTGTCATAGATCAAATTATATTTTTGATCAAAAAATTCGTTATAATTTCTAAGTTTTTGTCTAATTGCAACTTCTAGTTCAAAACCCACTAGCCCATCTAAGCCTTTATATTCCTTAAATATTGGCATGCTATTAAAATAAGGATAAAATTCTACTTTATTTAGCACTATAATATCAAACTTATCTCTTTTTCCAGAATTTTGTAAATCTCCATAATTTAATTGTAAAGTTATTCCGTCGTAAAAATTTGTATAAGGAAAAACAGCGTTTATGTCTTGCAAGATTCTAGCGGGAGGAGTTATTGATATTAGCTGCCTCATCTCTTCAAGAGCCTGTACTTGATTTTGTATCGATTCTTTTTTTACCGAATCATAAAATTGTCCGAATTCATCACGACGAAATTGATAACCATATAATAGCTCGATTAGTAAAAAAATATATATAGTGATATTTCTGACCTTCTTAGATATTGGGAGAGCGGTGGCACCCAATAATCCCAGTGGCCACAAAACTATCACGCTAAGTAAATAGGTGTCAATATAGATTGATGACTTGTTAACTAAAATAGAAACTAAGGTAATCGAAATTAATATCTGAAAAAAGATAAAACTACTGATATATTTTTTATTTTTTAAATCTCGAATTATCAAAACCAAGAATAGTATGCCAACAGTTAAAAAGGCTGCAATACTCATCAAGTATGGAGAAATAACCTCGTAAATTATTGTTATAGCGCTTTGATTCTCTCTTGAGATTTCAGCCATATTTTTAAAAAGAACAAATGCATCAAAGCAATTTTTGATATGATGCGTGTAAAATGGGAAAACAAAAAGTAGAGGAAGTGTACAAAAAATTGCTACAAATAGAGTAATAACGCAGTAAAGAGTTAGATTTTTAAGTAAATTCTCTTTGTCTTGTTTATGCAGTTTATCAATTAGTGTTAGGCCAACTATTGGAGCGATAAAAATAGCTGTTAATTTAAATCCTATGGCCATTCCAAGAAAAATCGCAGACCAAATCATCTTTTTTCTACTTAAAAATCTGTCGCCTAGTAATAAATAGAATGATAATAATCCTAAGAAAATGCACTGAGCATTTACATGATATTTCATTGTATTGTGTGACAATAGTGGCATGGTGGCGATGGCTATAAGAATAGCGTATTTCAGCATAGCCTCTTTGGGCCTAATGCGCTCAATTATTAAGCCAATCAAATAAAGTGAAGCAAAAATAGAAATCAGGGAAATTTGTCTGCCTAAAATCACTATAATTTCCCCAGTTTGTGAAAAATAGAATGGAAGTAGTAAAATAGAATTTAAAAGCCAAAATGCGTTACCATAGGCATAATCAAAGGTGCCAAGAGCCCTGTTCCAGCTTCCGGTAATAATCGCATTTTGTGTGTTATGTATAGAAGTTTGTATTGCTAGATCATCGATGTTTCTAATTACCAATAATACCCAATCAGCTAACAGAAAATTTTCTATAAATTGGTAAAGAAATAAAAATAATAAAAATGTAAGAGGGAGTATTTCCCACTTATGATTTATTAAATATTTGTAATAATTTGATAAAATTTTCATAAAATTTTTAATTCGGTTTTTATATTATTTTTTCTTTTTATCCAAAACCAAATTCCTGGAAGTGAGGCCAGAACGGAGACGAAGCCTATGCATAAAGAGGTTAATAAAATTTCATTTTCAGGAACTCCAAAAATTTTCCAGAGATAAACCATCGCACCTTCACGAACCCCCCAGCCGTTAATTGAAATTGGCACTGCGGTGGCAAATATAATGATTGGCATTAATAAGAACCAAACTGATATTTTGGAATCCATGCCGATAGATAAGCTTAAAAAGAAGGCGGAAATAATAATAAAAAAATGTCCCAATATGCTCAAGGAAGTAATCTTGGTAAAATATTGTAAAGAAAATTCATGATCGCTGATGCCAAGTTTTTTCATGGCTAGATTTATTAAATTTTCTAAAAAATTTAATTTTTGGTATTTCACCAAAAGAATTAAGATGAGTATTGAAATTAATAAAGTTGCGATAGCAATATAAAATGCAATAACGAGATTATTTGGAAAATAAGGTAGTAGAAAAAAAATAGAACAAGTAATAATCAGTAAGATGGCAAAAAGAGAGATTGCTCGATCAAAAATAAGGCTTAATATCAGGTTTTTCTTGCTCAGATTTTTTTTCCACACCATCATGCCTCGCACCACGTCAATGCCAATTGCGCCAGGCAGTACCTGTCCTATGAATAAACCAGAAAATGTGGCGGAAATTGAATCTAAAAAAGTAATTTTTATTTTGAGATGATGCAAAATTAAACGCCAACGGTAGCTAATTATAATGACGGCAAAAATAGAAAAAAGCAGAGAGGTCAAGACGTGAAAATAGGTTATGCTTTTTAGCTTTAAGAATAACTCTTCCGAATTAACGTCTTTCAGTAAAAAAAAGAGAACCCCGAAAGATACTAATGCTTTAAATAAAAATAATATTTGTTGTTTCGTCACAATTTTATGTCTGTTATATGGGGGCGCAATGGAAGTTTCGGTAAAACTATTTTTATAAACCGAAATTGCGATTCAGAGGCGCTGCTTTCGGCATTGTATTGAGAAGGCTTGGTCATTATTTATTTCATGTTAAGTGGACTGCGCTAAATGGATTTTGATTATCACATTAGATGCTAAAAAATTTACAGGTCAATATAAATTGACCTGTAAAAAATTTGTATTTATCGAGATTTTCTCCATCTTTTTAGAATTTTTTTCTCCCTTCTTCTTTTTCTATACCAAGTTTTTAGTTTTGATCCTTGTTTTATGGGGGGGCTTAAGAAGTGATGTTGGTTTATGGCGCTCCAATCTTTGAAGATCTTAGCTTCTTCAGAAGATTCAAATATTTTTGAGAATAAAAGAGTTATAATGGAATTTTTTATGCTAGATGCCGAGCTAATGTCGTCATCATTATTTTTCGTAAGTTCAATTGGCTTCGGATCGGCTGTAGTTTTGTGATTAATTATTGCCTTACTTTCGGAAATAAATTTTGTTGGTAGTAAGAATTCGCAATATCCGGATTTATCGCTGCTAATTTTTTGCTTGAGGTTAAAAATTTCTTCCATCTCTTCAATTCTATCGGAAAATCTATATTTGCCCTCTATGATTGCCGCCTGACTTCTTAGTGATATGTCGGATCGCCACTGATCATCTTCTAGTAATTTTTTACATAATTCATAGACGCTATGTCTATCGGAAAACATCGGTATATCAACCCATTTGCCAAAATCTTCTTTGATAGCTCGGCAATTGGTAGATACTAGGCAGGCATTTGTTGCCATAATATCGCATACCCTCCAAGAGTATCCTGAGACTTCCTCGTTATCTATATTATGAGCAAAATGGGCGTTTATCGAGATTTTAGATCTATTATAAAAATCTTCATTAGCTTGTTTTGTGATAACTTCTTCTGGATTGAGACATAGGGCGAAATCTGGCAAGCCAGAAAAAATATGCTTCAAATCATAGAATTTGCCACTAACCGTTAATCCTAAATCAGCTAGATTATTTAATAAATAAGGCCTTTTTAGGTAGCTAATGTAATGGAATAAATCTATTGCTGAAGAGTTTAAAAAAGCGTAGTCTTGCGTATCAACCAAGTTTAAATCGCGATAGGCTTTTTTAATAATATGAGCAGTTTTTGCCGTTGCTTCGAAATTTCCATAATTTCTAACCAAGCTTTGTACCACTGCATTTTTAGGGTTAAGCCCCAGCACGGTTGCAATAATTGATATATTAATATTTTGTACCTGTCCGGAAGATGTCGTCAAGCTAGTGCTATTTTTAAAATAAACAAATTTTTCCCTCGGCAGGAAAGACAATGTTTTATACCACAGCTTGAAGCGATATTTTGAAAATATTCCAATATAGATTTTATCCTGATATTTTTTTATTAACTCTTTATTTGGAAAATAATCGTAGAAATCGGATTCTAAAATAAATATTGGGCAATTAGTATCTTGATAGATTTTTTCAGAGGAAACATTGTTGAATGAGATTATCAGGTTGGGCTTAAAATTAATTATTCTATCTTCGATCTTCGGACAAATCGGACTGCTTATAGTATCATTTTTATTTTTAAAAGTATTGACGGCGAGTATGTTGTGATTGAATTTTTTAAATTCTTCAGCTAGCTGGCTATAATAGCAAGGTTCAACATAAGTATCTGGCGCAAAAAATAATAATACTATTTTTGACATAGTCTAAAAAGTTAATTCATAAAAATCATGGGTAATACCACGAGCACCAAAAGATTCTTTTTGCCAAGTTAGTCCTTCGTTGAGATATCTCCCGTTATTTTCAGTTGAAATGCCGAAGCTGAAATAGTTTAGATCGTTATATTTTTGCATTATATGCGTAACAAGAGTTTCTAAGGAGCCGCATTTTTGCCCCTCCTCAGAATTCGCAATATATTGAGTATGTACTGCGTTATTTGTTACGAATAGCCATACGCCGCCAAGCATTATTTCGTCTTTATAGCAGCAAAAAAGTTTTATGTTTTCAGGAAAGCGTTTTGCAAGAAGGCTCATTTCTGCTGAAGAGTGAACTGGCTTGGCATCGTGTTTTGCTATCGCGAATTCTAATAAATTGCGGTATTCATCATATTCTTCAATTTCTCGAATAATTAAATTGGCTTTTATTCCTTTGTTTAGCATCCGCCGGCGCAGCTCAGAAAACTTAATCGGGTTCCTAATATCTATTACATAGCCGATATCTCGTCGAACTAATTTTGCATTAATCATAAACAGGCCGTATAAATCTTCTTCAGACGGATAATTGTGATAAATATATGGTACTCTTTTGTAGATGATTCTGGCAATGTCGTTCTTGGCGCAATAATCTTTGAGGGCATTAAAAGATAATAGAATGTCTTTAGTTTTTGTTTGTTTGTCATAAATTATTCCACCATAACTTAGGCCTTGATGAGAGTATAGAATATTGCCAACTGAATTCGCGGGTAAAACGGCCACCAATTTATCGTCATGATAAAACATTAATGAGTGATCGACGAACTTATGAGAATGGTATTCCATAAAGTTGCGATTAAACAAAAAAGTGCCATTCTTGGATGAAGCAATTAGTTCATTCCAGGCGCTTGCTAGATCGGATGTATATTTTTTAACTATTGCTGTGGTCATAAATTTAGTAATTCGGCATAGCCAATTCCGGTTTTTCCCATACCATTTCCATTATAAAAAATATAAGTTTTATCATTGTATTTAAGCAATGCGGGATAACAAATCATTTCGCTATCCCAGCCTGATTCTGATATTGTGAAATCTTTTATTCTGGAATCTATTCTTTGCCACGTGACCCCATCTTGCGATTCAGCATATCCTATTCTATAGCCTTTTTCGTAGAGGCGGATCGAGTAGAACATTTTATATTTGTTGTCGTGTTTAATAACGGATGGACGTCCGAATCCGTGTTCGTTATGGTTTTCAAAAGATAGGCATTCGATGCCTGATTTTGAGCCCCAATCTTTACCATCAGCAGACTCAGAGACTTTCATGTTGTAGAGAGGTAGGCTTTTGCCGGCACTATTTTCTGTCCAGCCTTTGCCAATACTTCCTACGTAATACATTTTATACTTATCGTTATCTTTGATGATATTGCAGCCACATCTAGCGTAAAGGTCGTCGTTATTGCGATCTAGAACTGGTGCTTTAGAGTATCTCTTGAAATCTAAGGCATTGTCGCTAAGCGCTAATCCACAAAACATAAAATATTTTACTTTAATGCCCAGCTGGAACCCAATGTAATAAAGATGTAATTTTCCTTCGATTTCTATGGCTGAAATTGGAACGACGCCATTATCATCAAAGCATCCATTTTGTCCAAGATCGAGAACTGGTTCTTGATGAATATATAGAATTTTTTTTGGGTCATTGGCGGCAACATCGATGAAACCAATTCGTGAAATATTGTTCTTGTCTAGAATGCCGCCAAAAATTCTTATTTTATCGCCCATAAGAATTGGAACTGGCGTCATAAATGAATTATGCATCCAGTCTTTTTCATCACTCGGGCAATATATTAGGCCTTTTTTTTCTATTTTCAAAATTTGGTTATTCTTTAGCTTTAAAAAATCTAGTTGCGGTAATTGTAGATGCTTTAGCAGGATGACCTTTGTAAAGCTTATTTTCTTCAGTATCGCTGGTAATTACCGCGGCCATTGCTACAAAATTATCTTTGGCTATTTTAACTTTATCGGCGACACAAGAATTAACGCCCATAAAGCTATTGGCGCCTATTTCGCAGGTTCCAGAAATAACAACGTGTGATGCGATGAAGCAATTTTTTTGGATGACAGAAAGATGACCTACGTGATTGCCGCTCCAAAGTGTGACGTTATCTTCGATTTTTACACCCGATTGCAGAACGTTATTTTCTAGGATGAAGCAATTTTCTCCTATTACAACATCATGCCATTTAAATGCCTTAGAGCTAACATAGCTGGCGCATTTATAGCCCATTTTTTTTACTTCATGAAATACTTTAGTGCGATCTCTATTTAAGTGGCCGCTTCCTAGTGCCACAAAGCCGTGATAAGCATTAGGATTATATTTATTTTGTAAGTTTTCGGCCTCTTCTAGTGGTAAATTCAAAAAAGTATCGCTGGTTTTATATTGCTTATTTACCGCAAATGCCACCACGGTAAAATTAGAATCGTGAGTGAAATATTCGTAAGCTAATCTTGCGGTTTCGCCAATGCCAAAAATTATTAGTTTATCTTTTGTCATAAACTTGCTAGTTGTTGAATGTTTTGGTAATTCGTGCCGGGCTGCCCATGACGAGGGTGTCTTCAGGGACATCTTTGGTTACAATTGAACCTGCCGCAACAACGCATCTTTTGCCGAGCTTCGTGCCATGGAGAATATTTGCGCCGGCGCCGACAGCGACGTTATCTTCGATGGTTGGGCCATCCATGTGCTGGATGTTGAAATCATCGCCTTGGCCGAATCTTTTATCGTTAGTAGTAGCAACTAAACAGCTGATAAAAACATTATCGCCGATAGTGCAATTGCCGGTAATGACGGTTAAATCCATGATCTTGGTTTTTTTGCCGATTTTTGTATTGTAGTTGATGGTGGTGTTTCTTCCAATAACTGAAAATTCACCAATTTCAACTTGTTCTCTTATAGAGGCTCCATCGCCGATCAGGCAGTTATTAGCAATTTTTACATCATAGTAAATAACCGCGTTAGGCCCGATTAAAGAATTATCGCCAATAACAATATTTTTTTGAAAAGATAGTTCTCGCGAAAGAGAGCCCGAACTTTTTGGTTCTTTTCCAATATATGAATTTGGGAATATTTCAACATTGTTGCCAATTATAACGCCATCTTCAATTTTGACGCCGCTATGAATGGTTACATTGTTTCCTATCACTACATCTTTTTCTATTAAGCAGAATGGATCAATTTTGACATTCTCACCTATCTTTGTGCTTTTGACTACGGAATACTCGATCTTCATTTATTTAAGAAAATGTATTAGAAATAATGAGTCATTTTATAAAAGAATCACAAACAATCCAGCTTATTTTGATTGGCAAGGTACCCCAAATTTAACACACCTTCCCCCTTCTTAAATTGATCAAAAAAGCACATTTAAAACTTGTTTTAAACGCGCTAAATTTCATCAATCA
>Ga0209550_10003737_pt1 | contig 14479 bp, 13 predicted proteins | sample LauGreSuBDMM15SN_2_FD_187567 | JGI IMG/M metagenome (GOLD analysis project Ga0209550, IMG submission 187567) | Freshwater lake microbial communities from Lake Michigan, USA - Su13.BD.MM15.SN (SPAdes) (version 5) | ecosystem: Environmental > Aquatic > Freshwater > Lake | place: Lake Michigan...
CGGCACAGACATGCGGCCTTTTGCATCTAAATTGAGAGCTGACGCACCTTGAAACACCATTTACCCCACTTTTTCACACTTCTTCCCACTTTAGAGGAAGGGATTGTGAGGGTCAAGTGTTTTAATGGTTTTTTTTGGATTTTCTCTAGTGTTTACAGTCACTTAGCGATGACTATTAAGATAGATATTATAAAAATAGTCACCCAAAACAATGGCTTGCAAAATATACTTAAGAACGTATCTTAGATATATAGCTTAATTATCTAAATTAATACTGTTTATATATACAGTATTAATCAACTTGGGGTAAATAATGCCCTCATTTTTGTTGGGTTTTGGTCAAAAATCCGGTTTATACCTTATAAGCCGCTGTAGTCATGACTTTGGAAATGGCTTCCATGGCATTTTTGATGGGCTGTGGCAAAGGCTTGCCTCCCGCATCCCATGCCGATTGACCATGATCGATTTCATCGCGGCGCATCTGATCAACAATGGCTCGCGAACGCGTATCTGTAAACGGTAAGGTTTCAAGGTGGCTATTGAGGTGCTTTTCCACCTGCTTTTCGGTTTCCGCAACAAAGCCTAAACTCCATCGATCGCCCGCTAAGCCAGCCAATAGGCCGATGCCAAAAGATCCGGCATACCAAATGGGATTTAAATAACTGGTGTGCGAACCGAGTTCAGACAAGCGCTCTTCACACCACGCCATGTGGTCCATTTCCTCTTGCGCTGCATGATCGAGCATGGCCCGCGTTTCAGGGCTACGTGCAAGTATTTTTTGCGATTGGTACAAGGCTTGAGCGCACACTTCGCCCACGTGATTAACCCGCATGAGCCCAGCAGCATGGGCTCGCTCGGCAGAATCAAGGGCGGCTGTATTCTCTGCTGTCGGCATTACGCGGCGGGCCTGAGCGCCGCCAGCAAGGGATCGCAAGGCGACATCAAACTCAGTAATGAATCGGTCCAGCAATGACATAGGCATGGCTAAAACTATACCGTGACTTCCGCCTTCATGTTTTGCTTTGTCTTGAGACCCAGTTCGGCCAGCAGTGCACGATCTTCCTCTGCCTCTGGGTTACCAGTAGTCAGCAATTGATCGCCATAAAAAATCGAATTAGCACCCGCCTGAAAGCACATCGCTTGGACGGCTCGGCCCAGCTCTTGCCTACCGGCAGATAAGCGCACACGGGCTTTGGGCATGGTGATGCGTGCTACTGCGATGGTGCGCACAAACTCCAAGGGGTCCATCGGCGGCTGATCGGCCAGTGGTGTGCCCGCAACCGGAACCAAATGATTGATCGGCACTGACTCGGGATATGGACTTAAATTAGCCAAGCGCGCAATGAAGGCAGCGCGCTGCTCGCGCGATTCGCCCATGCCCACAATTCCGCCACAGCACACCGACATACCAGCAGCACGGACGTGCGAGATCGTATCCAAGCGATCCTGATAGTCACGGGTCTTGATTACCGAGCGGTAGAAATCCTCACTGGTATCGAGGTTGTGGTTATAAAAATCCAATCCTGCGCCTTGCAGTGCCTTGGCCTGTTCTGGCTCGAGCATACCGAGTGTGGCGCAGGTTTCTAGGCCAAGGGCTTTAACCCCCCGAATCATGGCGGACACTTTTTCAATATCGCGGTCTTTGGGTTCACGCCAAGCTGCGCCCATGCAGAATCGATTGGAGCCCGCTGCCTTCGCTGCCTTCGCCGCCTCCAGTACTTCCTCCAAATCCATCAGTTTGTTGGCTTTAACATCCGTGTTGTACCGCGCTGCTTGAGGGCAATAGCCACAATCTTCCGGACAGCCGCCGGTCTTTATGGACAACAAGGTAGCCAATTCCACATCACCCTCTGGAAAATAAGACCGGTGCACTTCTTGAGCACGAAAAAGTAACTCATTGAATGGTAGGGCAAACAAGGCTTCGACCCCTGCAACTGTCCAGCCACCCTCAGAGATGCTTGCTTTGGCGACCGATGCCGACATGGCTTGAATCAGGGGTTTCTCAAGAAGCTGACTTTGGGACATAAGGAAACTCCAAAAAAGGGGTGAATAAGCCATAAACATAACAGATGAGTCCACTTCAAGCCAAAACTAATGGTCAAATATCACTCATGACAACATCGGTTAGCCAGCCCAAGCAAACGGACGAGTGGATTTCGCGAAGCCTTGCGTCGGTCTGGCACCCCTGCACGCAAATGAAGCACCACGAGCACATGCCCTTAGTGACGATTGCTCGGGGCAAGGGTGCTTGGTTATATGACGATCAAGATAAGCCCATTCTGGATTGCATCAGCTCCTGGTGGACGAATTTATTTGGCCATTCCAATCCGTTTATTAATCAGCGTATTCAGGATCAACTCGAAAAAATTGAGCACGTGATGCTGGCGGGATTTACTCACCAGCCCGTAATCGAACTATCAGAGCGGCTCTCGGCTTTGACCCAACATCGCCTGGGGCATGCTTTTTACGCATCGGACGGTGCCTCTGCAGTGGAGATTGCCTTAAAGATGAGTCACCACTATTGGCAACTTACTGGAAAGCCTGAAAAATCCCGCTTTGTCTGTTTGCAAAATAGTTACCATGGCGAAACCCTGGGAGCTTTGGCCGTAACCGATGTGCCCTTGTTTCGGACTGCGTACGGATCGCTGCTATCGGATGTATTCACTGTAATGTCACCTGATAGTCGCCAGGCGCAGGACGGGGAATCAGCGACCGAAGTTGCGCTGCGTGCCGCACATGAATTAGAAATGCTTTTTCAGCGCGAGCACCATCATATTGCTGCCCTCATACTCGAGCCACTGGTGCAATGCGCTGGGCAAATGGCGATGCACTCCCCACAATACCTTCAGCGCGCACGCGCACTCTGCGATCAATACGGCGTTCACCTCATCGCTGACGAAATTGCAGTGGGGTGCGGTAGAACAGGTCGATTCTTTGCCTGTGAGCATGCGGGAATTTGGCCCGACTTTATCACCCTATCCAAAGGAGTTAGCGGCGGCTATTTACCCTTATCACTTTGCCTAACGACTGACGCCATTTATCAGGCCTTCTACTCCGATGACACCGCGCGAGGTTTTTTGCACTCCCACTCCTACACTGGCAATCCCCTAGCCTGCGCTGCTGCGCTGGCCTGCCTTGATCTTTTTAAGACGGAACATGTTTTAGATCGCAATCTGCAGCGTGCGCACGACCTCACCACTGCATTTGCATGGACCAAAGCAGATGCTCGCATCGAACACGTAAGGCAACAGGGCATGATCTTGGCTTTTGATGTTGTCCATAATGCATTAAGTAAGCTAGGTACCTTTGCCCGCGAAGTATTTACACGCGGTATCGAGGAAGGAATTTTGGTAAGACCAATTGGCTCTACGGTCTACGTCATGCCGCCCTATATATTGAGCGCCGCTGAAACCATGGAAATGGGTAAGCGTATTCAGCTGGTGGTGGAAGATGTTCTGCGCGCACAAAAATCATGAAATCTAGCGTGAGCCCATTCACTGCCCTGGCCCTTGCAGAGCAACAGCTGGGCACCCTAGATGCCACACTATTACGACGTCGCCTCAAGCAAACGCAAAGCCCTTGCGATGTCGAAGTCATGGTAGTAGGTCGCCTACTTAAGGCATTTTGTAGCAATGATTATCTTGGCTTTGCTAATCACCCACAGCTCATCGCAGCGATGACTGAAGGCGCAGCGCAATATGGCGTTGGTAGCGGCGCCTCTCACCTCATCAGCGGCCATAGCTTGGCACATGACTTACTGGAGACCGAGTTGGCTCGCACCCAACAGAAGCATATCAACGATGCGCGTGCGCTCTTTTTTTGCACAGGCTACCTTGCGAACATCACAGCGATTACCGCACTAGCTGGATTAGGCTTACATCCAACAAATCACAATGCTGGGATTAGCATCTATTCCGCCCAGTTAAATCATGCATCCTTAATCGATGGCGTCAAACTGGCATCCGCGCAAACGAAAGCAGCGGTACATTTATTTGATCATACCAATCTAGTGCATCTAAACGAAATGCTTCAAGCCGATTCAGCGGCGCACAAATTGATTGTGTCGGACGGTGTGTTCAGCATGGACGGAGATTTAGCTCCAGTAGCCGATTTGCTGACGATTGCAAAAGCCCATGATGCACTGCTGATTGTCGATGACGCCCACGGCTTTGGCGTGCTCGGAAAATATGGGCATGGTATTTTAGAGCACTTCCAAATTCAATCAGACCGCATTGTTTACATCGGCACGCTGGGTAAAGCCGCTGGCGTCAGTGGCGCCTTTGTCTGTGCACATAAAACATTAATGGAGTGTCTGATTCAAAAAGGACGTCCCTACATTTACAGTACCGCCACCCCTCCCGCTATTGCGCATACGGTGCTGGCGAGTTTGCATCTGATTGAGGGTGAGGAAGGCCAAGCACGACGGACTCACTTAAATAATCTGATTGCCATTTGGCATCACGAAATGCAACTGCAGCACTGGCAAGTTGGTTCGTCGATGACCCCGATTCAGCCGCTCGTATTGGGCAGCAATGCAGCAGCGCTACTAGCATCAAAACAATTAGATGATGCAGGCTACTGGATTCCGGCGATACGTCCTCCGACCGTTCCGGAGGGCAGTGCGCGCTTGCGTATTACTTTCTCGGCCAATCACAGCATCATGGCAGTGCGCGAACTTATTTCCGAGTTACAAAAAATAGAAGCGAGCGTTCACAACTCTAGCGAAACGAAAACGGTATGAGTCAATCCAATAACCGCGGATTTTTTATTACCGGCACCGATACCGAAGTCGGTAAGACGCTGATTGCTTCTGCACTGATTCTCAAAATCAAAGCGCTTGCGCCCAATCAAACGGCCATGGGTTTTAAACCCGTGGTTGCCGGAACAAGCCAATCGCCTGCCGGCCTAACCATAAACGAAGATCTGGAGTCACTCAAGCTAGCATCAGGCTACCCTGGAAATGCGAGTGATTTATGCCCTTATTTACTCCCAACCCCAGCCGCGCCCCACTTGGTAGCAAAATCCATGGGCGTCACACTAGAGCTCTCCATTATGCTAGCGGCATATGAGCGTATTAGGGTACAGGCAGATTGGATTGTGGTGGAAGGCGCAGGCGGCTTTTTGGTGCCCATCAATGAAAAGCAGGATTTAGGAGATCTAGCACAAGCCTTACAAATGCCAGTGATCCTTGTAGTGGGTCTGCGCCTGGGCTGTATTAATCATGCCCTGCTCAGCGTTGCAGCGATTGCTAAGCGCGGCCTCACGCTTGCCGGATTGGTAGCCAACACCATTGATGCTGATATGCCCTACTTGCACGAGAACATCGACACACTGCGGGCCCGCGTTCCGGCGCCGCTCTTGGGGATTGTGAAGCCACTACCTGCGCAGTGTCGACACGAAACCAATCATGCTTACCCATTGGCAGCAATGCAGTTTGCAGCCGACGCACTCGACTCAGACCGTATTGCGAGCTTGATCGCGTAGCACGCGCCGCAATATCTTTCCGACGTTGTTTTTAGGAAGGCTCTCGGTAAACTCGATTGCACTTGGGCGCTTATAGAGGCTGAGCTGCTCCACGCAGACCTCCATAATCCGCTCGGCAGTCAAATCAGGATCGTCCGAGACGACAAACAACTTAACTAGCTCGCCCGCCGCCGACTCGATACCGACGACAGCGCATTCCAATACGCCCGGTATGGATGCAACGACATCCTCTACTTCGTTTGGATACACCTTAAATCCAGCAACGGTAATCATGTCCTTCTTGCGATCGACGATGCGGAAAAACCCGGCCGAGTCCATAACGCCAATATCGCCCGACTTAAAGAATCCATCTGCCGTGATGGCATTCGCTGTTTCTTCTGGCTGATTCCAATACCCCTGCATCACCTGCGGACCACGGATGTAAATTTCCCCCACCTCACCTGCTGGCAACGGTGATCCCGACTCATCCCGAATCGATAACTCCGTATCGGAAAGCGGATAGCCAATGCCGCCAGTAAATTCCTCGATCAAGGGAGTATTGCAACAGGCTACGGGGGCGGTTTCAGATAAACCATAGCCCTCTGCAATCGCAACACCGGTGAGCTCTTTCCATCGGTCTGCTACGGATTTTTGTACCGCCATGCCGCCACCAATCGTCAGAACCCACTGCGAGAAATCCAACTTGGCAAAGTCGGCATTATTTAGCAAGGCCTGAAACAAAGTATTAACGCCTGGGAAAAAATTAATCTCTGGAAAGGCTTTTAAGATTCCGATCAAGTTCGGAATATCACGGGCATTGGGGACCAAAATAATTTTCGCGCCCAAGCGCATACCCAAAAGACCGCAGCCAGTAAAAGCAAAGATGTGATACAGCGGCAGTGCGCATAAAAAATTCCATTGCTCAATTGGCTTGACCCTTTCAATTGGCCTTAGCCAGGTTTCCACTTGCAATAGATTGGCGAGTAAATTACGGTGCGTCAAAATGGCGCCCTTACTCACACCAGTCGTGCCGCCGGTGTATTGCAATAAGGCAATCGAATCCCCACCCAGGAGCGGTCTTTGGTATTGCGCCCGTTTTCCAAGATCAAGCGTTGGCTTGAGTTCCAAGCAATTGAGGTTTACTGGCAAGGTATAGGGTTCTACCTTGCGCTTAAATGTACGTATAAAGCGATCCAGCCAAGGGCCACGCCAGCCCAAAAACTCGCCAATGCTACTTACAAACGCATGCTTGATTGGCAGCTTTGGATTGATGTGGAGAGCTTGCTCTAGGGTGCTACCAAAATGCTCCAAAACCACAATCGCTTCAGCGCCGCTATCGCGTAACTGAAACTCCAATTCATGCGCGGTGTACTGGGGATTGATGCTCACCACCACATACCCCGCCCGCATAATTCCGTATAGAGCAACGGGGTATTGCGGTAAGTTGGGCAGCATCATCGCCACCCGTGCGCCCTTGCTTAATCCGATGCTTTGCAAGTAGCTTGCAAATTGAACTGATGCCGCGTCTAGTTCGCTATAGCTAAGGCTTTTGCCCATACACCAAAACGCCGTCCGCCCTGCATAGCGGCTGAACGCATCTTCCAGCACCTCGACCAGGGAGTCATGGGCGCTGTAGTCCAACTGCGCAGGAACGCTAGAGGGGTATTGGGCAAGCCAAGGAAGGGATGGGGTAGTGTTTGACATAGGTTCCACAATATTGTTTCCGTACTGTAGCAATATTCGTATTTTTCATGATTTATAACGTATTGCATTGCAATATGCAGGTGATTTGCCTTTCAGATAAGATCATCCTATGCGATTACTTCCTGAAATCGTCGATTCAGCGGCAACCATTCAAGCGATTCGACGCGATATCCACGCGCACCCCGAGTTGCGCTTTGAGGAAATCCGTACAGCGGAGCTTGTAGCGGAGACCTTGACCCGTTGGGGTATTGCAATCGTGCGCGGCCTAGGCAAGACCGGTGTGCTCGGCCGCATTGACGGTGACGCAGGCCCAGGGAAAATGATTGGATTGCGGGCGGATATGGATGCATTACCGCTGCAAGAAAAAAATGCATTTGCGCATGCATCGCAAAACCTCGGAAAAATGCATGCCTGCGGTCATGATGGGCATACAGCCATCTTGCTGGGCGCTGCACACTACTTTTCAAGCCACCGCAACTTTGCTGGCTCCATCATATTTATTTTCCAGCCGGCAGAAGAAGGGGGCGGCGGCGCTCGCGAAATGATTGCCGACGGCTTATTTAAGCAATTTCCGTGCGATGCTGTTTTTGGCCTACACAATTGGCCGAGCTTAGCTGAAGGTCATTTTGGCGTAACTCCCGGACCGATGATGGCCTCCAGCAATGAGTTCACGATCACCATTCGTGGCAAAGGCGGTCATGCAGCCTTACCGCACAACAGTGCTGACCCGGTTCTTGCTGGAGCGCACGTAGTAACGGCACTGCAAAGCATCATCACCCGCAATAAGCGCCCAGTCGATGCCGCCGTTCTTTCCGTTACGCAGTTTCATGCGGGTAAGGCCAGTAATGTTATTCCCGATAGCGCACTCATTGGGGGCACGGTTCGCACCTTTACAAACGAGGTACTCGACCTGATTGAGCGACGCTTAAATGAAGTTGCCCAACATGTTGCGCAAGGTTTTGATTGCGAGGCCGATGTTATCTTCACGCGCAATTACCCACCCACTATCAACCACGAACAGGAAACGCAATTTGCCATCGGCGTTATGCAGGAACTGGTTGGCGCAGATAAAGTAAACCCCCGCATTGACCCGACTATGGGAGCGGAAGACTTTGCTTTTATGTTGCGAGAAAAACCCGGGTGCTATGTGTTTTTGGGCAATGGCGATGGCGATCATCGAAGCATCGGTCACGGCATGGGGCCGTGTCACCTGCACAATCCCTCATACGACTTTAACGACGCATTGATCCCCGTCGGGGTGAATTACTGGGTCGCATTGGCGCAGAAATACTTGGCGAAACCCTAAATTGCCAAAGCAAGTACTTTAGGAATTTCTAAACTTTGGCGGGCGCTTCTCCATGAATGCAGCCATTCCCTCTTTTTGATCGTCCGTTCCAAAACAACTATGAAAGAGGCGGCGCTCAAAACGAATGCCTTCCGATAAGGGCATCTCATACGCCGCATTGATGCTTTCTTTCACCATCATGGTGGTTAACAGCGGCATGTCGGCAATGGTTTTTGCAATCGCACCCACTTGAGTGACTAATTCTGCGGCAGGGAAAATCCGGCTTACCAAACCAGCGCGCTCGGCCTCTATGGCATCCATCGTCCGTCCAGTAAGGCAAAGGTCCATTGCTTTGGATTTCGAGACTGCTCTAGGCAAGCGCTGCGTACCGCCAGCACCAGGCAGGATTCCTAACTTTACTTCGGGCTGACCAAACTTAGCGCCATCGCCAGCAATGATCATGTCGCACATCATGGCAAGCTCGCAACCTCCGCCCAGTGCGTACCCATTCACAGCGGCAATCACTGGCTTGCGAATTTTACTTATGGTCTCCCAATTGCGGGTAATGAAGTCGTGCCGATATGCCTCATGAAATTCATACTGAGCCATCTTCGCAATGTCTGCACCAGCAGCGAAGGCTTTCTCACTGCCGGTAATGATGATGCAGCCAATCTCATCATCCGCATCAAATGCTAATAAGGCCGCACCCAATTCATCCATCAGCGCATCGTTTAAGGCATTGAGGACCTGTGGGCGATTTAAAGTAATCGTTGCTACTTTGCCATCGACGGCGGTGAGTATGGTGTCGTAATGCATTTTTTCCTTTAAGTGATTGCGATGTTGCAACTCATGATTGCGTGCATTTATTTCGGTAATAGTAACCACATCTGCCCGTCTTGCTTCATCCTGCCAGCAAGCTCTCCGGCAGCATCGCCGGTACCCCAATAGTAATCGGCACGAACACCGCCGACAATAGCGGTCCCCGTATCTTGCGCCATGACTAAGCGGCGCAAGGCTTGCTTACTCAAGGGGCGTGTCGTTGCAATAAAAACGGGCGCTCCCAGAGGCATTGCCTTGAGGTCGACTGCAATACTGCGTTCTGCGGTTAATGGTATGCCTAGCGCGCCTATCGGACCGAGATCCGGACTGACATTGCTCGGCAACTCTTTAAAGAATACAAACCGTGGATTAGCGTTCAGCATTTCTTCGACGCGGCGGGGATTGCGCTTGGCCCAACTCTGAATGCCCTGCATTGTGGCTTGGCTGCGGGTGATTTCGCCTTTGTTTAAAAGCCACTGAGCAAAGGACTTGAATGGCTGCTCATTCGTACCAGCAAAGCCAAAGCGCAAAACGGTGCCATCATCTAGCTTGATTTTGCCCGAGCCCTGAATTTGCATGAAGGCTGCAGCAACCGAGTCTTCGACCCAAACCAGCTCTGAGCCCCGCAATAGATTCGATTCCATTAACTCCGCGCGGCTTGGGCCTGGATTGGGTTTATTGCGGCTCCATGCTGCGGGATAGCCATATAGCGGCACGGTGTATCGCGACGTGCGCGCGCGTGAGCCATTCATGATTGGTTCGTAATAGCCGGTCACTAATCCTGTTTCACTGCCAGTGGAATTGCTACGCATGGCGTATGCCTGAAATGCATCTTCAAAATAGCGTCGCACTGCCTGTGGATTTGAGCCAGGAATAGTTTTGGCACGATCGCAAACGCCGCTCCATGATCGGGTGCTATTGCGCTTCACCATGGCTTTGCAGCTTTCAAGCCATGCGGACCAAGCCGCGCTCAAGTCATCCTCTTGCCAGCCTGGTATTTGCTGCCACGCTACGGCACTAAACGTGGCGATCGGGCTAGTAAAACTTGCTGCGGGAGGGCTACTCTCGGTCGCTGGCGTTCGTTGTCCTGGGGCTCGTGTGGGCGGGGTAGCACACCCCGCCAGCAAGATCAGCACTAGAGCAAACATCGCGATAAGATGGGATTGGTGCAGCGATTGCTGTTTCTTGCTTTTACAAAAAGGGTGCCAATTCATCATCATGATTGCCAATTTACTCGATCAATACCCCATGCTGCTGTTTGTACTCGAGGGCCTGCTCGCCTTGTGCCTACTTTTATTCATTGTTTTTTGGACCAGTAAGGGCAGAAAAGAGGACTAAGCCCCAGCACCCTTAATGCAGGGTGCGTGGCATCACGAGGGCAAATTCAGCGATCGGCGCCTGAAAAAAGTGGGCATCCTCCGTAACGCAGAAGTATTCCCCGCGCATTGTGCCAGCAGGCGTGGGCAAAGTGGCCCAACTGGTGTACTCGAACTGCTCGCCTGCGCGTAATAGGGGCTGCTGTCCCACAATCCCTAAACCACGAACCTCCTGCACGGCATTGTCCCCGTCGGTGATGTGCCAGTGGCGTGCAATCAGCTGCACCGGGGTAGTACCGACATTGCGAATCGTGACCGTGTAGGCAAAGGCAAATTGCCGGTTATCGGGGTCAGACTGCTCTGGCAAGTACTGGGAGCGTACGGAAATACGGATTTCGTGGGAATTCATGGAGGCATTCTGCTTCATCCTGAAGGCAACTGCAAGCTAGAATCTAGGTATGGACCGTCAAAAACCCTTTTCTTTCAAGCCAATATGAGCCAAAAGCCAGAGCTAGGTCAATCGAAGCAATACCTTATTGCCCCATCCATTCTGTCCGCCGACTTTGCTCGCTTGGGCGAAGAAGTCACTGGCGTTTTGTCTGCCGGGGCAGACTGGGTGCACTTTGATGTGATGGACAACCATTACGTACCCAATCTCACCATTGGGCCTTTGGTTTGTGAAGCTATCCGCTCCTATGCCGTGAAAGATGGCAAGCCAGCCATGATTGATGTCCATTTAATGGTGGAGCCCGTTGACCGCATCATTCCAGACTTCGCTAAGGCAGGAGCTAATTTAATTAGCTTCCACCCAGAAGCAAGTGGCCACGTGCACCGCAGCCTCAATTTAATTCGTGATCACGGCTGCTACGCTGGCCTCGTGTTTAATCCAGCTACGCCGCTGGATCACCTCGATCACACCTTGGATTTAATTGATTTGGTTTTGCTGATGTCGGTGAATCCTGGTTTTGGCGGGCAGTCCTTTATTCCGAGTACGCTAGAGAAAATTACGACGCTACGTGCGCGCCTCGATCGCCATGAGCAGGAGACCGGCAAACACATTCGCCTTGAAGTTGATGGCGGCATCAAGGTCGACAATATCGCGGCGATTGCCAAGGCCGGTGCCGATACCTTTGTTGCAGGATCGGCCATTTTTGGCAAACCAAATTACGCTGATGTCATTGCGGCCATGCGAACGGAAGTGAGCAAAGCCTAATGCAACGCCCTGAATTTGATGCCCTAGCCACTCAGGGTTTTAATCGCATACCCCTTGTACAAGAAACCTTAGCCGATCTAGAAACACCGCTATCGCTGTACCTCAAGCTCACGAGCACCAGCGGTCAAAGAAATACCTACTTACTAGAGTCCGTTGTTGGGGGCGAGCGTTTTGGGCGCTTTTCATTTATTGGTCTTCCCGCAAAAACCATCCTCCGCTCGATTGGTACTCCACTCGCACCCGCCACCGAAGTCGTCACCGATGGTGTAGTTGTCGAAACCAATCACGACAACCCATTGGATTTTATCGATGCCTACTTTAAGCGCTTTAAGGTAGCCGTTCCACCCGGCCTGCCCCGCTTTTGCGGCGGCCTCGCAGGGTATTTTGGCTATGACACGGTACGCTACATCGAGTCACGACTTGCGCAGCATACCTTGCCCGACGAATTGCATGTGCCCGATATTCAATTGATGCTCACCGAAGAACTCGCAGTGATTGATAACGTAGCGAGTCGCATTTATTTAATCGTCTATGCGGATCCCAACATCAAAAATGATTTTGAGCGGGCACAAGCTAGATTGGATGAGCTGCGTCAGTGCATCGGTCGGTCGATCACCATGCCAGCAAAACCGCCAAGCACTAAAACTGAATTGATTCGCCGATTTCATGCTGCTGATTTTGAAGCCGCTGTTCGCCGAACCAAAGACTACATCCTGGCAGGTGACTGCATGCAAGTAGTGATTGGTCAGCGCATTAGTAAGCCATTTACTGAATCGCCGTTGGCGCTCTACCGCGCACTGCGCTCATTAAACCCATCGCCATATATGTATTTCTATGATTTCGGTGACATGCAGGTGGTCGGCTCATCGCCGGAGATCTTGGTGCGGCAAGAGCTACGCGAGTCACAAAAGATTGTGACCATCCGCCCTCTGGCTGGAACCCGTCCCCGCGGCGCTACCCCCGAAGAGGATGCGCGCTTGGCTACCGAACTGCTCGCCGACCCTAAAGAAATTGCTGAACATGTGATGCTCATTGATTTAGCGCGCAATGATGTAGGTCGCATTGCCAAAACGGGGACCGTTAAAGTCACGGACTCGATGGTGATTGAAAAATATTCCCACGTGCAACACATCGTCAGCTCGGTCGAGGCCGAGTTACTCGATAATATGAGCAATATGAATGTGCTCCGAGCCACCTTTCCTGCAGGCACTTTATCGGGCGCTCCAAAAATACGTGCCATGGAAATCATCGATGAAATGGAAATTACCAAGCGCGGTATCTATGGTGGTGCAGCCGGTTACCTGTCTTTTTCTGGCGACATGGATGTGGCTATCGTGATTCGTACTGGCGTCATTCACGATGGCATGCTGCACTCGCAAGCGGGTGCTGGGATTGTAGCTGACTCTGACCCAGCCGCTGAATGGCGTGAAACGGAAGCCAAGGCACGTGCGGTTCTGATGGCTGCAGATTTAGTACAAGGAGGTCTTGATGCTCCTCATGATTGATAACTACGATTCGTTCACCTATAACCTGGTGCAGTATTTCGCCGAACTCGGTGAAGATGTTCGCGTGTATCGCAATGATGAGATCACCCTTGAGCAGATTGAGGCACTTAAACCCGATCGTATTTGTATTTCACCAGGGCCCTGCAGCCCAAGCGAGGCGGGCATTTCAGTTGACGTGATTAAGCACTTTGCTGGCAAAGTACCCATTTTGGGAGTCTGCCTTGGCCACCAGGCCATTGGTGAGGCATTCGGGGGTGATGTTATTCGCGCGCAAAAGGTGATGCACGGTAAAACCGATGCCATTACGCATACTGGGGTTGGGGTATTTCAACAGCTACCCAGTCCATTTACGGTAACACGCTACCACTCGCTCGCGATTGACCGCAACACCATTCCGGCGTGTTTAGAGATTACGGCGCAATCCGCCGATGGTGAAATCATGGGCGTACGGCACCGTGAGTTACCGATCGAGGGCGTTCAGTTCCATCCGGAATCCATTTTGTCTGAGCAAGGCCATGCCCTGCTCAAGAACTTCCTGCAATTAAAGGCGCATTAAGCCATGCCGATTTCGCCATCTGAAGCTCTACAAAGTTGTATTGAAGGTCGTGAACTGAGTCATGCCGATATGACCGCGATGATGCGCCACATCATGAGTGGTGATATTCCGCCCACCCTAGTCGCCGCTTTTTTAGTTGCGCTACGAACCAAAAAAGAAACCGTCGGTGAAATCGCAGCTGCGGCACAAGTGATGCGCGAGTTTGCTACTCCGGTCCACGTCAGCGACACACACCATTTAGTCGATGTCGTTGGTACCGGCGGTGATGGCGCTCATACCTTTAATATTTCAACCGCGGCGATGTTTGTAGCAGCTGCCGCTGGCGCCAAAATTGCCAAGCATGGCAATCGCAGCGTGAGCAGCAAGTCTGGCAGCGCTGATGTCTTAGAAGCCTTAGGCGTCAATCTCAACGTTAGTCCAGAGCGTGTTGCAGAAAGTATTTCAACGCTTGGCGTGGGCTTCATGTTTGCCCCCAACCACCACCCCGCGATGAAGAACGTAGTCCCCATTCGCAGAGAGCTTGGGGTTCGCACCATTTTTAATATTTTGGGGCCACTGACTAATCCAGCCAATGCCAAACACATTCTGATGGGTGTGTTTAATGCGGAGTTGGTTGGC
>Ga0209550_10003739_pt1 | contig 14470 bp, 16 predicted proteins | sample LauGreSuBDMM15SN_2_FD_187567 | JGI IMG/M metagenome (GOLD analysis project Ga0209550, IMG submission 187567) | Freshwater lake microbial communities from Lake Michigan, USA - Su13.BD.MM15.SN (SPAdes) (version 5) | ecosystem: Environmental > Aquatic > Freshwater > Lake | place: Lake Michigan...
ATCCATGGATACACCAAGATGCTATATATATTGAATTTATTAATTAAAATCATGTATATAAATGAAGGAATACTTAGGATAAATACATGAATCAGCATTTGTAAAATTGGTATAAGATAAAAAATATCCAATCCAATACCTGATTTTTTTATTATTGATCGATTTTCTGTTAAAATTGTAGTACTTTTTTGAATCATTTCTTGTATAGGAATCCAAAATAAAATTCCAGATATTATAAATGGAACATTTCGTGTTGAGCTTCCTCCTCTAAAAATTGCAATACCATCAGAAATAAAGATGTATAGAAGTAATAAAAGAAATCCTTGAATTAAAAACCATAAACTCCCCAATGCCGCGCCTGCGTACTGCATTGCATAATCTCTCCTCACTAGAATTAGGAGTATTTTTAAATTTCGAATCCAATAAACCAAGAATATTAATAAATAATATTTTATGTAATATTTTTTATTACAGAACCAAATCTCTTTTCTACTCTATCTACCACTAATGGATCTGGAGTAAGAACAGGAGGATACCAATCTTTTAATCTGCAATCAAAAACAATAGCTCCCTCAAAAGATATATGATTTCTAATGACCTTCGTAGTTCCATAGATATCCCCTGCTGGTTCAAACCTAGTAAATATTGTCCATAAAAAATTTGAGTCAGAAATTACTGTTTCCATAGAATCATCGACTAAAAATACAAAAGTAAATTTATGGATTGAAGTTTCGTTAACCAATGTTTCTGGAATTCCGTCTTGACGTTTATAGCCAGGTCCTTGTATTACAAGAACACCGGGACAAAACACTCTAGGGTTTTTGAAAACCGAGCTTTTTAGGTCTGCATCAAAGTTACTTTTTAAATCTCTTTTCTTATCTCCTACACCTAAAATTATCATTTTACTTCCTTTGTTCACCTCAGGTCCTGTATAATCTAATGTATCTTGTGATATATTAGAAAAGATATGAATATCGGTAGCAGGGTTCATTCTTTCTAAAACAGTGATAAAGGTTTTCCTAAAATCTTTTAAGGGAATAATTTCATTTGTAACTAATAAACATTTACTCAATGAAAGATGACCCTCACCTAGAATTCGAATAGCAGCTGTAAATGCCTCTTTATGGTATCTTTCTTTAACAACTGCCGCAGCTAGAGTGTGAACTCCTGATTCTTCATATGCCCATATTGAAATTGCTTTAGGCATAACCAATGGAAACATTGGAGAAAGTAATTCTTGTAGATATTCTGCAATGAAGTGATCTTCTTGGGGTGGTCTACCCACTACAGTTGCTGCCCAAATAGCATTTTTTCTATGGTAGATATGCTTTACTTTAAAAACAGGATAGTCATGCTTTAGGGCATAATAACCATAATGATCGCCAAAAGGTCCTTCAGGCATTCTCTCATTTGGAAGTATCTCACCAATTAAAAGAAAATCAGAATCAGCAACAATTGGTAATTGTGAGACGACAGGGTTGCGATGAATTTTGAGTTTTTCACCCAATAGCAAAGAGGCAATGATGAGCTCACTCAACTCTTCCGGCATAGGTGCGACTGCTGCTAGGGTCATTGCTGGAGGTCCACCTATATAAAGATGGGTTGGCAAAGGTAATCCCATTTCTTCAGCTTCGTGATGATGAAATCCTCCTCCCCTATGAATTTGGATATGCATTCCTGTAGTATCTTGGTTGTGAAATTGAATGCGATACATTCCTAGATTGCCTTTTTTATTCACAAGACTTTCTGTATATACCAATGGTAGGGTTACAAATCTTCCTGCATCTAAAGGCCATGATTTTAATGCAGGAAGTTCATCTAAATTTACTGGGGTGATACGATTTTCTAACACCGCTGGTTTGCTAACTTTTTTTATACCTACTTTTAAGGCTTCAAATGCTAAGGAACGAGCATCCCAAAGTTTAGAAAATGTTGGAGGAACTATATTTTGTGCAGTTTCAGCAATTTTTTTTATAAGATCTTGAGGTTTTTTTCCAAATGCTAGCTCCATCCTCTTTTGAGATCCATATAAATTAGTAGCAACTGGAAATTTTGAACCTTTGACATTAGAGAAAAGTAGAGCAGGACCTTTTTTAGCAACAACTCTTCGCTGAATTTCAGCTAACTCCATAATAGGGTCAACTTCTTCTTTGATTTCTAGAAGTTCATTTTCTTCCCTAAGTTTTTCTACTAAATCGGATGTGCATCTCAATGGTTTCATTTCACTTTCCCTTCTACCAATATTTATGAATATATGGTTTGGTTTTTCACTTTTTAAAACTATTTAATAAAAACGTAATTCAATATGATAAACTAAATACTTATATACTCTTTTTTGAGTGCTAGATTTCTTTCATTTGTAATTTTTTCATATTCAAATTGGTATAACTCATGATTGGTTTTAAATATTTTATCCCACCAATTGAAGTACAATCCATAATTACAATTGAATTTTTGATGATGCATATTGTGATGAAAAGATGTATTATTCCAATTAGTTAAAGAACTAGCTACAAATGTAGAAGGATATAATTCATAACCTAAGTGTCCTAAAACATTTAAAAAAGTCATGAATAAGATAAAGGTTAAAATTGCTAGAGGATGCAGAGGAAGTAATACAACAAGGATTGGTAAAATTCCTGCCTCTAAGATTGCCTCTAGTGGATGAAAAGAAAAAGCAGCAAAGGGGCTAGGATTGGTAGAGAAATGATGCACCTGGTGAACTGTTTTAAATAAAAATTTGGTATGCATTAGCCTATGCATCCAATAGAAATAGGCATCATGAAACAAAATTGTGAATAGGATGCTAAAGAAAAAGTAAAAATATCCATATTGATTTATATCAGTGTAAATATATGTAAACCCTAAGTTTTTTGCAGAGAAAATTCCCACACCAACCAAAGCAAAAATAAGAAATGTACTGAGTGAATATTTAATTTCTGAAAAAATTTTAGCTTTTTCAGGAATTTTATTTTGTATTCTATGAAATGAAAATTTATCTTTTTTCCAAATCCAGAAAATAAAATATGCAAGTCCAGAGAATATAAAATAGCGGATCGTCAACAGCAGAAAATTAATAATATAAACTTTTCCTAAAAGAGGAAGTGTTAGCTCTGTATTCATTTGGATCTCCTAATTGTATGATTCCCCTAATTTTCTAAAGAGTCAATGGTTTTACTCAGCAACTATAGGATTAAAAGTACCTTAAATTACTCCATTGCTATTTGGAGATTCTTCTGGAAGCTTTAACGATACATCCCAAAATTCTATAATTTTCCCTGTCTCTACTCGAAGAATATAGACTACTACAAATCCAATGTCTTCCGGAAAAAGCCTAACTCTTGAGTGTACAACTACAAACTCACCTTCATGAATAATTTTATGTATTTTAAACATTTTCTTTGGGTAGAGAGAAATTGACTCTTGCATCGACTCTTTCAAGGATTCTACATCACCTTTAATAAAAGGATTATGATGCTTAAAGTCAGGTGATATGTAGGTAAGAAATGCTTCTTTTACATTACCCCTAGCAACTAGCTCTAAAAATGATACTGCAATTTCTTTTGATTTTTTATTTGTTGAGGATTCTTTCATTTTTTAACCGTTTAAAGGCTTATCCTTTTCCATTCTTGTATTTTATTTATATTTAAAACTTATACAAAATAAAAATTATATTTTTTATAAAGTATTATTTTTATTTAATAGAGATACAATCTAGTTTATTAAAATTTAGAGTGCACTCTTTGCTACCGTCCGGATAAAAAGTACTACGTAATTGTAGTTTACCTACTTGATCATAAATCTCTTTGGCAACCATTTTTCCATCCGGGTAAAGGTATGTCCATTCTCCTATTTTTTTATCTTGGTTATAGTTCCCATACTGTTCCAATTTTCCATTTTTATAAAATTTTTCCCACCTATCTATCTTTAAACCAAATTCATAAAATCCTTTTTCTTCTAACTGTCCATTTTCATAAAATCGTTCATGAATTCCATGTTCATTCCCCAATAAATTAGTGGATATCCAAACTTCCCTCTGCTTATCAGGTGAATAACCACTCCTGTAGTATAGCTTTCCATCTGGAAAGTACCATTCCCAAGTCCCTTCCCTTTTTCCCTCTACAAAATTACCCCTACTAAGAATAGCACCTGTTTCTGGAAAAAAAGTTAGACTCAAACCATTTTCTCGAAAACTGTCACCTATATTAGTTTGAGAAAATAACTGCCCTTGATCATTCCAAACTTTTTTTATTCCTGAGGATGTAAGACTATAAGAGTTTGTTTTTTTCGAATAAATTGCATTTGGTGGTACAGACTCTGGATATTTATTTTTAACACAATAGAGAAAATTAAAAATAAAAATAGGAATGCTTAAAATTTGTACCATTTTTTTTGTCATTTTATTTCTTATCTTTGAATCAGTACTGCGATAAGAGTCCTCCATCCCGTGCCTTTCGCTCCATAAGTGAAAATAAAAAATATCCTGGAATACAAAATATGATCGAATGAACTAAAAAAGAAAGGTTATTTACTTCAAGGATAGAACTTCCAGGAGTTAAACAGTTTTGTAAACCCGCCATTCCCATGGTTAAAGGAAAATGATCATAAATAAATGCCATTGTTCCCCCATCTGAAAGTGCTGATCGATCTTGCCAAAATAATCCTAAAAAGGCAAAATTAATTATCTGGAAGAAAAAACCAACTCTCTTAAAAATTAAAGTAATACCAGCAAATATATAAGACAACCCAAATATTCCAATTGCCATTATAAATAGATTTATAATTACATTGGGTATTGTAGACATAAGGTCTAATTTTAAATCGGGAAGACTAATTGTGTATGCAATCATTAACAAATAAAAACTAACTATTTGACGTGGTAATTGAGAAAATCCTCTCGCTAATAAAACTTCTCCCAATGAATGTCCCGAAATAGATAGTTGCTCAAGAGTTCCAGTTTGACTTTCATTTTGGATTTGTCCTGACCATCCCATTTGTGTAGAGAGAACAAATTGCATCAAACTATAACCTAAAATCATTTTTTCACGATTCAATACTCCCGAAGAACCTCCAGCTAGTTGGTGAAAACCAAACAAAATAGCTAAGAGAATCAAGTACATAAAAAATAAAAAAGATATTGGTTCCAATGGATATCTTTTCATAAAGATAAAATCTCTATTTATTTCAGCCTTTAAAATCAGAAAAAAATCTTTCAGAAAAATCATAATCTCAACACCCTTAGGAAAATTTCCTCTAAATCCTCTTCCATTCTATAAAAATGAACTATTTCTATTTTTTCATTTTTTAAATGTTCTAAAAATTTATAAATCCCATCTCTATCAGTACAATCCAAATCAAATTCCATTGAATCTCCTGTAATACTAATTTTAGATATAGAAAATTGCTTCTGAATGGAATCAGAAATTTTCCATTCTCCACGTATTCTAATTTTGTATATATAGGAATGAAATATAGACTTTAATTCAGAGAGTGTACCCTCTTGAATAAGGGATCCATTCCTCAAAATTCCTACTCGATCCGCTAATTCTTCTACTAACTCCATTTGGTGGGTGGTCAAGAGAACAGATCTACCTTCTACATGAGTTAGATGACGAATCATATCTCTCATTTTTCTCGCACTTTCAACATCCAATCCCAATGTAGGCTCATCCAAAAGAAGTAATTTGGGATTTGTAATCAATCCTACCCCCAATGCCAATTTTTGGAGCATACCACGTGAGAGATGCTGGCTTTGGTTCTTCTTTTTTGCATCTATATTAAGCTCTTTTAATATTTCATGAGTCTTAATTTCTATCTCTTTTGATGTAATACCTCTAAGATTTGCAAAGTAGTACAAATTCTCTAAAGGATTCATTCGCCAGTAAACATTCCTGGCTCCTTCTAAAACTGCACTCAAATGCTTATATACAATCGATTTCCCGTAAGTGTCTGTATTCCCGATTCGAATTGAACCGGATGATGGGATAATCAATCCTGCTATCATCTTAATTATGGTAGATTTTCCTGCTCCATTCGGACCCAAAAGTGCATATACTTCCCCGGGTTTGATTTGAAAACTAACATCCTTCACTGCAACCATAGGAGGTTTTCTTGAAAATGGTGTCTTAAATATTTTTGATAAGGATTCTACCTGAAGGAGCATTTTATTTCCATTGCAGACTGTAGTCTGCCAATATTAGAATGTTTATGAAAAAAAGATGAAAGATACTAAAAAAGAAAAAACTCTTTGCCATCTCTCTAGATTGAACTTTGTACAATCGGATCGCAAGATACGTCATGTAAACACATAGAATTATGGTTATACCTAAATATAAAAAACCTACCCGATCTGTCGTAAAATAAAATGCAACGCAAGAGAAAGAGTAAAGAATAGTATAAACCAAAATGGATCTAGTAGTTTTAGGAATCCCCTGCAGTACTGGCATCATAGGAAAGTTAGCAGAATTATAATCTTCTTTAAGAAAAATTGCCAATGCCCAGAAATGTGCTGGTGTCCAAAGAAATATGATTAAGAATAAAATCCAACCAGGAAGAGGCAACGTATCAGTAGATGCCGCATAACCTATCAATGGTCCCACACAACCAGCTACTCCACCTATCACAATATTCTGGTCTGTTCGGGGCTTTAACCAAATTGTATATAAGAAAATATATGATATAAACCCGCTAAATGCAACAAGGGCGGCCAGAAGATTTACATATAAAATAAATACTAGAAATGAGAGTAAAATTAATATAACTCCCCCTATGGATGCTCCCAAAGGCGATATTTCTCCCCTAGGAAGAGGACGATTTTTGGTTCTTTCCATTTGGGCATCTTTATCTTTCTCAATGATTTGGTTGAATACAAAGGATGCACTCGACATAAAAAAAGTTGCAATCAAAGTGTTAAAAATAAGAGCCAAAGAAGGCGAAGAATCTACTCCTAAATACAACCCTGGGAGTGCTGTCACAAGGACTAAAGTAGTAACTCTGGGTTTAGTAAGCTTAATCCAAATTTGAAAAAAATTTTTCATCCTTGAGTTACTGAAAATTTATTAGCATTGAAGGAATGATGTAGTACAAAAAAAGAACTCAACAATAGTGCAACTCCATTAGCTGTGTGAATAGCTGTCAATAAAGTGGGAATACCCCATAGTACATTATAAATACCAATCAATATTTGCAGTACACAAAAAAATAACATTACAGCGGAAAGTACAAAACCTCTTTTATCATGTTTGTCCAAAAAGGACAAGATAAATCGTATGAATATAAGAAGAAACACCAAATAAGCGGTAAACCTATGCTCCACATGATACTTTATTGGTCCCACAAAAGGCTGGGGAATCCAAGTTCCCTGGCAGAGTGGCCAGTCCGGACAAACAAGCCCTGCATAATGAGAACTCACTCTTCCTCCCATGTACAATTGGTAATAAACTAATAAAAAAATAATAATGCCAAATATAGTATTTCCTGTAAAAATAGAATTGGAGGTTTTCGGGAACTCTCCCCCAGCTAAAATCAAAGAATTTGATTTAAAATATATACTCACAACCGTAACCAAGAAAAGAACTGCGTTTAGTAAATGTAAATTGACCGTAGTGGGATCGAGAAGCTTAGTTACAGTAAGTGCACCTAGAGTTATTTGAACAAGTATTACTATAGAAGCAAGTCCTATGATTGCACCAAATTTTTTTCTAAGTTCTGAATACTTTAAAATTGTGTAACACAAATACAATAACACAAAACCAATACCTGCAGAATAAAATCGATGCCCCACTTCCATCCAAATTCTAAACTCAGGCGGAGGAAGCACCCTACCATAGCAAAGTGGCCAGTCAGGACAAGCCAACCCAGAATTAGTAGCTCTCACCAATGGTCCGAAAAGAATATTTATGAATACTAAGATTGAAAGTGATAAGGATATATTTTTTACTTTTAGAAGTAATTGCATTTTATTCTCTAGCTCCAGATATTTTTAATAGTGCTATAATTTCTGCCCTTCCCGTTTTTAACGCAAAGCTTAGGGCAGATTCATCGGTATTTGTCCTTGCATTAACATTTACTTTACTTTCAATCAATAGTTGTACTACGTCTTTTCTTCCTCCCATTACAGCGTACATCAGGGGAGTCTTTCCCTCTTTATCCTTTGCATTGATTAATATACCTTTGTATGTTAATAAATATTTTATTACATCTGAGTGACCATTAGAGGTTGCATACATAAGAGCATTCTTACCCGATTCAGAATTTTTCTTATTTATATCTGCACCTGCTTCGATCAACAGTTGCACCATATCTAAATTATTATCTGCTGTAGCAATCATAAGTGGTGTCATTTCACGTGTATCTGTAAAATCTACACTTATTTTTGCTTTGGAGACTAAAGACCTGACCCTTGGAATGTTTCCATCTCGAACTGCTTCCAAGAGTTCATCTTTTGGCTCTGAGAATAATCCTAAGGAAAAAAGAACCAATTGCAATACAATAATATGTTTAGACAGTTTCATTTCTTTTCTCCCAGGCTAGATTAGCACTTTATGATGAGATCCCCACCAGCTTTGATTTCACCATTTTGATCTACTGCTTCGACAGAGATTGTGACCAATCTCCCCTCATCTTTTTTTCTTTTTACAACTCCCTTGCATGTAAGGGTTTGTCCGAGTTTTGCCATTGCTTTGAATTTTACCCCAAAGAAATGGATTTGTCTTTGGTCTACCCAATTAGTACAAAGCCTACCAATCATAGCCATTATATACATACCATGTGCTATGGTCCCATCTAACCCATTTGCAATGGCAAAATCCTTATCATTGTGAATTGGATTAAAATCACCACTTGCACCTGCATATCGAACTAGATTTGCATGTGTGATCGGATCTAATACGAGGGGAGGAAGTTCAGTACCTTCTGAAATTTTATCAAATTCTATTTTATGCATTTACTTTCTCCTTTAATTTGGACGTATTACAATTGCCATTTCTGCCTGGATGCATGGCTCATCTTTAGAATTGTGATATGTGGTACGAAAAGTTACCATATCCATCTTACCTGTCTTAACATCTACTATTTCAGATTGTGCCCAATGTAAACCTGGATAGATAGGCTTGAGATACGTATATTCCTCTTTTAAATGAAGTAGCCTTTTGATGTCAATACCTAGGGCACTCATGTCTTCCCAAATTTTAGGGTATCCCCAAAATTGAATGGCTGTTTGGAATGTGGGAGGAGCTGGGGTATCTTCATACCCGGCCTTTTTTGCTTCCTCAAGGTTAAAATAGATGGGGTTGGTCTCACCAATTGCAAGACAAAATTCTTTTACTTTTCCATGCTCGACCATAAAATCAAATCGATCGAGTTTTTTACCTACTGCCTCTTTGGAGATAGGGGAACCTACTGGATTTGTCATAATACTTTCCTGTATAAATTTATTTCAAATTAGTACATACCATTTTTCGTTATTTCTTCATTTAGTCTATTCTAAAAATTAGACATTTAGAAGTATATAGAAATGGATGATGATCTAATAAAAATTGAATTTTTAGTTCCCAAAGTAAATATATAATAGATTTACAATCTACTCTACAAAATTTTCTATGAGCTAAGTTAAAATAGTTTTTTAAAATTTTACTGAGAGGTATTTTGTGAGCTTATTTATCTTTGGAATCTCATTTGTATTCTTTTTGTCCAATCAAAACCTAAAAAATAGACACATTGTATTTCTATTTTTAATATTTTTTATAAATGGGGATACCAATTTTCTTTATTCCCAAAACCAAAAAAATTCTAAACCCACCCAAAAGGAGACTAAGATGGAAGATAAGGTAGTGAAGTCTGAAGAAGAATGGAAAAAAATTCTCAACCCAGATGCTTATTCGGTGATCCGAAAAAAAGGAACTGAAAGAGCATTTACTGGTAAGTACAATGATAATAAGGAAAAAGGAGTATATATCTGTGCAGCCTGCGGTAATGAACTTTTCTTATCAGAAACAAAATTTGATTCCGGAACTGGTTGGCCTAGCTTTTATGCTCCTATTTCCGAGCAAAAAGTAGGGAAAGAAGTAGATAAAAGCTTTTTTATGACCAGAACAGAAGTTCATTGCAATCGATGCGGTGGACATCTCGGACATATTTTTGAAGATGGGCCTAAACCTACAGGTTTGAGATATTGTATCAATTCCGTTTCTTTAGATTTTAAAAAGAAGGACTGACTTTGTCACAGGATAAAGAAAATACAAAGCTTTGGGGAGGTAGATTTGACTCCCCCACCTCCAATATTATGGAAAGAATTGGTGAGTCTATTAGTTTTGACCATAGGCTTTTCAAGCATGACATTCGTGGTAGTATTGCACATTCTAAAAATTTACATCGTATTGGCGTACTCTCCGAAAGGGAAATGAATTCTATTCTCTCGGGCCTTGAGCAAATTGAAAAAGAAATAGAAGAAAACAAACTTCCTTTCAAAGCATCGCTCGAAGATATTCACATGCACATAGAGTCCAGGCTCACCGAGTTAATTGGTGATACTGGAAAAAAATTACATACCGCAAGATCACGAAATGATCAAGTAGCACAGGATGTTCGACTTTTCATACATGATAGTATACTCTCCATCCAGGTAGAATTATATAAGTTACTCATAATACTTTACAACAAAGCTGAAAATTCAATAGATATTGTAATGCCAGGATATACCCATCTCCAAGTTGCCCAACCTATAAGAGTATCACATTATTTATTGAGTTATTTTTGGGCAATCAAAAGAGATTTTGATCAATTTGAATTCACAAAAAATATCAACCATACCCTAGTTTTGGGATCAGGAGCACTTGCTGGTATAAACTATCCCACAGATAGGGAATTTATAGCAAAAGAATTAGGAATTAGCTCAGTCAGTGAAAACTCGATAGATTCCGTATCACAAAGGGATCATATACTAAATTTTCTTTTTGCTTCTTCTCAACTCATGGTGCATCTTTCCAGACTATGTGAAGAGATTATTATTTTTTCATCTGTAGAATTCTCATTTCTCTCTCTGCCTGATTCCCTTACAACTGGTTCATCCATAATGCCCCAAAAAAAGAATCCTGATATTGCCGAACTCATTCGGGGAAAATCAGCAAGGGTCATTTCAAATCTTCAACATCTCTTTATTCTCATAAAAGGGCTCCCATTGTCTTACAATAGAGACCTTCAGGAAGATAAAATCCCTCTCTTTGACACTTTAGATCAGGTTTTACTCTCCGTTGAGGGAGTAAGCGCTATGGTCAAAGAAATGGAATTTCATTCTGAATCCATGCAAAACTCTTTAGAGAAGGGGTTTGCAACTGCTACGGATCTTGCCGACTATTTAGTGACATCCAAGCAAATTCCATTTCGAGAGGCACACGAACTCACAGGTCGTTTGGTAAGCATCTGTGTTTCTAAAAATTGGACTTTGTTTTCTGTTCCAGAAGAAATTCGAAAAGAAATAAGCCCTCATTTTACCGGAACAGAGTATGAAACTGCAATTTCTCTCAGCCTCTCTACGGATAAGAAAAATGTTTTTGGAGGAACTGCGAGAATTAGGCAATTAGAGCAATTGGAACTTGCAAACCAAATCTTGGATTCCCTAAAGAATTCTAAAAAATAGATTTTCTAGGATGGATTATTTTGCTTGGCAATCTAAGCCAAGTCATAGAATTTTCCAGAGTATATATGAATTTTTCAATTTTTAAACTCTCTTTTCGGTTCTTTCCTCGTGCAAACTGGCATTTTGCACAATTGGGCTTATTTTCCCTTGTCTTGGTTTTACCTGGGGTTTTATTTTGCAATGAAAATGGATTCAAAAAAAAGCAATACAAACCAAAGGAATATTCCAAAACCCAGGTAGTTGTAAAAAAAATAGATTCTTTTGAAATTGCTCTTCCTGATAAAAAGACAATTTATGCAATTTTAGAAACCACAAATGGTAATTTAGTTGTTGAACTTTACTTCCAGGATGCACCATGGACTGTCCAAAACTTTATAGATCTAGCCCAAGGGGAAAAAACCACAGTCAGTCTGGATGGTAAAAAAGAAAAAAAAAGATTTTATGACGGCCTAACTTTTCATAGAGTTATTCCCAATTTCATGATCCAAGGGGGGTGTCCCAAAGGGGATGGAACCGGAGGCCCGGGCTACAAATTTGAAGATGAAATCAATGCGATTTCACTAGGACTCGATAAGGTTTCATTAAAAGAATTCCCATCCTATTCCAGATACTTGCAAAATGCTGTTGTTTTTAGCATGGGAATTAACTCACAAGCTGAATTGAGTGAACGAATGGAAGAAGCAGAAAAAAATCTGAATATCGCCAAAGAAGAATTTTCGATTTTAGAGATTCTTTCCCGGGTTAGGTACCGTTACAATGAAGTGGTGCAGAGCAAAAAAGCACTCAAAGGCGTTCTTGCAATGGCAAATTCGGGGCCTGACACAAATGGATCCCAGTTTTTTATTAATCAGGTTGACACTCCACATCTGGATGGGTTGCATACAGTGTTCGGTCAACTTGTATCTGGAATGGATGTTTTAGAAAAAATCGTCAAAGCCGGAAATAACGCTACAACAATCAATCACGTTTACATAGTGGACAAAAGGTAACTCATGGATAAAGAAGAAGCATATCTGCAAACACTCAACCTAATTGCTGGATTAAATTCAGGAGAATCTACTTCGGCAGTTTTAAACTCCATCGAAGCAATTGAGGAAGATCTATCCTTAAAAGATGCCATCCTAGTAGAAATGACAAAATCTATGATTTTCCCAGATGCATTCATGAAAATTGTTACTCTATTGAAGTTTATTCAATCAGAAAAGAATGAAATCAATGCATACTACGAAGAATCCATGGAAAAATACGAAGAGATCAACCAGTTGACTTCCAAAGGACGACCTACAGATGATGAGGCAAAAATTAAAAAAACTCTGACAGATTTTATTTTAAAGATTGAGTCAATTTACGAAATCCAATTCAAAGCGGATGAAAATATACTCAAAGAATTGAACCGTCACATGAGTGAGCTGAATTTAAAACCCGGCTCCATTTCAAAAGAGATTCTTCAACATAAAATTTCTTCCCGATATTCCCAAAGTATACAACCATTTATAGTCTCCCTTTTGGATGCGTATTCCCAATACAATAAAAATAAGAACATTGTAAAGAGATTAGTAAAGATTGCAGGTTACATCATTGAAGATGCCCAGAAGAAAACCTAATGAAATATTTAATTTTGGTTTTTTGTGTTATGAAAATATAAAAAAAGCCGAATTTTTTATTGTATGCATATCTTAGTTTTTCTATTCTTATTTTCCTTTTCTTTATTGGCTTATCCCGACATGGATGTAAGGGGAAATAGAAATGAGAATTTTCTTGAGCTCCAAGGAAAAGCCACAATCCAACTCTCTAAAATGTCATATACACTTGGAGAAGATATATTTTTGGATTTTACAATTAAAAATTATGGTGAGGAAGTAATTCGTCTCTACCCTACTATTTTAGATCTCAAGACCTTCCAATTTGTTATCCATGATGAAAATGATGAACCAATCAACCCCAAAGATTATTTAAAAATTGAAGATAAGAAGCAAAAACGCAGAAATTCCATTGTAAACCTAGAAGGTGATCGTGTAAAAGAAATTATCATTCACAAAGGGGAGTCATTTACAAAGCGCTTTAATCTTTCTGAATACTTTGAATTCCCTCAGGGCAAACGATACTATGTCACTGGGTATTTTTATCCAAATTACCTCGAAGACAATTCTACTTTTTTAAAAAGTGAAAATCATTCTATTTTCTTAATGGAAGCTAACAAAAGAGATACATTTGCAAAAAAATACGAATCTTCAGAACCATTTCCTGAAAGTATTACCCCAGAAGAGTCCATTCACTTATTTTTAAGTGCAGAGATGAAAAAAAATTGGAATCACTATTTTAAGTTTATACACTTTCCTGAGTTCATCCATGCTTACAATAAATATTCTAAAGAATATTCTACCTCAGATTCTAATTATAAAGAACTGATAATCGAAGAATTTAAATCTCATCTTATAGAACAAAAAGCAGGAAAATTATCGTATTATCGAATCACAAATAGAGAAAATCTCTCATCCAACCAAGTTAAAATCTATGTGGATGTAGAAAGGGAAGTAAATCGTTTTCCCACAAAGTATGAATATATATATTCTTTAAAAAAGGGAGAAGACACAGCTTCCTCTCTTTGGAAAATTACGAATGTAACGGTAAAGGTTCGAAGATGACAGAAATATTATCACAAGATGAAATAGATGCTCTCCTAAATGCAATCTCCAGTGGTGAGGTAAATGAAGAAGAGTATGCTTCCACAACAGAGCAAAAGAAAGTTAAAATTTATGATTTCAAACGACCAGATAAGTTTTCTAAAGACCAAATTAGAACCTTGCAGATGATGCATGAAACTTTCGCACGTCT
>Ga0209550_10003740_pt1 | contig 14469 bp, 13 predicted proteins | sample LauGreSuBDMM15SN_2_FD_187567 | JGI IMG/M metagenome (GOLD analysis project Ga0209550, IMG submission 187567) | Freshwater lake microbial communities from Lake Michigan, USA - Su13.BD.MM15.SN (SPAdes) (version 5) | ecosystem: Environmental > Aquatic > Freshwater > Lake | place: Lake Michigan...
ACAATTGACGCAACGGCTGAGCCAATTGCAATTGCAGATTGTTTCTTATCTGCAGCACGACCCTGAATGTCGGCCTGAAGTACGCGAAACTTGGATTCAAGATCGTCGCGAGAGATTCGAGTGTTATCGGTCATGATTAAGAATCCTTTGCGAGACTGCGTCGCGAGACGCGTGAGAATGTAACGGCCACAAGAATGGCAACGACGCATAACGTGATGAAGTAGTGAAGAAACGACCACGAACCATCTAGGACGGTGCCACCAAGATCTTGGCTCAACCGCAAAACGCCAAGGGCTGAGAAGACCAGAGCAAGTCCGAGCGACAGAGCCGCCAACGACCCAACTCCGACCCATCGGATGGCGCCTTTAATGGGCTCGAGGGTCTCTTGGCGAGCGTATTGCTTCACCGAATCGAAAAGATCTTCCACTTTGTCGACGGGACCTCGGGGGGGTCGTGAAGAGATGCGTGACGATGCCATGGGCTTCGTATTCTACGGCGCCTGTATGGAGATATCCACAGGCTGTTTTATGGTGTCAACTGCTCCACAGAAGGGGTGGCGGAGGCCTTATTGAGAACTTCAGCCAAGGAGTACCAAATTGGCCGATATGAACCCTGATTGTCTATCCCCGCTTTGTTCATCAACAATGAGAACGTCACTGGTCCAGAGTTTGCGACCGGTAGGTACCCCACCAGAGCTTTTACACCGTTGAGGGTTCCTGTTTTGCCGCGAAGTCTTCCCGCTGCAACCGTTCCGTCGAAGGTGTCTCGAATAGTCCCTGTTTCGCCTGCGATAGCCATCAAACCGGGCATGGTGGAAGAAAAGGTATTGAGAAGCGACATGAAGGTATCGCAAGGAATTCGTGCGTCTGACGCAAGGCCTGAGCCGTCAAACAATTGAACGTCCTTATCAAGTTTCCATTTCACGAGTTGAGCTTTCACTGCTGTCAGGCCTGCAACTGTTGAACCAGTTGCTGAGGAAGCGAAACCGATTTCCTTCAACAATAATTCAGCAGTGTTGTTATCGCTATTAACCATCATCTCTTGAATAATTGATGTGATGGGTGCTGATTGAATTGATGCAAGTTCAAGCACACCAGACGGTAAGGCATCACGACGCGGCAAAGCTCCAAAGAACACTCCTCTTGCATTCAAAAGATTCTGCAATTCTGTGGCGGCGGCAATAGCCGGATCGTCTGGCTTAGTCGGCAGACCGAGCACCACACCGTCGTCAACAACTAGAGCTCCAAGTGGTCCCGCTTCAGTGAAATGAAAATCTTGTGGCCACACATCAACAAACCTCATGTCGTCGTAGCGCGAGTCCACGCCAACGACGGAACCTGCGACTCGTTTTAATCCCGCAGCCACGAGAGAGTCAGCCAATTTTTCTAGCGATGTGCCAGAGGTGGTTGGGTATTTTTCCGAAGCGACGTATTCATTTCGCACCAAGAGCGGGTCTCCCCCTCCAACGAAGAACAAATCCGATGCCACGCCATTCACGTCAAGAGTTCCGTGAACTTTCGTTGTGTAAGTGAAATCTGGTTTCAATATTTCAAGCGCCACAGCTGCAGTTAAGAATTTCATGGATGATGCCGGTATCAACGCCTTTGTTGAGTTGAGGGAACCAAGACGAGTCCCCATCCATTCAACTACTACGCAACTTTGTGCAGGAACATCAGAGACAATGTTCGCAAAGGCTCGAGACACTTTTCCAGTGCGTGTGATTACGGACAACGTATTCGGTGCTCTTCGAGCAGATAGCACAGACACACGCGGTGATGTAGCCACGATGCGGTCCGTACGAGAGGACACTCGTGAAGCCGTTCGAGACAACGCGACGTATAGGCCTCCGAAGAGCAACACACCGACTAGCGAAAGTATGCTGATCGTGCGAAGAGGATTTGCAGATTGGCGAGATCGTGCGCCAAAACCACTACTTGCGCGCGACACCTGTGTGAACCGCATATCGATAGAGGTGTCCTAATGCCACAGCAGCACGATTGCCGCTTGCGTAACAAAGCCGGCCCGTTTCACGAACTGTTCGAACGCCAGAGTTGTTGGGATCAGCTACCGCTAGTTCTGTAGCGAGAAGTATTGGCTTTCCAGTTGCAACTGACAAATCATGCGCTGCCTGAGCAAAACGAGCATCTTGTCGTTCGTGATATTCAACGATGCGATCTAGACCGTGATCAGGATGGAATCGACCTTCTCGCATAAGACGAGCTTGGTTTGCTTGAATCCCAAGTCCGAGGTAAATGATCGCATCAACATCTTTGTGTTCCGCAATCATCGCCATTACCTCGGGAATAGTGTCACGTGTCTCGCCGCCAGCACAGTCAACAGGGTTGTTGCGGCTCCATCGTGGTGGCAACTTCGTGTCAATCTGTGCAAGTAAGTCTTCAGGCAATGTCATCAACTGCATCGAACCATCATTTGCGATTGCATCACTAGTGACAACTCCCCAGCCGCCCGCAGTCGTGAGCACGACGACGTTTGGACCAAGCGGCAGTGGCTGTGTAGCAAAGGTAGCGGCAGCTTCAAATGCTTCTTCAACATTTGCTGCGCGTGTTATTCCACCGGCCTTACATGCACCGTCGAAAATTGCATCGTTGGCAGCAAGAGCACCCGTGTGACTAGCGGCAGCACGTGCTCCCTTGTCCGTGGCGCCACCCTTGATCAGAACAACAGGTTTATGTGCAGTAACACGGGCAAGGCGTTCCATTAGACCTCGACCATCACTGATGCCTTCAACGTAAGTCAAAGCAACCTTTGTTGAAGCGTCTGTTCCGTACCATTCAACAAGATCTGCGACGCCAAGTGCTGCGGCGTTGCCGGCCGAGACAGCACGACTAATGCCGACGCCGGTTTGTCGCGCATAATTCAAAAAGCTTGAAACGAAGTTTCCACTTTGACTAGCTACTGCTATCGCACCTGAAGGCGGATACGGCGCAACAATCTGCGCACACAATTTGGCGGGAGTTGACACGACTCCTTGACCATTCGGTCCAGCAAGAAGAATGCCTAGCTCATCTGCGAGAGCAACTAATTCCGCCTCAAGTCGTATTCCCTCTTCGCCTGCTTCTCCGTAGCCAGCGGAGGTAAGGAATGCGGCACCGATTCCCTTTCGTGCACATGCTCGAAGCAGGTCAGGGTTTGCAGACGCTGGGGTGCACACAAAGACAAGGTCAATGGCATTATCTGGCAATGAATCAATTTCGGCAACGGTCTTGATGCCGAGAACTTCTTCACCCTGCAGGTTGGTGCCGTATACGCCACCGGCATATCCACTAGCCAGAATATTGTGCAAGGACACAAAACCGAATTTTCCGGGGTGTGTTGATGCACCCGCAACTAAGACGCCGCGAGGCTCGAAGAGTGCCCGAAACTGAGCATCTGTATATGGCGCTCGTTTCGACACCATCGAGACATTGCGCTTTCCCATCTCAACCAGGGCATCAACGGCAACAACATCACCATTTTCTCGGACAATGAGAGGGTTCACATCAACTGAGACGATGTCGTCACGTTCCATGGCAACTCGCGAAAGACCGACGATTGTAGAAATCAATTGGCTCCTGTTGACCGCCGGCTCCCCACGAAAAGCTTCGAGAAGACCTTGCATTCTCAATGAGTCGATCATGGAGGCGGCAGCAGCTTCGTCAACGGGTGCTGGTCGGAAGGCAACATCAGCAATCACCTCTGCCATGACGCCACCAATACCGAGCATCACAGTGGGCCCAAACTGTGGGTCAACGAGCATTCCGGCAATCAATTCTCGCGTGCCACTGATCATTGGGGCGATTAATAAGTGGACTTCACCGTCTGCAGCAGTGGCCGCAGCCAATAGGCTGGTAGCTGCTTCAGAGACGGCATCAGCATTCTTCAACCGCAAACGTACGAGTCCGCGCTCTGTCTTGTGAGCGATCTTGTCTCCACCAAGTTTTACAACAACCGGATATCCGAGTTGTTCAGCGGCTGCAATTGCTTCAGCGGCGGTAGCCGTCTTCTTCTCTGGAGCAAAGGGAATGCTGTACGACGACAACAGAGCCTTTGAATCGGATTCAGACAGGGTGGAGGTTTGCTCAGATGACACGACTACATACGGTAGTCAGTACAGACCACTAAAGACGGGTGCTCGGGCTATGGAAGCGTTTCTATGCCACGTGGGCGGACAATGCTGATGCAATCTCCCCTGGCAATTCTCCGATAACTAGGTGCCCAGCGGGTAATTCAACAAGAGTTGCCCCGGTAACCGTTTCGGCAATGTGACGTGATTTCGATACGTCCACCCAGCGATCTTCAATGCCGCCGATCACCAGACAAGGCGCCTTAATGAGTTCCAAGCTTCCCTCGATATCAATTCGAATATCAAGTTCGAGTTGCGCCGCTGAACCGGGCTGCACAGCGGCATTCGCCATTCCGACAACAGCTTCAGTCATTGGTTCAAGCATTTCAAGACTGGCAGCTGTGTAACCGTCAGCGAGCGCGTACCTCATAAACAGTTCAGGATCAATTGCAATCAAACGACGCCACAAATCAAACGTCATTCTCATGCGCGCGTCTGATTGAGACCAGCCACAAAGCGACGTAACGGTGATGACTGAATCGGGATAGAGCGCAGCGCAGCGCAACGCGGTTACGGCCCCGAGTGAATAGCCGATCACATGAAATCGTTGATGGCCCAAGTGACTCATCAGGGCAACTGCATCGGAAACGACCTCATCAAGTTCAATCGGGCCTGTTGGCATGTCTGATTCACCCGAACCAGGCAATTCAAAGGTGACCCATTGGAGATCGGCTAAACACGCTTGTTGCACCTGAGTCCATGCATTGGCTGCTTGTGTGGTGCCGTGAATGGCAAGAATCGGAGTCCCTGACCCTGCTATTGAGTATCCGATGGTGCGACCGTTGTTAATCCAAGAAGACATAGTGAAACCGTATCGGATTCGGTAACGCAGGTCTAAGCGACGAGAGCCGCTCGAAAAAATGCGACGACATGATCGCAATGGTCGCGCACATTCGCAGGTGTAAGTGCTTGATCGTTGAGAAGTTCGTCGATGAACGGAGCGTCGGAAAAGTAAGTCAAGATGGCTCCATACCCGGTGATAATTAAGTGTTGAGCGTTGTGGCGACGAAAGTGTCCAGCATCCATTTCGGCAGTGAAATAGGCACAGGCGTTATCGAATAAGGGCCGTAAGAAACCTGCAAGGTCAACACCAACGTGTACACCACTATCAAGCGCTTCTCGACGCATAATGCGAACATAGTCGGGCGTTCGCGCAAACAAATCAAAGCCAGCACGAATGACTAGTTCAGCTTTGTCCCAGCCTGATGCTGGTGACGCCATTGCTACTTCGAGTCCCTCAAGCCATTCGGATAAAAGCATTTCAAAAACGTCCGTGTACAAGGCCTCCTTGTTAGGGAAATGGTGCAACAAACTAGGTCGTCTTATTCCGACTCCGGCCGCTATGTCGTTGAGCGAAGTTCCCTCATACCCTCGGTCTGCAAAGCAGTGAAGGGCTTCATCGAGAATGAGTTCTCTGGTTGATTTAGAACTGATCTCTTCTGTTACATCGGACACTTTTTCAATTTACAATCATTCCTGCCCTACCTACCAGTAGGTAGCCAGTTAGTGTTTCGATATGAGTTCAATTATGTCCAGTGTCCTAACAGCTCTCTTGGTTGGAGCTGTCGTCTCTACCGTTGCCAATACCTGCACAACCGTCTACCTACACCGGGCCTTGAGTCACCGCGCGCTCACCCTAAAACCATCTGTTTCACTCGTATTTCGTGCAGTTCTATGGCTGTCTACTGGCATTAAGCCCAAGGAATGGGTGGCAGTTCACCGCAAGCACCATGCCTTTACAGACATAGAAGGCGACCCTCACTCTCCGGTTTTACTTGGATGGAAGAAGGTTCAGGCTAAAAACGTTGCTTTGTATAGAGCGTCAGTTCTTGATCCGACAACAATTGAGCGTTACGCCAAAGATTTGCCTGATGACCGTTGGGACAAAGTCTTCTTTGGTCACAACAAGACAGGTCTCCTCTCAGGAGTTGCAATCCTCATGATTCTTCTCGGGCCTTGGACAGGCCTTCTCGCTGCCTTCATTCACGCGAACATCTATTTGGCTGGAAATGCAGCGGTAAACGCACTTGGCCATCATTTCGGTCGCCGCCCCTACGACAACCGTGCCACCAATTTGCAGTGGTTGGCTTTCTTCACCATGGGTGAAGGCCTTCATAACAATCATCACGCGGCTCCGTCGTCTCCTCGTTTGTCGCACAGATGGTTCCAAATTGATCCGGGATGGTGGGTAATCAAAACCCTCACAATTTTTCGGCTTGCAAAGGTTCGTTTCTCTGATATTCGGTTGACATCGACAGCAAAGGCTTCGTTCAACTAAAAACCCAACTACATTTTTAACGTGCCACGCGAGATTACCTGTAGCCAATTTTTCGATGGAGACAGCCTCCAAGGTCCACGCCGAATCGTCGTGGCAGAGGATGGCCTCGTTGAATCTATTGAAGAGCACACCGGAGCGGCTGAATACCCAGTTCTGTGTCCAGGTTTCGTGGATGTGCAGATGAACGGCTTTGATGACGTTTACGTAGCGACTGCATCTTTGGATGAATTAATTCACCTTGACCAGTTGCTTCTTGGTCGAGGAACAACCAGTTGGTTGGGAACGATAGTTACGGCTCCGCTCGAAAGAATGGCACGTTCATTGGGGTCGCTTCACGAGTTGTTTCAGTCACAACAAGTACATGGTTTCGCTGGGATTCATGTTGAAGGGCCTTTTCTTGGCGATGCCCCTGGGGCTCACCCAGTCAGATACATCGTCGCATGTGATTTGGATTGGATTTCTCAGTTAGTTCCATCGGTGCGCCTAGTAACTGTTGCGCCCGAACAAACCGATGTCCTTCCCGCTATTCGTTCACTGGTAGATCGGAACATAACGGTGTCCCTCGGTCATTCACGGCCGACCAAGAGACAATTTGAAGATGCAGTCGAAGCTGGTGCGTCTATGGTCACGCACCTTTTCAACGGAATGAGTGGTGTGCACCACCGTGATCCGGGTCTTGCAATGTGGGCCCTAAATGACGAACGAATTTCTTGCGGTTTGATAGCCGATGGAGTCCACGTCCAAATAGATGCTCTCGCTTTGTCCTTTCGTGCGGCGGGGTCCAGAATCTGTTTGGTATCCGATTCCGTTTCATGGAGGAATCATTCAGGCTCTCGACCCGGGGTAGAAATTAGAAATGGCGCACCTCGGCTGTCAGACGACACACTGGCCGGGTCGTGTACGCCACTTGGGGAATGTGTGCAACGAGTTGTTCAGGAATGCGGAGTTTCTCTTGAAGCGGCTCTCGCGAGCGCCACTTCTTTGCCAGCTGATTTGGTTGGACTGGCAGATGTTGGACGTATCAAAATTGGTCAGAAGGCAGACCTCCTCGCACTCGACTCCGAGCTTTCCGTTCTGAAAGCCTGGCGCCGATTACCATCATGAGGTGCCTACACAATTGAGCCCCGAACAAGACGCCCTCGCTATTTCGATCATTCGAGGTATTGCGATGGATGCACCACTAGCTGCCAACAGCGGTCACCAAGGAACAGCCATGTCGCTCGCGCCACTCGCCCATGTTCTCTACAGTCGAATTTTAAAACACGATCCGACATCGCCTGACTTCATAGATCGCGACCGTTTGATTCTTTCTAACGGGCATGCATCGATCTTGCAGTACGCAATGTTGTTCTTGTCCGGCTACGGATTAGAAATGTCTGATCTCAAATTATTCCGTCAATGGAAATCGGCTACACCTGGTCACCCTGAAGTTGGCCATACAGCGGGAGTTGAAGTAACTACTGGTCCACTTGGTCAGGGGTTTGCGAATGCTGTTGGAATGGCGATTGCAGAATCGCATTTGCGCGCAGTACATGGACAAGACGCAATCAATCACCACACGTACGTAATTGCAGGCGATGGTTGCCTTATGGAAGGCATCAGCCATGAGGCCGCTTCACTGGCTGGGCATCTCAAACTTGATCATTTGGTCTGCATCTTTGATGACAACAAGATCACAATTGATGGCAGCACTGCATTGGCATGCAGTGACGATGCGCCGGCACGATTCCGCTCTTACGGATGGAATGTCATTGAAGCTGGTGAAATTGCAAACGATTGCGACGCACTTGAGAAAGTGTTGCTTGCAGCACGCGATCACACTGGGGCACCTACTTTGGTTGTACTCCGTTCTCACATTGGTTTTCCTTCTCCAGATCTGACTGATAAGCACGAAGCACATGGAAACCCATTTACAGCTCCACTCGTCAGTGCCACTAAGAAAGTGATGGGAATTCCCGACGAGCCCTTCTATGCACCTGAAGCGTTCGTTTCTGAGTATCGGGCATTTTGCCGTGCTCGTGGACAAGACGCACATGCAGAATGGAAGAAGCGCACACAATCACTCTCTCGCGTGCTAACACCATCCTCCTTCGGTATTGCGGACAAACAAGAGATTGCATCAGTGCTTCCTGTTTTTCCTTCCGACACAAAACTGGCGACACGCCAAGCCTTCCAAAAAGTGTTGGAGGCCACCGGAGAAGCTCTACCGTTCGTGCTTGCTGGCGCAGCGGATCTCACTGGCAATACCGGTGCCAAACTGGCCGCAACAAGTGGATATTCAGCGGAGAATCCCTCTGGCAAACAGATCTATTACGGAATTCGTGAGCACGCGATGGGTGCCGCAATGGTTGGCATGGCGCTTCATGGTGGCGTGCTTCCTGTCGGTGGCACATTCTTTGTGTTCGCCGACTACATGCGTCCTGCAATTCGATTAGCAGCTCTATCTCGTGCACGCACAGTTTTCGTCTTTAGTCACGACTCTGTTGGAGTTGGAGAAGATGGTCCTACTCACCAACCAGTTGAACAGTTGGCGTCATTACGTGCCATCCCTGGCTTACAAGTAATTCGTCCTGCCGATGCAAATGAAACAGCCCAAGCTTGGGCTATTGCTGCAACTCATGACGGTCCGACCGCTCTTATTCTTTCTCGTCAAACAGTTGTGGCGCTCACAGATGGCTCAGCAGTCGCAGAAGGTGCTGGCGTAATTGTAAAAGTTGACAAGCCGCAAGCAATTATCATCGGAACCGGTAGCGAATTATCGGTTGCTGTTGACGCTGCAACTCTTTTGCAGAAAGAGGGCATTAACGTCAACGTTGTGACGATGCCATCGTGGGAACGATTTGCATCTTTGTCGAAAGCTCGACAAGAAGAAATTCTTCCGCGATCACTCCCCCGTATCAGTGTGGAAGCAGGAACAACATTTGGTTGGGCCGCTTACGCAACCGACAGCGTCGGAATTGATCGGTTTGGTGCAAGTGCTCCAGGCAATGTTGTCATGGCCGAATTGGGAATTACAGCTGATCACGTTGCTGATGTAGCTCGAAGTGCGATTAATCGATGAGCGACACTCTGAAGCGATTGTCATTGGAACATGGACAGAGTCCGTGGCTTGACAATTTGCAACGCGGTTATCTCACCTCCGGCGCCCTTGTGGCGCTAGTCGAACGTGGTGTAAGAGGTCTTACATCGAACCCGACAATTTTTCAGAAAGCCATTCAAGGAAGCGCTGATTACGACGATCAATTCCGAAGCGAGATTTTGAAGGGCTCCACCGCACGAGAGGCGTACTGGGAATTAGTTCTGCAGGACATTCACGGTGCACTTGATGTATTCAGTGACTTGTATGCACAATCAAGCGGCACAGATGGCTTCGTCAGTGTTGAAGTTGACCCATCTCTAGCCCACGATACGAGCGGTACCTTGTCAGCAGCACGCCTACTTCATGAGCGCATCTCTCGTCCGAATGTAATGATCAAAATCCCTGCTACTCAGCAGGGGCTCCCTGCTATTCGGGAGATGATTGCCGAAGGCAGAAATGTAAATGTGACTTTGATCTTTAGTCTGTCGCGCTATCAAGACGTGATGGACGCATACATAGAGGGTCTCGAACAGAGAATGGCTTCAGGATCCCCAGTGTCAAACATTGCGAGCGTTGCGAGTTTCTTCATTAGTCGTGTCGACAACGAGATTGACAAGCGACTTGATCAACTCGGAACACCAAGCGCTTTGGCATTGCGAGGTACCGCTGCTGTTAATCAGGCACGTCTTGCATACGCTGCGTTTCAAAAGACCTTCAGTGGCCCCCGTTGGGACGCGTTGGCAAAAGCCGGCGCCTCAGTGCAGCGTCCATTGTGGGCTTCAACTTCTACAAAGAACCCGTCGTATCCGGACACAATGTATGTCGACCAATTGATTGGGCCGGACACCGTCAACACTCTCCCTGATGCCACTTTGGAAGCATTCGCAAATCATGGGACAGTAGGTCGCACAATTGACCTGAATGTGGGCGTCAGTAAGCGCCAGTGGGCGGAACTAGCGATGAATGCAATTGATGTTGATGAAGTTGCGGCTCAACTGGAAGCTGAGGGTGTCGCTTCTTTCATAAAGAGTTTCGATGAACTCATTGGCGTCTTGGAAGAAAAAGCCATCGGAATTTCGTAACAGTGACTGTCTCATCCAATACACGTAAGGCAATTGAAGACTTGCTTAAAAGTTTTGAGGCTGCACAACGCACACCTTCAGATGTGCGCCTGTTGAATCGCTCCATCAACACAATTTCTGATTTGGTGAACGGCCCGTCGTCTTCTTTAGACATCAAAATCGCCAGTTCTGCAATAGAAGAGATGAGTCGCGCCTTCACGATGTTTGCACCGTTTAGAAATGTTCGGAAGGTGTCAATCTTCGGCTCAGCGCGCACAACACCAGACAGTCCGATTTATGAGTTAACAGCCGCCACTGCAAAAGCATTAGCCGCGCATCATTTCATGGTCGTCACCGGAGCAGGTCCGGGAATCATGGAAGCTGGAATGGTGGGCGCCGGGAGAGAGAACTCAATCGGGGTTTCGATACGACTTCCTTTCGAAACAGGTGCTAACTCCGTAATTGATGGTGATGACAAATACGTCAGCATGCGGTACTTCTTCACTCGCAAGCTGATGTTGGTGAAAGAGTCGCACGCTTTTCTTTGCATGCCGGGCGGCTTCGGAACTCTCGATGAAACCTTTGAGCTTCTCACTTTGGCTCAAACAGCGAAATCTGTTCCTGTTCCAATAGTTTTTTTGGAAGTTCCTGGACACCCTTTTTGGACTCCCTTGATGAAGGTGATGGAACCATTACTGCTTGATCACGGGCTTATTTCTGAAAGTGACACTTCGTTGTACACAATCACTGACAACATCGATGATGCTGTCAACGAGATAACGCGTTTCTATGCCAACTACGATTCGATTCGTTTCGTTGATGACATTCTTTATATCCGTATGCAACGGGCTGTACCAGACTTGCAATTCCGTGAAATCACGAGTCGGTTCGCTTCGCTAGCAGTTGACGGTGCAATCGAACAGACTTCTGCAACTCCTGAAGAAGTAAAAGATGATGACGTTCCGAATTTGGCGCGCGTCAGCCTGAAGTATGCCGCCAAGGGTTATGCAGACCTGCGCGGATTAATCGACGCACTCAATCAGTTCTAAACAGCGCGAAGGATGTACAGGGCCTTGTCGACAGACCGTCTGGCCTGAGACATCTTTTTCTCAAGTGGTGGCCGGTCCTTTTCACCGTTTCGAATAGCCTCAGTGATCAACGACATGGCGGCGTCGTTCAGTGCTTCGCTAGCTCGCTCGAGGTCAGAGATGATCTCGTCTATGTCGCTCATGGTGCCGTCCTTCCAGATGACTGTTAGGTAAACACTGTGCCACAGCCGCGGCGGTTGGTGCGTGGAGGGCGCCTATGGCGTAGCGTTACCTCTTGTGCCTAGAGAAGACCAACCCCACGAATGGATCAGTTTTGAAGATCCCGATGAATTGCGAACTTGGATGCTTGATGCAACATTTTTGCGTTCAAGTTATAAATGCATTTACGGACAAGGGTGCCAAGGAATTCTTGATGATGCCTCGCCGGAATTGATGCACGGTTGTTGCTCCTTTGGTGCCCATTTTCTTGACGAAAAAGATTTCAAGAATGTCACCAAGTATGTGAAACGTCTCAAGGGCCGCCACTGGAAAAACAAAGACAAGGCTAAAGACAAAGGCTGGTTCGCCACTGAAAAGGACGGCGAGAAAAAGACGCGCGTAGTAAACGGTGCATGTATCTTCCACAACCCTCCCGGATTTGAAGGTGGAACTGGCTGTGCATTCCATATCGCTGCGGTTGAGGCTGGCGAGCGTCATATGGACTGGAAGCCAGACGTGTGTTGGCAAGTGCCCATTCGGCTCGAGGAGCACATTGAAGATGGCGGTTACGTGGTCTCAACCATTCGTGAGTGGAAACGTCGCGATTGGGGCGAAGGCGGCGACGACTTTCATTGGTGGTGCACCGAGTCTGCCGATGCTTTCGTTGGTAAAGACCCCACCTATACGTTCTTTACTGACGAATTGACTGAAATCATGGGCAAGAAGGCGTACGCCATCTTGGTAAAAATGCTTTCAGCTCCTGTCGGAGTTCCGTTGCCGCACCCTGCTCTTCGCAAGAAGGATTAAGACGTAGGGCTCTTTAGCCCTTTTTCGAAGTTTTGCGGCGCTCTTCAATGCTGAGCCCACGCTTACGGATACGAATGCTCTTTGGAGTCACCTCTACAAGTTCGTCATCACCGATCCACTCGATAGCAGTTTCCAAAGTGTGGTCAACCGGTGCTGCAAGTTTCGGGCCGTCATCATGGCTGTGCGTACGAATGTTGGTTTTTTCCTTTGCACGTACAGCGTTTACAACCATCTCTTCACCGCGAGCGGCTTCTCCGATGACCATTCCTTCGTATACCTCAACACCAGGCGCTACAAATAGCTCTCCGCGTAATTGAAGGTTGTCAAGTGCGTAACCAGTTGTTGAGCCGATGCGGTCTGCAATCATGGCACCACCCAAGCGGTGAGGAAGTTCCCCGACCCATGGTGTCCACCCGGCATGAGTCTGATGCAGCAACGCAGTTCCACGCGTGCTGCTCATCAGCATCGAACGGAACCCGATGAGACCACGAGATGGAGCTTCGAACGAAACAATGGTGCGCCCAGGGTCACCGGGGCGAAGGTCTGTCACACGGCCCTTACGAGGAGCGAGTCCTTGCGTAATGGTTCCTACGTGTTCATCAGGAACGTCACATGTGCCAGCTTCGAGAGGCTCATGACGCTTGCCATTGATTTCCTTGGTGATTACTTCGGGACGACCAACCTGAAGCTCGAACCCTTCACGACGCATGTTCTCAATAAGAACTGCAAGCTGAAGTTCTCCACGACCTGCCACACTGGTGACGTCTGGTGAATCGGTATCAGCAATCTTGATCGATACGTTTCCGAGGATTTCCTTCTGGAGACGATCGCGCAAGTGGCGGCTAGTTACAAATTTTCCTTCGCGACCTGCATATGGAGAAGTATTAACTCCGAACGCCATACGAATTACCGGTTCATCGACTTCAAGGCGAGGCAGAGGTGTCGTAACAGTGATTGCTGAAATCGTGTCGCCAACTTCTACTTCAGGAATACCCGCAAGAACGAAAAGGTCACCTGCTGAAATGGATTCGACTTCAGTTCTTCCGATTCCGTCAAACACGCTGAGTTGCGCGATGCGGCGCTTCAACGGATTCCCGTCAGTGTCCTTACCCCACAACGCAACAGTTTCGCCCTTTTTCATGACGCCACTATGAACGCGACCAATTGCGAGACGACCCAAGTATTCAGAAGCATCAAGGTTTGTCACCAACGCTGCAAGAGGAGCAGTTGGGTCACCTGTTGGAGCTGGAACTGTAGTGAGGATTGTGTCGAGGAGGCATGACAAGTCGGCATCTGCAGCTGGCATTCCGATACCTATCATTGCGCGGCCTTCACGGGCTACTGCAGAGATAACGGGGAACGACAACTGATCGTCGGAACTAGCAAGGTCAAGGAATAACTGCTCAACTTCGACGAGCACCTCTTCAGGTCGAGCGTCATGACGATCGACTTTATTGATGACCAAGATGACTGGCAAACCTAATCCCAGCGCTTTTGAAAGAACATAACGAGTTTGAGGCAGTGGACCTTCAGCTGCATCTACCAAAAGAACGATTCCATCGACAAGAGCAAGTGCTCGCTCTACTTCCCCACCAAAGTCAGCGTGACCTGGGGTGTCAACAATGTTAATCAAGGTGCTTCCGTAATTGATTCGTGCAGCCTTGGCAAGAATGGTGATACCACGTTCACGCTCTTGATCGTCTGAGTCCATGACTCGGTCAATCACTGCAGCATGAGATGCGAAAGCACCTGTCGACCTCAAAAGAGTGTCAACGAGTGTGGTTTTGCCGTGGTCGACGTGCGCCACTAGGGCAACATTACGTAAGGAGTTTGTCATGGGGGTATTTCGTTTTCTGTCCGGTTATCCGGATTAA
>Ga0209550_10003741_pt1 | contig 14466 bp, 11 predicted proteins | sample LauGreSuBDMM15SN_2_FD_187567 | JGI IMG/M metagenome (GOLD analysis project Ga0209550, IMG submission 187567) | Freshwater lake microbial communities from Lake Michigan, USA - Su13.BD.MM15.SN (SPAdes) (version 5) | ecosystem: Environmental > Aquatic > Freshwater > Lake | place: Lake Michigan...
TAAAAAAGTTGTATCTAAATTAATAAAAAAGTTGTATCTAAATTAATAAAAAAGTTGTATCTAAATTAATAAAAAAGTTGTATCTAAATTAATAAAAAAAATATAGTAACAAGTTAATAAAAAAAGATTGAAAATTTAAATTAATATATGCATACTATATATTATATTATATTATGGATATTGATAATAAAAATACTATATTTGAATCATTTACTAATGGACTTTATGAGTCTATAAATTCACTATGTGATTATGAACATCGCAGGAAGAAAAAGCGTAAAGTATGTCATCTTTATTCTATATTTGATGAACATACACTTTATTCTGACGATGAATCTGATAATGATGATGTTGAGTCTGACTTTAATTATGGTATGACAATTCGTCGACTTTATATAAAGTATAGACTTAAGACTTGATTATTTTTCTTTAAGTTACAATTTTATATTTACATATTTTAAATATGTAAATATAAATTATATTTATATATTAATGAATCATAAAATTATAGAACATAATTTAGGTAAACCAACTTATTTTAAATTAAAAATTAATAATCAAAGTATTCCAGATTTAGAACCAATATTAGAATTGTATAAAGGAAAAATATTTTGTTATATAGTCAAAATGTTTATAAATGATTGTATAAATCTATTTGGATATAAGATTTTTTCAATGAAAAAATCTTCAATAAGAACGATTACAAATTTATTATCAAGTTGGATATTTTCATTATATATAGATTATGATTTTTCAGAAGATTATTTATTACCAACAAATTATAATAATACTATTACATTAAAAGAAACATTATTAGATTTATGTAAATTTGATGCAACTATTACTAATGTTGATAAAAAAATTGAGACTGTATTATCAAATTTAGTAAATATTTACGAAATACAATTAAAATTAGTTGCAAATTATCAAAATTCTGATTTATTTAAAACTACAAAAGATAAATATAAGATTAATAAGAAAAAACATAGAAATAATTTTTATAAATTTGATATTAGTGTTATTTTTGACATTAAAAATAAAAGATTAATTAATATTTTAAATAATATATTAATACCAATATCAATTTATGAAAAATTATCTGATTGTTATACGGGTGATAAAAATAAAATTGATGATTATATTTGGGCAATTTTATTTAGATATCAATTATTAGGGTCAAATAATCATCAATTAGCAGTCTTACCAAATATTATGAACCAAATGAACAATGATTATAAATTAAATTTTGAATGTTTTGCATCATTAATTAATAATACATTTAATCATTTCTGTTCAATTTATTATGATTTAGAAAGATATTTTGGTTCTGTTGGTAGTTTTTTTAATATAACACCATTAAAAGGAACTTTTGGTTTTAATCCACCATATCAGAAAAATGTAATCACTAAAGGAATAAATAAACTTTTCACTTTTTTGGAAGGAACAGAAGAAGAATTAACTTTTATTATAACAATTCCAATATGGGATATTGAAGGTCAAATATTAATGAATAATAAACCAAATATTAATTATGGTGATCTAGATATTATTAAGGAAATTAAAAAATCAAAATATTTTAGAGGATTAAGAATGATTTCTAAAGAAAATTTTACATATATTGATCATAATTTTGGACTATATAAAAATAAAACAATTCAAGATACATATATAATAATTTTATCAAATGTCGATATTAATATGAATATTCTTGAGAGTTATACATTTGATTTACCTAAATCATAAATAATTATTTTAATCCTTCTTTGTATAATCTGATCGTTTCAATACGTTCTTCATCATGTTGAACCATTGGCGGGGGATAATTAATTTCTTTATATTTAATATTCACATCTGGTTTAAACCAATTATGAATATCTTTAATAGGGACTTGTTCAAGTTCAGGGACCCACTTTAAAATATATTCACAATCTTTATCATAATTCTTTTGTTGTGTCCATGGATTAAAAATTCTGAACCAAGGTTGTGCATCTGTACCATTACCTGTTGTCCACATCCATCCTTGTGAGTTATTAATTGGATCATAATCAACAAGATGATTTGCAAAAAATTGTTCGCCCCATCTCCAATCAATATGTAAATCTTTAGTCAAAAAACTAGCAACAACCATTCTTCCACGATTAACCATATATCCAGTTTTTAATAATTGACGGATACATGCATCAACAATAGGAAATCCTGTCTGCCCTTGGCAAAATTTCTCAAATTTTGTTTTATTATAAGACCATTTAATATTATCAAACTCTTTTTTATAACTAATATTTGAGCCTTTGATTTGTCCTTGTAAAATATATGGAAAATTATAAACAATATTCATGTAAAAATCTCTGAAAACTAATTCTCTTAATATTCCAGATGATGGACCTAAAATTGAATAAACTTTATGATATACTTCTCTTATACTAACAACATTAAAATGTAATCCAGCACTTAAATATGTTGTTTTATATATTAAAAAATCTCTTTCTTTACTGTAATCTTTAAATTTATTAATACTAGTTAATATTTTTAAACAATTACTTCTTCCTCCATGAACATTTATTTCTTTATTTTCTTTATAAAAGTCATCTATATCTTTTTCATCTAAATGATATTTTAATGTTTCTAACTCTTTCTTTTTTTGAAAATTAAACTTATTAAATTTATTAACTGGTCTAACATCTAATGTTGAATTTAAGTGTTTTAAAAAAGGTGTATAGACCAAGTATGGAGTACCATCTACTTTATTAGTTTTACCATCTAAAATATCGTATAATGGATAGTCTTCTTTAAAATAACAAGTTATATCATTATTATGACAAAATTCTTTAATTTCATTATCTCGTTTAATTGCATAAGGTGTATAATCAACATTAAAACCGATTGATTGAATTTCAAGTAATTTATGAATAGATTTGAGTACTTTTAAATTATCACCTTTGAAAAAATACATTTTACCTTTGTACTCATTAATATCATTAGAAAGTTCATGCAAAGATTCGATCATAAATTGAACTGAATTATTTGAAAAATATTTATTTTTTTTTGGATTGATTTGTTCAGGTGTAAATATAAAGATAGGAATACAATTCATTTGTTCCATATGTTGATAAATTAAAGTTGTATTATCATAAAGTCTAAGATCACGGTGAAATATAAATAGATTAACCATATTATTATATTATAGTTATTTTTATAATTTTATATCTAAATTAATAAAAATATATTTTTTATATAATTATTATAAAACAAATTATTTTTTATTATAAAACAAATTATTTATTATTTGTTTTGCATAATAATAATTAATATTCATATCATTTTTATCATCAATCATCATCCAATATTTTAAAACATCTTTATATTTAATATCAAAATCATTATCAGTAAGTATTGTATGAATTTTAAATTTTTTCACAACTAAAGCATATTTTGTGATTTTTCTTTTTTTATTTTCATCAGTTTGACTATCCATAATTGGGAAAATATATTTAAATACATTCAAAAAATTAACATCATTACCAACTTGAATAATTTCATTAAATAATTTTTCAGTATCTAAATATAATTTTTTAATTTCTAGATAATTTAAATTATTCATATCAATATTATTTAGTTTTAAGTTAAATTGTAATTGATTTAAGATATTTGGTAGCTGTTCTTTTCTTTTTTGAAAGAACTCATCTTTATATTTATATATTTCATTAGTTATTCCAGTTAAAATATCTGATGAATATGAATATTTTAATTGATTCTTAATATCTAATAATATTATATTATTTGGAATTAATAATACAGGTGGTATTTCTACTAAAACATAATTATTTTTAAATTGAATATTTAATTGTGGTGTACAATAATATAATTTTTCTAGATTATATTTATAAAAATCTTTCACATAGTTATGAACAATTGTTTTAAATGTTAATTTAATTTCAGGAATAAAACCAAATAGGAATTCTTTATTTTTAATAAAACTGTTAATTATAGAACATTGACTTGTTATATAATTATCATAATAACCTCTATATATTTCATAATAATATTTTATTTTTTCATTAATTATTGTAATTTTTTCTTGTAATTTATCCATAAAAATAAATTTAATACAATCTATCCATGGACTTGAAACAATATAGTTTTGTAATTCAGGAAATGTTTCTAATTTAAGATCCTCACGAATATCTAGTTTTATACTTGTTGTAAATGTATTAATTTTAGATTCATAAATTTCATTTAATCGTTGATTAGAAATATTCATTGCTTTATTTGATCCTTCATAAATAATTTTATTAAACTTATCTATCATCAGTTCTCTTTCTATATCAAATGTTTCAATATCAGAATTAAATATATTATATTCTATATCAAATTCTATTTCAGGATTATGTTCAATATCAAAAGTAAATAGATTGAATTTTTTATCATATTCGTTTAATATTTTTTGACTATAAATTATTAATTCAATAACTAAATTATCATAGTTTTGTTGCGTCCCATCAACCTCTAATGGTTCATATTTACTTTGATCTATTTTCTTTAAAAAATTATTTATAGTTTCTTTTTTTTGAAATTTTGTAATATCAAAAATATTATAATCTATATTTTCATTATTATTAATTTGTTGAATAATTGTTTCAATTTTATTATTGAAACCTTCAAAATTATGCGACGAACAATCATTTATTTGTTCTAATAAATATTGACAAAAATCTTCAAAACCATTATTATAATCTAGAAAATTTAAAAAATTATTAGTTGATAATAAGTGTTTTTGATTATAATCTAGTTCATATGTTGCTTTACATTTGATATCTGAAAATAATTTAAGAATTGATTTTCTAGTATTTGAAAATTGATCATTTATTTTAATAGATAATAATTCATTTATATTTTCAAATGGATCATATTCATCTCTTAAATTCAGATCAATTGGTCTAAATAATAATGTACGTTTAATATGATTATCTTCAATATGTGTCATAATATTAGTTAATGATTTGAAAGATTCTAATACATTATTTTTTATTACATCTCGTTCATTATAAATAATTAAGTTACTAATTATAAATACAAATAATCTTAATTTATGATCACATATTGGTTCATTAACATATAGTAATACTATATTTTCATTTAATGTTTCTAATGATACCATATAAATATTAGGTCTATATAATTCTTTCTTATTAAAGATTTTAGTATTTTTATTTAGTAAAAAAGAAATAAAACAATTCATCATAGTTGATTTACCAATATTATCATCACCTAAAAATGAAACAATTTTATTTTCTTTATTATTCGTAACAATCTTATTTTCTTTATTATTTGTATCAATTGGATTTTCTAATCGTATATTACCATCAATCGTGATAAATTTATTTAATTTACCAATATTTATAATTTTAGGTTTAGACATTTTATATTATTATTACATAATAATATAAAATTAAACAATATCAATTTTTATTACATTTGTGAACAAATTTTTTTTATAAATAAAAAAAGATATAAACATCGTATATACCATTAATTATAATATAATTTATTATTTCTTTTTTGTTTTTAAATATTTATTATCATAATTTGCTCTATTATATAATTGATCTATATTAGGTCTTATCCAACGTGTTGTCTTATCCCTAATTATAGATTCATAATTGAATCTTGGTAAATGTATCCTAGTATTCCACATCTTAGATTTAATTATTGTAATAACATCATTATCATTAATCCTATTAATTGCTAATAATTGAGGAGTCTTAGAAAATAAAATTTTATTTTCCATTTCAACTGGTGAAAACTCTTTGTACCCTTCCTGTTGATAATTAATATATATATGTTCATAAGTTTGATCAAACTCTCTAGAACTACCAATATCAACACGATAAACTAAAAAATCTGTTAATCCATCAACAGTTGGTTTTTGACATCCCATTGTGATACCATTAACAGTATTTTGATCTCTGATATTAGGTTTTTGTGTTAATGGACCAACACCATTATATGTTTTACTAACATCATCTTGATTAGATAAATTTTGAAAAGTAGTAGTGTATTCATTTAAATATGTAACTTCATTTTGAGGACAATGTCCTATAACAACTCTATATTTATTAACTTCTTCAGGAGATATACCTAAAAAACGTATAATAATACGTCTAATATTATCACAATATCTACTTGCGGTTAGTTGTCTTACTAATTCAACGTGATTATTTGGATAAGCTGTTGTGATACTATCTATTAAATTATGATAATCCTCATCGGTACCCCAATTTCTCATCCTTAACATTTCATCCTCCTCATTAAATATCTCCAGTATTTGTATAACATTAGCAATATTATCTAGATGATTTATTGATTGATTAAAATTATTAATATCTAATAATGATCTATAAGTTAATTGACCATGTACAAAAATAGTATTATTTATTTTAACTAATATTCCACATGTATCTTGAAATAATAAATTAAATCCTAAATTACCAATTTTAAAAATATCTTTTCTACTTTGTCCTCTGTAATAATTTGACAGTGTTCTATCATATTCAAATGTGTATTTATTATAGTATAAATTACTAGATCTACGACGATCATTAAGAATATTGTCAACTTCATGATTACCTAATAATTTAATAATCCTACCACCTGCTTCACGTGCTTGTCTATTAAGTTCATTAATTAACCTTAATAATTTTATTTCTGATTGGGGATAATATATACAATTACATGGATGACCATTTGTTGGACATGGTCTTTTAGAACAAGTGATAGGGTCTCTTCCTTTACGATTAGGATCTATAAAATCTCCACATATTACAATATGCGCATTACCCCCATTCCAACGATAGCCTAATGATTCATTATATCCATTATCTTCAACACTAATATCTATATTTAGATTAGTATCAATATCAGGATCTAATATATCTCTATTATGTGTTTCTTTTGTAATAACTTTAGCACAATCACGTAATGTAATTATGAAACTATGAATATCTCCATGTATATCAGATAAAGTATAAATAGGTCCATCGTGTATTATTTCTGTTTGATAATAAGGCATCTTATCTTCTGGGATTAATCGAGTAAGTGCTGGTGGTGCTGCTCCGAGCGATTGTGTTGGCGGTGCTGGTGGTGCTGCTCCGAGCGATTGTGTTGGCGGTGCTGGTGGTAGTGTTGGCGGTGCTGGTGGTGCTGGTGGTGCTGCTGCTAGTAGTGATGCTAGTAGTGTTGTTGCTCCTAGCGATTGTGCTGGTTGTACTATTGCTGCTCCTAGTGGTGGTACTGGTGGTAGTGTTGTTGTTCCTGGTGGTACATCTTGTATAGAATTATCTCTTGCATAATTTAATATAAAAGGATGATATGATTGACATCGTTTTTCCTTTGGTAAGTTACGATTAGCAATTATTAATCTTTCTAAATCACTTCTATTAATGATGACTCTATCTCTTCCTTGAAAATTTGGTAAATATAATCTAGGCCTACCAGGAGGACCAGAACCAGTTTCGCTAGGATCTATACTATCAAGAATCCATTTATATAATTCATTTACAAAATAACATTTACCATTTATAGTTATTCTTTCATCGGGACCACGAGTATCAAATCGTTCTCTTGTAATAATATCAACATCTGATAAGTTAGTATCAGGACTACACTCTCCACCAATTTGACTGATTAAATTTAGATATTTATTTTTGTATTTCAAATATTTATTTTTATACATATAATATGTATTATATTTTTTATAAATAAAAAACATATAATTTTATTTCTATACAATTATTGTAAGCAAAAATTTTTATGTATTCCTAATAATTCAGATATAATATGAAGGATGAAACCAATAAAAAATATATTTATATTAATATTTTTTGTTAATTTACTCAAAATCATACCAAAAATTACAAATAATATACCTTCTCCAATAGATTCAATAAATAAATTAAAATTAATAACAGAATTAAAATTATGATTAAATTTTTGACAATAATAATGATGTAATTGTAATACATTACCAAAAAAATGTTTAATAAATCCAATAATAAAAAAAAATATAAGTATATTTTTAAAATTAATAAAACTAATAAAAAATTTAATAATTAAACAATATATTCCTACTAATAATGCTTCAATTAAATAATCCATATACTATACATATAAAATAATATATTTACATATAAAATAAAATATTTACATATAAAATAATATATCTACATATAAAATAATATAAAATAATAGTCTAATTAAAAACTTGGATTGTAATAATGATATCTATAAGCTATCTTATAAAGTTCGTCACTATATAATTCTTTCGGAACATCAGTCATCACCCATCCATTAATACTAACGGCATAATAACATAGTTCTTTTGTTTTATATTCTTCCGGGACACGACACAACACATGAACATTTTGTTTAATCGCATTAAAACACACTTGATATGTGATCATTTCTTTGGGAACATAACTCAATGCCCAACCATTTTGTTTAACAGCTGTTAGAATTAGTTCATCGGTTAAATATTTTAATGGGACATATTTTAATGACATACCATTATTTTGAACTGCTACATCACAAATTTTTTTAGTCTTCAATAATTCAGGTACATACTTTAGAGCTTGTCCATTCTGTTTAACTGCTGACATACATAATGACAAAGTGCGTAGAGATTCAGGAACAAATTCTAGTGCTACACCAGTTTTTTTAACAGCCATTCTAGAAAATTTACTAATATATTTATCAGGAATATATTTTAAAGCCATTCCATCTTGTTTAACAGAAAATTCATACAATTTATCAATATCTGTAGATTTTGGAATATATTTTAGATTACTAACATCAGATGATACTGCTGCTTTATATACATCAATCGTATTTACACAAACTGGTAAATATTTTAGAGTAGATGGTTTAAATTTCACCACATCACAACAAAAATTAATACAAAAAAAATTTTTTTCCTTGTTGAGAATTCGTTTATAAATATCATCTGTATATATTGATCTAGTATTTTTATTAGAAATGGTTTTAACAAAACTAAGTGGTTTAGATAGAATTTTATGTAATGAAAACATTAAAAATATATAGTTTTACATATTTATATATATATTTATCAATTTTTATAAATAAAGATATCATATTATATAATAATATAATGACCATTAAGAATCAATTATCATTCAATGATAGATTAAAAGAATCACAAAAATTAAATAATAAATATCCCGATAAGATACCTGTTATTTGCGAACGTTCTAATAGTTCAAGCTATGATTGTCCATATATTGATAAAAATAAATATCTAGTACCTAATGATTTTACATTAGGACAATTTCTTCATGTTATTAGGAAAAGAATGAAACTACCTCCAGAAAAAGCTGTTTTTATATTTATTAATGGATCTGTCTTTCATTCATCGCAATTATTAAGTAATATATACGAAACAGATAAAGATAATGACGGATTTTTATATTTAACATATGCATTTGAAAATACTTTTGGTTATTGAATTTTTGAAAATACCTTTAGTTATTGAATAATAATATAATTAATTATATTAAACGATTTAAGGATGATTTTTATTAATTATGTAATGAATGATAAAAATTATTTATGGGTTGAAAAATATAGACCTAAAAATTTAGATGAAATCAGTGCACAAACTAATGTCATAGAATCATTAAGATCTGCAATAAATACAAAAAATATTCCACATTTAATATTTTATGGTCCATCTGGATGTGGTAAAACATCTACAATTATTGCATTAGCAAAAGATCTTTTCGGCTTGGGAAATTATTCTGATAGAATAATTGAACTGAATGCATCTGATGAAAGAGGTATTAATATTATTAGAGATAAAATTAAAAAATATTCTAAACAATCAATAAAAAATATTGAAGGTATACCGCCGTGGAAAATAATTGTTCTAGATGAAGCAGATACAATGACGTCAGACTCACAATTTGCCCTAAGACAGATCATGGAAAAATATTCAAAGATTACAAGATTTTGTATTATTTGTAATTATTATAATAAAATAATAGATCCAATTGTTTCAAGATGTGCGTTATTTAGATTTAAACCAATTGATTCAAATAATATTATTAAAAAATTACAATATATTTGTGAACAAGAAAAAGTTATATATTCTGATGTAATATTACAAAAAATTATAAATATTTGTAGAGGTGATTTAAGAAAGGCTGTAAATTTATTACAAAAATGTTATAATTCATATAGTGATAATATTAATATTGAAATATTAAATGATATATCTGGAATAATTCCTGATAATGAATTTAACAAACTAATGGAATCTATTTTTAATAAAGATAATAAAAATGTTGATTTATTAATTAATAAAATAAATTTAGATGGTTACTCTTTAGTTAATCAAATTATATTTTTCCATAATTATATAATTAATACTAATTTAGATAGTAAAATAAAATCAGAAATATTATGTAAGCTTGCAGAAGTTGATCAAAGTTTAATTAAAGGTTGTGATGAAAATATTCAATTTATGAAATTAGCATATTTTATTATGATAATTATAAAATAAAAGATATGTTAGATCATTCAGGTCAAAACAATAATAGTAGTGTTGTCTGCATTTTTATGTCCAAAAGTCTTCCCAACAGTTTCATATCCCCTTTCACAAATCATATGTGGATCATACTTAAATTCACCATGTAGTTGTTCTGTAGTGAAACAATTAAAGTATCCATCAGATCCCATGATAGTTTTGGTTGGTGTATCTCGAGGAAAATACACTACACTAATAGAAGGCTTTGGACTTATAAATCCAGCTTTAAAATCACCGAATGATCGTGATAAGTTAAACTTACTTACACTACGATGAATATAAATTGCAATATCTCCAGACATATTCATTGTATAAGCTCCCTTTTGCCTCATCCATGGTAATTTTCGGATTGTTTTAATATCATTTGCAGTCTCAACATTGTATGCATCAACTTCATAAGATCCATCTGCGGAAGCATACTTGATTTCACAACCCATATCAAGTAACCTAGACGCTTCAGATAATGAATGAGGACTATGATCTTCTGTCATCATTAGAATATTACTAGTAACTTTTTGTAGAACACCATCTTTAAAAAATACAATATCATGTAAATTTGGTGTATCAATTTGAGTTATTACATCAAAATCTGCGAGATTAGCACAAATGATACCACCGTGAAATTTAATCACAACTGTACAAGTTGTTCCTCCACTTATGCTTGATTCAAATCGAGTACAAAGTAATTCATTGAATTTCTCAAAAATATCAGAAAACAAATGATATTGGTGAAAGACAATAATTTCATCGATATGTGCGAGTATCATGGGTGGTAATTCATTCACAGTAGTATTTGCAAATGCTTTACCATCAAAACCATGTCCATCACAACCAACAGTAATCGTGAATTTAATTCCATTAGCTGTAGTTCCATTAGAAATAGAATGCGCGTCTTGCATTTCCTTGCCTGTTGGCCCAGTAGAACCGCTCATTATAAATGCGGCGCTTACAGCATGGTCATTATGAGTAATAATTCCATCTACATCATTAGATGTAGAGGAGTAATTGATAGTAGTATTAATAGTCTGTTCAATTTGCGACATATCCTTATATAATATATTATGGTATATTATTAAAATTTCAATTTTTTATAAGAATTGCTTGTATATTTTTTATATTAAAAAAATTGAATTAATATAATATAAAATTATTATTTTTATATTATATTATGGATAATCAGAACAATGAGATTAAATTAAATACTAAACCAACTAATAAATTAATCACGGATTATTTTAAATCAGTCCCTAAAAATAAAATTATTAAAGGTTATAATTCACTAACTGATCATTATCATTGTCTTGAGTGTGGTCGTGATATGGGTGATTATCCAGGACAATTATGTAGGAAAACTTTTTGTGATAACTTTTAATTTAAATTTTTATTTAATTTTAGTAAATATAATTATTAAAATGTAATACTAAATAATTTGATAGTATAATGTTAATAATTTCATTAGATTATAAGGTTGATTTTATACTATTTTCCATTGTTTTAATAAATATATTTACTAAAATTAAATAAATTATTTCTATTATATTGTAAATGAATTATAACGTATATGGTCATTATATCAAAGTTGAAGATAATGTTGAAACTTTTGCTAATACAAATGCTAATAATATAACATGTACTAATAATGTTGATTGTATTAGTAACTTTTGTAATGGTAATAAAAAATGTGCTCCTGCAAATGATTGTTCTGTACCTGCAGATACATGTCCTACAAATAGTCAATGTAGTATTGATAAATTATGTCTTAATAATAAAGGAAGTGCTGTATTTAGAGATAATGGATCATATGCAATTAGTACAAGTGAATTAACAGGACCGCAATTAGCAAGTTTAGTTAATTCAGATCCACCATTATTACCTATAAATGAATTTATAAATATAACAAATTCACAAATATCAAGTATTATAACTACAACTCCACCACTTCTTAAGAATGATTACTTGGCAAAATTTCTGACATATTTAGATTGGCATCAAGTAGGTTATTTCACAAATGTTATAAATAATTCTCAATTATTTACTTTGTTAAATGTTGATTCAAGTGTTGATTCAATATTACCTATAAGTATTGCTGGTTTATTTGACTACTTATCTTTTGAGGAAGATAAGTATTCAAATAAAGTTCGAAGTATTACAGATGTTAATACAATTATATTATTAATAAAACATTATCCATTATTATTATCATTCAATATTGTTTATAGATATTTATATTTCATAACACCATCACAAATAAAATTATTATCGAGTTCTCAAATTTCATCATCTATAATAAAAAATTCATTATTAAAATATTTTAGTGCTTCATCACAAACAGAAATTTTAAAGATGGTTAAAGTAAATAATAGTTCATGTGTTACTGATAATGATTGTCTTAGTGCATTCTGTCCATCAATAAATAATAGTAATATATGTATGTCTGCCGATTATTGTTCTGCAAATATAACATGTCCTCCAAATAGTACATGTACTGATAATTCATGTTTTAATACAGATGGTATGTCAAACTTTAGGGGAAATTCACCATATGCTTATGGTGTATTAATAACTAATTTAACTCCTATACAATTAGCAAGTTTAATAAATAAAAATCCATCTTTATTACAAAAACCAGAATATTCTAATATTACACCAGGTCAATTACTAGGTTTATTTAGTAATCCACCATTTATTCAGAATAATTTTTTAGGATCATTTATTAAAAATTTAGATTCTAATCAACAATCATTAGTAGCACCATTAATAAATCCATCACAATTAATGGCAATCATTATGTCTTTATCACAAGATATTAATTATGTGGATCGTCTTAAAAAATTACTAAGTTCTATTACAAAATCTCATTATTCGGGACTTGATCTAAATACATTAACAACCTTTATAAATATGTTCTTAAATGTTGAGCTCAGTTATAGTTTAGATATTATGAATTTATTAAGTAATATAACAGACGCACAAATAAATTTATTACCTAAATTATTACAAATTAGAATAGTTAAAGATTCGAAAAATTTAAAACAATATTTTTCTTCTTCAGTACAACAAATACTTAATATTGATAATAAACCTAATAATAGTACATGTAATAGTTATTCTGATTGTCTTAGTAATTATTGTACTAGTACTGGTATTTGTATGCCTGCAAATGATTGTTCAATAGGTACAATCACATGTCCTTCAAATAGTATTTGTACTAATAATTTATGTACAAATCCAAGTACAGAATCTACTGTATTTAGAAATAAAGGATCGTATGGAATACCTACTAAAGATTTAAGTAATATACAATTAGCCAGCTTACTAAATACAAATCCATTCTTATTACCTGACTCAGAATTTGTAAATGTAACAATTAGTCAATTACGAAGTTTATTTAATACTTCACTTATTAAAGATCAATTTTTAATGAATATAATTAATAAATTAAGTCCAACTCAAAATAATAATGTATTTTCTTATTTGTTCGGTACGCGAGTAAATAGTATATTTAATTCAACATCTAATTGGACGTCTCAAAATATTTATTTACTTTCTTATTTAACACCATATAAAATTGGGAGTATTACAGATCCAATCGCACTAGCTAATTCAATTAATATATTATTAACTAATATATCACAACCATCATCGCAAAGTTTATTAAAAGGTATATCAACCAACCAAATAAGATTATTATCATCTACTTTTTTATCAACAATATCATTATCTAATTTACAATATTTTTCAGATTCAGTACAATCAATTATAAAATCTTCCCAAGGAACACCATCAGGAACACCATCAGGAACACCGTCAGGAACACCATCAGGAACACCATCAGGAACACCATCAGGAACACCATCAGGAACACCATCAGG
>Ga0209550_10003742_pt1 | contig 14465 bp, 12 predicted proteins | sample LauGreSuBDMM15SN_2_FD_187567 | JGI IMG/M metagenome (GOLD analysis project Ga0209550, IMG submission 187567) | Freshwater lake microbial communities from Lake Michigan, USA - Su13.BD.MM15.SN (SPAdes) (version 5) | ecosystem: Environmental > Aquatic > Freshwater > Lake | place: Lake Michigan...
GCTCAAAGAAATCAGCTACATACACGCCGAGGCTTACCCCGCCGGCGAACTCAAACACGGCCCGCTGGCCCTGGTCACCAGCGCCATGCCGGTGGTCACGGTGGCGCCCAACGACAGCCTGCTCGAAAAGCTCAAAAGCAACTTGCAAGAAGTGCGCGCACGGGGCGGCGTGCTCTACGTGCTGGCCGACGCCGACACCAAAATAGAAAACGGTGAAGGCATCCATGTCATTCGCATGCCCGAGCACTACGGCCCGCTCAGCCCCCTGCTGCACGTGGTGCCGCTGCAATTGCTGGCTTACCACACGGCCTGCGCGCGGGGTACAGATGTGGACAAGCCGCGGAATTTGGCGAAGAGTGTGACGGTGGAGTGATCTTGCTCCGTTTTTAATCAACCTTGAGTATCAGAACCACCCACAGTTGCACTCTATACCTGGGCTCTCAACCTATGTATTCTGTATTTGCAATACCTTTGGCTGCTGCACCCTGGGATCTCCAATCAGGCTTCAACTGCCAGAAATAGGATAATTAATCACTAGTCAATCCAATTTCTCAAAACCCTATGAAAAACGAACCAATGTACTCTCCCACATCCATCACTAACAATGAGAGTCCTTTTGTATTGATTGGGGGCCTCAATGTCTTGGAAGACATGAACCTCGCACTCAAAACCTGCGAAGAATTTGTCAAGGTTACAAGTTCATTGAGCATTCCCTACATTTTCAAAGCATCTTTTGACAAAGCCAACCGTTCCTCCATCAACTCCTTTCGTGGACCCGGTATAGAAGAGGGTCTGCGAATTCTGCAAGAGGTCAAGCGTGAATTTAATGTGCCGGTTCTCACAGACGTTCATGAAATCTTTCAAGTCAATCCGGTGGCAGAGGTTGTTGATGTTCTCCAACTCCCTGCTTTTCTTGCGAGGCAAACAGATTTGGTCATAGCCTTGGCGAAGACCGGCAAATCCATCAACATCAAAAAACCACAATTCAGCAGCCCCAGCCAAATGGTCAACATTGTGGACAAGTTCAAAAGTGCAGGAAACCCCCATGTATGGGTCTGCGACCGAGGCACTATGTTCGGTTATGACAATCTGGTGGTCGACATGCTTGGTTTTGGCGTTATGAAAAAGGTCACGGGAAACAAGCCTCTTATATTTGATGCCACACATGCGCTACAAAACAGAGACCCTTTAGGCGCAGCTTCAGGCGGCCGAAGAGAGCAACTGTTGGAGTTGGCGCGAGCTGGATTGGCTATTGGCATTGCCGGCTTGTTCATTGAAGCCCACCCAGATCCTGCCCAGGCCAAGTGCGATGGACCCAGTGCTTTGCCCCTGAACCTCCTCAAACCCTTCCTCTCTCAGATGAAGGCATTGGACGACCTCATCAAGGGTTTTGAAGTGATTCAAATAGCTTGAAACTGGTGCAAGTGCCCTCAAACGTGGCTTTACACTAGAGTTTTCGACTAAAATTTTGCTTTTCTGCCAACAAAAACCTAGGACTCAGGCTCCGGGGAATATAGATGCACCATAAACATGAAGCAAAACGAATTATTAAAGTTGGCGGCAGAGGCTGACGAAGCTCTTAAAAATAACCTCCTAGATAAAGCGTTGGAGGTTTCTGAGGTAATTTGTCGTTACAACAGGTCCGCGGGCTTAGCCTATAAAGGTGTTGTGGCACTTAGGAAAGAAGAGTTTGATCTGGCGGAAGAGCTGTTGCTTGAGAGCTTTCAACTTAACGCCAAGCAGCACTTGGCCTTGGCCAACCTCATACCCACCTACATCAAAAAGCGTGACTTTAAAAAGGCAGTTGCATTTGGCGAACAAGCCTACGCTTCCATGCCTAAAAACCAGAGTGTTTGTATAAATTTTGCAGCGGCATTGCTCCAAGAGCAAAGCTACACCAAAGCGTTGGAAATCCTCAAGCCACTTTTAGACCTTGAAAAACCCAATGTTTCTGTTCTGAGCGGCCTCATTTCTTGCTACAGGTCTTTGTTCATGAAGACTGAAGCTGACGAATTGCTGCTTATTGCTGAAAAGCATTTCGGCGACAAACACGAAATTATTCGGCTTAAGGCAGACACACTTGCCGAAAGAAGCCCGGTTGCGGCCCTTGAATCTTTCAAGGCGGCATTGGAAAAGGATCCTAAAAATATTGCAACTCGCTGGAACATGTCCTTGGTTCAATTACGCTTGGGCGAATTTAAAGACGGTTGGGTAAACTATGACAATGGCCTTTTGCCAGAAGTTGGCAAAATTGGCCGTCCCCTGCCAAAGCTATTTGAAGGTGCCAAGTGCATCACTGATATGAATACTATTGACCCCAATAAGTGGACTTACGCGGTTTGCGAGCAGGGCATTGGCGATCAGGTTCTTTTTTTGGGTGTATTGCGACAGTTTTTAAATGACTATCCTAAAACTGTGCTTATTGCAGAAAAGCGTTTCCGACCCATTTTGCAGCGCTCATTCCCTGAATTGCCTGTACACCCGTATGGCTCTGGCCCCTTCTTGTCTGCCAACTCTGAGGTGGTTAATGGTTATGTTCCCATTGGTTCTTTCCAGAAAAAATACCGAAGCAGCAAGGAAGATTTCATCAAGAACAGGCAAATCTATTTGAACCCTGATCAGGCCAAGTTGGCCAAATTCAGAGAAATTTTGCTGAAGAAAACAGGCGCTGATCGCATAGTTGGTTTTTCTTGGAAGGGTGGCTACTGGGAGCGCGCTCAGAAAACCAAAACTTTGGACATTGAACTTTGGGATCCGATTTTCAAAGACCAAAGCACCATATTCGTGTCCTTGCAGTATGGCGAAGTATCTAAAGAGAAAGAATACTTGGCCTCCAAGTACAAAAATATTCGCTGGATTGACGGGTTAGACTTCAAAAAAGATCTTGAAGGCTGGTTTGCACTCATGTGCGCTTGCGATGAAATTATTTCCGTATCTACTGCATTGGTGCACTTTGCTGGCGCTGCCGGAAGAAGTGTTCATTTGCTGTTGTCCGACCGCGGTGCCCCTTTCATTTGGGGCCTAGAAGGGGACACTAGCATTGCATACCCAGACATCAAAATCCACCGAAAGCAGGCCAGTCAATCCAACGACGAGTTTTTTGAGGGTGTTGCCCAAAAAGCTTTGACTAAAGTGAGTGCAACATGAAACTTTACGACCTGATCAAAGACAAGTTAAAAGACCCTCAGGGCGTCATTTCCGACAATGAAATATGCGTATTAAATCGTCGTGATTTTTTATACAGCGAGACATCAACCAGCAGCGCTTTTTTGAAAATGTTTGGAGCAGAGCGAGTTACTTACGAGATGTACTCCATAATTGATTTTGTACACGCCTCCGTTTGTAAAATTCGCCCGCCCAATAAGGTGCGAGTTTTTCAGCTGTCTCAATCTATGACTTTGCCTTCACTTGCAGTGAGTGCTTTGGTCGGTGATCAAGCCAGCGAAATTAAGGTGTATGCGCCTCGAGGGATTCAAGGGGTTGATGCAAAAGATCCTTTTGCGAAAATGCTTGCCCAAAGATTTGAAATCCAACTCAATTCGAACCTAACCATGGCAGATATCGGCAACGGCGACGCTAATTCCATTGATATTTTGTTCTGCAATGCTTCAAATGAAGCAGAGGTATCCAGCGGACTTAAGTCATTTGAGAAAGTTAATCGCGGATTTATTCTGATCAAAGGATATGGCCGCAACAAAGCACCCAATTGCGGTGAAATCATCCTATCGGCCCGACTCAACGTTCACTGTACTTTGGCCGGTTTCGGATTTACTTCAGCTATTTAAGGTTAATCATGAGTAATTTAGTCTCAGACAGCTACGCTGCACAACTCAAACAACTCCACGTCAAAAGCGAATCTTTTGGGGTGGGTAACGTTACTGCCAAACACTACCCTATTATCAAAAATTTAATACAAAAGAAAAATTTTGGAAGCATTTTGGATTATGGCTGTGGCAAGGGTCACTTCATTGAGTACGTCAAAACAAATTTACCGGGAATGCGTGTTGAAGGATTTGACGTTGCTTCAGATGAATATTCTGTGTTGCCGAAAGATACCTTTGACATGGTCGTGTGTTTAGATGTGATGGAACACGTTGAATTTGGTGCTATGTCTCATGTACTTTCTGAAATCAGAGAACGTACAGGTAAGGTTTTTATCTGCTCTGTCGCAAATTATCCAGCTGGCAAAACCTTGCCCGATGGCAGAAACGCCCACGTAACACAGATGCCTTTCGGTTATTGGTTCACATTATTTTCTGGATTTTTCCAAATTCAACAATTCATCAGAACTGGCAAAGGCGAGGGTCTGTTCATATGCGCAAGTCTAAATCAAGGTGCAGATTGGCGTTAAATTCTTATTATTGGCTAATTCCAAGTTGAAAAATCACAGTATAAAATGATCAGAATCACCATAGGGTACGACGAACGAGAAGCGGTGGCATATCACACCTTTTGTCAAAGTATTTTAGAAAAAGCCAGCGCGCCTTTGTCTTTTACGCCCCTAGCTTTAAATAATTTTCCAAACTACAAAGAAACACACAAGGACGGAAGTAATTCGTTCATCTACTCAAGATTCTTGACGCCTTCATTGTTTAATTTTTCAGGCTGGGCCATCTTTGCAGATGGCGACATGATTTGCCGAGAAGATATTGCCAAGTTATGGGCCCTGCGCGACGATTCCAAAGCGGTGCTGTGCGCCAAACATAACTACAAAACAAAGTCGTCTGGCAAATACTTGGGCAACAAAAATCAAGACTACCCTCGTAAAAACTGGTCGAGTGTGGTGCTTTGGAATTGTGGCCATTCTGCAAATAAAGTCATGACACCCGAATTTGTCATGGGGCAAACTGGTGCCTTTTTGCACAGATTCAAGTGGTTAAACGACAGCTTGGTCGGTGAGTTTTCAAAAGAGTGGAATTGGCTGACTACCGAGTACGAGGACAACTACAACGCCAAGTTGTTGCACTACACCCTTGGTACGCCTTGCTTTAAAGATTATTGGGAATCTGATATGTCTGACGAATGGCACAGCGCCTACGCTCGCACTCAACAAGGTATCAAGGTTTAAAAGTGGCAGTTACATACTCTGGTGATTTACTAAAACTGGGAAGAGATGTTCTGGAAGAAGAGTCACGAGCGCTTTTGGACAGTGCTCAAAAACTGGATGTTAATTTTCTTCATTCAGTAGATGCCTTACTGAAATGTGAAGGCAGAATCGTTGTTTCAGGTGTAGGCAAGAGTGGACATGTGGGCCGCAAAATCGCGGCCACTTTGGCATCTACAGGTAGCCCTGCGTTTTTTGTCCATGCTGGTGAAGCGGGGCATGGCGACCTAGGCATGATCACCGAAGGTGACATTCTGTTGGCGCTTTCCAACAGCGGCGAAACTGACGAGTTGGCCAACTTTGTTTCTTTTGCAAAAAGATTCCACGTCAAAGTCATTGGCATGACGGGCAAGCCCAACAGCACCATCGCCAAGTTGAGTGATTGGCACATTGACTCTAGCGTGAAAGAAGAAGCTTGCCCTTTGGGCGTAGCGCCTACTTCCTCCACCACTGTGCAATTGGCGCTTGGCGATGCGCTGGCCATGGCAGTTGTAGCGGCCAGAGGCTTTACAACTGAAGACTTTGCCAGAACCCACCCTTTGGGTGCTTTGGGTCGAAAATATTACCTGCGTGTGAGAGATGTAATGCAGCCCATCGGCGAGATACCTCATCGTCAATCTAGTGCCCTGCTAACCGAGGTCATCCCAGAGATGGCCATTGGCAGAATGGGCGCGATTTTGCTTTTAAGCGGTGGCGATAAACTCAGCGGCATTTTCACAGACAGTGACCTGCGCCGGCTCATTGTGCATAGTAAGGGGCATTTTGATGAAAAACTGTCTCAGCCGGTTTCAAATTTCATGACTAGCCGACCGCTCACCATCGATGCCCAAACCCTGGCCAGCGATGCACTTCGTATTTTTGAAGAAAAGCGCATTAGTCGCATTGTCTGCATTGAAAATCAAAAGGTGGTGGGCTTGTTGGGCTGGCACAATTTACTCCAGCACAAAGTGACCTGAAAGTCATATAGGAGATTGTGCTAACATCTCCTATATGAAAAATTCGCTACAGATCAAGCTCCTTGTGAGCGCCGAGCAGGCGCTCAAACTGCTTGATCTGCAAAAAACCTTCGCAATGGCATGCGATGAAGCGGCTTTGTTTGTGGCGCGCTCCAGAAGCTGGCACCGCGTCACTTTGCATCATCTCGCCTACAAAAGCATGCGTGAGAAGTTTCCCGCGCTGGGCTCTCAAATGGTTTGTAATGCCATACACACGGTAAGCAAAGCATCCAAAGAAATTTTCCAAGACCCAAACAGCCGTTGGACTGCAGTGGCTAAATCAGGGCAACCCCTTCCCGTCCTTAAGTTCTCTGATACCACGCCCGTTTTTTTCGACAAGCACACCCTCACCTTGAAGAAGAATGCGTTGTCTATTTTTACTTTAGACGGAAGGATGCATATTCAGATCAATTTGAGTGCGGTCATCGAAACAAAGCTCAGAACTGAGAAATTAAAAGAACTATCTTTACTGAGACAGAAAAACATTTTTTACCTACGGTTTGTTTTCAGTGAGAGTGCAGAAAGTTCTTTGCTGATCAAACCTTCCGTCAAAGTTATTCCTGATTCACACCTAGACTCTTTAGTCGCATGAAAAAAATATTTCAATATTCAGAGTTGAGGGCTTCGCTGTTTGAAAACGCCTCTCATATTCGAAATGCATTCTTGTTTACGCTGATTGCAAATCTCTTGTCATTGGCACCTGTGGGCTACATGAAGGACGTTTATGGTCCTGTACTCAATAGCAGAAGTGATCATGTACTTCTGGTCGTTACCCTGATGCTACTAGGATTTTTGGTGGCTTCTGGGTTTTTGGAGTGGATTCGATTTCGCTTAATGCAATCGGTGGCTGTAGGTTTTAACGAAAAGATGGGCGTTCGTGTTTTTGAGGCAAGTTATAGAAGCTATTTGAGAACTCGGTCTCCCACTTCTCGATTTGCCCTTCAAGATCTCAAAACAATTCGTAAATTTTTATCGTCCCCAGCCATGTTAGCCATTCTGGATACGCCCGTGAGTATTTTCTTCATCGCATTGGTTTATCTCATTCACCCCAGAATGGGTGTTGTCACCCTGTGTGCGGTAGGTCTCTTGTTTTTAATTGGTTATTGGACTGAGCTCATGGTGCGCCCAAACGTGAAGGATGCACAAAAAGCCAATACCCAAGCCCAGTCGTATGTTGCCGACAGTGCAGGGAATGCGCAAACCATCCATGCAATGGGCATGATGCGCAGCGTGCAAAAGAAGTGGGAAGAAATTCAGCGAGATCACATTAACAAAATGGCTGACGCAACACGTAGCCAAAGCCTGGGGGCCACATTGTCGAAGTTAATCATGATTGGGCAGGGTTCTGTGGTGCTGGGTCTAGGTTGCTGGCTTACGCTGATGGGAGAGTTGCCGGATGGTGGAGGGGCAATGATCATCGCCTCCATCATTGGCAGCCGGGCCATTCAGCCCTTGGTGAAGCTCATTGGCAGCTGGAAATCTATTGCGACCGTGGGCGATGCTTACACACGTTTAGATGAGTTTTTATCCGAGAACCCACCCCCTTTCAGTAGCATGACATTACCACCTCCAAAAGGCGTGTTGCACGTAGACAACCTCAGTGCGCGGGCGCCTGGCGCCAAGGCCATCATCCTCAGTAATATCACCTTCTCTTTAAAGCAAGGCATGTGCTTGGCAGTTATGGGGCCGTCGGGCTCTGGCAAATCCTCGTTGGCCAGAATGCTTGTGGGCGTTTGGCCCAGCATTTCTGGCTCTATTAGGCTAGACGATGTAGACATCTTCAGTTGGAGTAAAGACGAATTGGGTGCCCACCTGGGTTACTTGCCTCAAGACATTGAATTGCTCGAAGGCTCTATTTCCGAAAACATTTGCAGGTTTGGTGAAATTAATCAAGCCCGCTTACACGAAGCTATAGAACTAGTGGGCCTAACTAATTTCATCAATAGCTTACCTGACAAATTAGCAACCCAAGTGGGCGAAGATGGCACTATTTTTTCAGGTGGGCAAAGACAAAGACTGGGACTAGCTCGGGCCATTTATGGAAATCCAAGGTTTGTGGTCTTGGATGAGCCCAATGCAAATTTGGATGTTGAGGGTAACCATGCGCTTTACAAACTTCTACAGCACCTCAAGCAAGCTGGTACCACAGTGGTGGTCATAACACACAAAAAAGACATCTTGAAATATTCAGACCGTATTCTTGTCATGAAGGGTGGAAAACCTAAGATTTTTGGACCTCGTGACCAAGTTCTTGACAGGTTAGCAGGCAAGGAAGTTAAAACTATCACATCCGAGCAAGCTTCTAAATTAACGTCTAAGTAATTGAAGCATGGGGAAAAAATCTTCGCTCATGAAAAATAACAAGCTGTTCTCGCAGTTGGCGAGAACCTACAAACAAGAACTGGTGTTGGCGCTTGTTTTCTCCGCCGTGGCTAACATTATGATGCTGGTACCTACGCTTTACATGCTCCAAATTTATGACCGTGTAATGGTTAGCAAAAGCGAAATCACACTTGTGGTGATCAGTATCATTACATTAGGCTTAATGATCAGCATGGGATTTGCTGAATGGGCCCGTTCAAAAGTTTTGATTGCTGCAGGTGTTAACTTAGAGCTGGTCTTAAGTCAGCGATTGTTTAGAGTTTCGTTTTTGAGTCGGCTCAAGCAAACTCAGAAGTCTACGATCCAGCCCTTTAATGATTTGGCGGAGCTTAGACAAACTCTCACTGGGCAAAGCATTTATGCCTTGCTCGATGCACCCTGGACGCCGTTTTACATCGTCATAATGTTTTTATTACACCCTTGGTTGGGATTCTTGTCCATTTTGTTTTGTGTGAACTTGTCCTTTTTGGCTTGGTTTTCAGCACTAAAGACCAAAGACAGCAAGGACCAGTCTTTGGAAGAAGAAACCGAACTCAATAGCTTCGTTCACAGTAAGTTACGCAACGCTGAGGTCATAGAAGCTCATGGCATGACCAAGAACCTCAAATTCAGATGGTGGCAGCGCCAATCTGAGGTACTGAAAACAAGCACAGAGGCGGAAAATCTCGAGTCTAAACTGACATCAACGACCAAGGAAATCACCGTCCTCAAGCAATCTCTGGCGCTGGGTGTTGGCGCCTTGCTGGTGATGAAAGGCGAGCTTACGGTGGGTGCAATGATTGCTGCCAATTTGCTCATGACTCGCGCTACTGCACCCCTAGACATGATGGTGTATGGATGGCGCAGCTTTAAACAAGCCTTTGAGGCAGCTAAGCGATTGGAAGAGTTGTTGGACGAGTTTCCTGAACAGTTGCAACGTGGCAGAAGCCTAGATTTGAAAGGCACCATTCAACTTCAAGACATCAGTGCACAAGCGGCTACTCGCAAAACGCCTATTTTGAATGGCGTGTCTTTGCAAGTTAAGCCAGGGGAAGCAATTGCTGTTGTGGGTGCATCAGGCTCTGGAAAATCAACACTGGCCAAAGTAATTCTGGGCATATGGCCATCGTTCACTGGAAAAGTGAGTTTTGATGGTATCAACATTAATGATCTCGATAGAGAGCACATGGGCCCGCAAGTAGGGTATTTAGCGCAAGACGTTGAATTGTTTGACGGCTCCATTGCTGAGAATATTGCTCGGATGTCGAAAGTGGATCACAAGAAAGTGATTCTGGCAGCTCAGCATGTGGGCATGCATGAAATCATTCTACATTTGGCATCAGGGTATGACCACCAAATAACGGGCAAGGGCGGCGCCCTCAGCTCTGGGCAGAAGCAGCGCGTTGCGCTGGCTCGTGCCATTTACGGTACCCCTCAAATTCTGGTCTTAGACGAACCTGACTCTAGCCTAGACGAAGCAGGCGTGAAAGCCTTAGAACAGGTTCTGAAAGCCCTTAAGTCTGAGGGCATCACCATTGTCTTGATCACACACCGTGACTCTTTACTGGCTTTTGTAGACCGCATTGTTGAGATGAACAACGGGCAAATCAGCAACATCCAAGACGTACCGAGGGACTTGCCACACACACAAGCAAAGCTCACTGATATTTGAAAATGGAAAACCATGTCATTACTTAAAGCAGCAATTGCAAACTCTAAAGGTTCTGCTCAAGTGAGCAACGTCACTGACGCTACAGATGTGACAGACAAGGCGCAACTGTCCGCCGAAATTGCCAAGGTCAAGCGAATTGGGATCTGGGTGCTTGGTTTGGGCTTGGGCGGATTTATTGTCTTTGCTGCCCTTGTGCCCTTAGATGAAGGTGTGCCTACCCAGGGCTTGGTCTCGATTGACACTAAGCGAAAGATCATTCAGCACTTGCAAGGCGGCATCGTGAATGATGTCTTGGTAAGTGAGGGGCAAACTGTGGTTCAAAATCAAACCCTCATCAAGCTGTCAGATGAAATGGTGCGAGCCCAATATGAAACGGTTCGACAACAATTTTTTAATTTGAAGATCATTGAAGCCAGGTTGCTGGCTGAGCAAGCTGGCTCAAACGTCATCACCTTTGATCCGGAGCTAACGCAACTGGCTTTGCAAGACAAGCAACTTAATCACCAATTTAAACTCCAAAAGCAACTTCTTCAAGCTCGACGGAGCAGCCTAGATTCTGCACTGGGTGCACTGCGAGAGTCCTCCATAGGACAGCGATCCATTGTAGAAACCAGCGGTCAGATTGACGCCAATCGTAGTTCTCAACTCAATTCGCTTGAAAAAGATTTGGTGGGCATTCGCAACTTGGTGGACGAGGGCTATGCGCCTTTGAGCAAAAGGCACGAGCTCGAGCGTGGGGTCTCGGAAGTGAAAAGTTCAATTGCTGAAAACAAAGCAAACCAAATCCGCGCAAAGCAAGCCATTCTGGAAATTGAGCAGCGGCAAATGTCACTGCGCGCTGATTTCATGAAAGAGGTTGAACAGAGCATGGCGCAAATCAGGCCCGACATACAGTCTCAGGCTGAAAAATACAAAGCAGCTTTACAAGAGCTTGGACGTACAGAGATAAAGTCGCCTGTGGCGGGTCAGGTGGTGGGTCTTAGTGTACAAACAGTTGGCTCGGTGGTACAGGCTGGGCAGCGGATAATGGAAATTGTGCCTAGCGAAGAGCGGCTAGTATTGGAAACAAAAATTGCCCCTCATTTGATTGACAGAGTGAAAATGGGTGACGAAGTTGATGTGCGTTTTTCTTCTTTTTCTGACTCGCCGCAACTGGTGGTGACGGGTGTTCTGAAAACTCTTTCTTCCGATGCACTGACCGACAACACGCAAAACGCCATCCCTTATTATTTAGCAAGAGTCCATTTGACTGAGGCAGGACTGAAGTTACTCGGCTCGAGAAAAATGCAGCCCGGCATGCCCGTGGAAATTGTGATTAAAACTGGAAGCCGTACCTTATTGCAGTACTTGGTAAGCCCCTTGACCAAGCGCATTGCCGCTTCGATGAAGGAACAATGAATATGCGCCAAACCACAAGAAAAATACTTTGGATGGGCGTTTTTTATTCAAGTCTTGCCAGCTTCCCTGCATTCTCACAAGGGCTTGGCACACTGGTGGAGCTTGCTAGAAAAAACGACCCCCAATGGCTTTTGGCTAATGCCAAATTTCGGGAAAGCCAAGAATACCTGCCCCAAGCTTACTCTCAACTTCTTCCCAGTGTGTCTTTTACCAAGAACGCCAACCAAGTGACTCAGCAACTCACCAATGACGCCACGCAGAGCCCCGAGCAGCGCTATCCTTCAAGTTCGCAGGTGTTGTCTTTGCGTCAGCCAATTGTAAGAACCAAGCAAATGTTTGGCGTTGACTCCGCGCGAGCGCAGACCGAGCAGGCTACGTTTTATTTTCAGGAAGAAACGCAGCAGGTAACTCTTCGTGTTGTGGACGCTTACCTTAACTTGCTTCTTACCTCCGATCGTAAGGTATTACTTGACTCACAAAAGGAACTTGTCAATTCAAGACTGAAGGCCGCTATATCGGGGCTTCGAGTCGGTCAGGGCATGCGTACCGACGTGGATGAAGCCCAAGCCGAACTGAGCAAAATATTGGCTGATGAAATTCAAGTGAACCAAGCTAATTTGGTTGCCAAGATGCAGATAGAACTTCTCACCGGTGCCCCCTTAACTTCACTTCATTCATTGAACTTGAAAAAATTCAAGTCCTACGCTTTTTCTCAGCTTACCCCTGATCATTTATTTGATCAAGCCACGAAAAACAACCCCAAGTTCAAAGCGCAAAAACTAGACATTGAAATCGCTAAGTCCATGATCAAGCAGGCTGAATCGGGCCACCACCCCACGCTTGACTTAGTATTGCAAGTCAATCAAACCACTGGCGAGAGCAGTTACTTTGTGTCTACAAGAAACACTAACCGCGTGGTTGGCTTGCAACTAAACGTGCCGATCTACTCAGGCGGCTTGGTTAACTCTCAGGTGCGGCAAGCGGTTTCTAAACTTGAACAAACACAAGAGCAACTTTCCTTTTCTTCGAACAACCTACGTGTACAGATTCACAAAGAAAGCAGCGCCGTGAAGGAGGGTATAAAACGGGTAGAAGCTTTTGAAGTTGCTGTTGAATCATCTAAGCAGGCCGTGATCTCCAACCAGAAGGGTGTGTTGGCAGGAACAAGGACTGAGTTTGATGTGCTAAAAAATTTGAACCAACTCACGCAAGTGCAAGTTGACTTAGCCCGCTCAAGGTACGAACTCATTAGCGCATGGGCTCATCTAAATAGCTACTTGGGCTCTATGGATAACCAATTCGTAGATGAAATTTCGTCCTTTTTTCATCTTGACTGACCAATGACTTCACCAAGATTGAGACACACATACTTGATGGCAGTACGCGATCCCCAAGAGTAGGCAATGTGCAGCTCGCCTTGGATGCCCTCTACGATCGTAGGGTAAGCAAGGGGGCCATTCAAATGCCAATTGGCTTGGCCTGCAAAACCTTGGCCGTAATCGATGTCCCTGATCCAAGGCCAAGTTGAGCCATCGTCCTCACTGATGGCAATCGATAGTGGCCAGCGTGTCGACGGCCATTGGGCAGTTCCCCAATCTTGATCAACCGGTTGATTTGCTAATCCGAATCTGTTGAATACTATGGCCAATAGACCGTTGCTGAGTCTGATAGCTTGTATTGAACTGTTGTTGTTGGGGAGCTCAACGGGAGTGGGTATGGACCAGTTTGTTCCATCCTGGTCGGCAACCGATCTGTAAATTCGATCTGCTCGCCTACTTCTAAAGAATTGAAGTAGATGCTTGCCATCGGCACTCTTCACCAGAGAGCCATGGACTCGCCCCTTGCTTTCCGGCACATCTCTTGTGTTGCCGTTTTTTTCTCCTTTGTCATTGATTTCGATCACTTGGCTGTAATCATCTGCAAAGGCACCACCAGTGTCCAAGCTTCTGTAAATGGGCAACAAGAATTTTCCATCGCCTATTTTTACCGGCGGGTGTCTGCAAAATGCTGGCTCTGGCATCAACAACTCTGCCTTAGTCCAACGAGAACCCCAGCGTGTTGTGCTTTGATGATGTAGTTTTGCCGTCCACTGCATCGAGAATGGCAAACCGGTTTCTTGCCAACTTTTGTCTGAAGGGTCGCGGGCAGTCTGAGCGGTGTGTATCAAATGCAGGCGGCCGTCCCCTCCTTTAAACAGCAAAGGATTTTGTTCAGAGCAGTTTACATTTTGCGAGATAAGCTTAGGACCACTCCACCTAGTGCGACCTTTTTTAAGACTGGCCCCATAAATGGACATGCCAGAAGTTCCTTCTTGACCACCAGCCATCCATACGCATGCTAGCGTTGCTTCATCAGCCCAACACAACTGGGGGGCATGGTTTTGAGTGCCTGCGGGTTCTAACAAAGTCCAGATGCCAACATGTCCTGGGGCAGTGACATTTTGCCCCCACTTCATCTTGTTAATGAGGTCACATGAAGGGTCAGCTTTTATTTGAAAAGTCATATGAATGCGATAGTTATTTTTTCCTAATTTAACACTAAAGAAAATTTCGGAAAAGGGGAACCACGCAATTCCGTTCATTCAATTCCTATAAGCAAACCCACAAACTGCATTGAGGACAACATTGGAAACATGCCTTGAAGCAGCATTGACCTTGCCCTCGTTCAAAATTACCCACTTGACAGACAACGCAACTTGCGTATACTTTGGTTATGAAAGCGTTATTCGTTGAGTTGCCAGCTTTTGAGAGAAACAGGTCTGCATACCTGACGGATGAGGCTTTCCGTAGTCTACAAAACGCGATGCTCAAGGACCCCGAAGCTGGGGATGTGATTGCCGGCACGGGTGGCCTGAGAAAGGTTCGCCACGGCGATGCCACTCGCGGTAAAGGCAAGCGAGGTGGTCTCAGGATCATCTATTACTGGTGGGAGCCTA
>Ga0209550_10003743_pt1 | contig 14464 bp, 6 predicted proteins | sample LauGreSuBDMM15SN_2_FD_187567 | JGI IMG/M metagenome (GOLD analysis project Ga0209550, IMG submission 187567) | Freshwater lake microbial communities from Lake Michigan, USA - Su13.BD.MM15.SN (SPAdes) (version 5) | ecosystem: Environmental > Aquatic > Freshwater > Lake | place: Lake Michigan, USA...
TCAATTGCACTTTTCATAAAGCCCACTTTGCCATAATTGCTAGAATCCCATCGCCGAATTACATCAAGCAGCGATCGGTAACGAACAATATCCTCCATAGATGCATATGTAAACTTTAAATTATTAAGACGTTCCAGTAAAACGGGCAAATTCTGAAAACTGGTCTCGCACGTAGGGAAGGCGGCACCGGCTGCGCCGAGAAACCGTACGGGTATATCTTTAATAAATTCAATATTTTCTTTAATTAAAGGAATCACTCCTCCTGTAATGGCCTGTACAAGTATTTGCGCTTGTGTATTTAAAATTGTTGCTAATTCTTCTGCAGGCACTTTTTTCTTGCTTTGAAGCAGTGCTCTCAGTTTATTGAGTAATAATTCCTTAAAACATGCAGTTTGCATTTCATTTTCATATGTTTCAAATTTTGTAAGATCTGTTTTTATATGTGCCTTGAGTTTTTCTTTTAGAAGAGGCATTACTGTGGTAGTATACAGGGTTGTTACAGGATCGGTGGATGTTCCAAACATTCCTCGTTTAGGTGCAGGCAAATAAGAAGTAGGAATTTCTGCCAGTAACTCCGACTGTACTTCACTTTGAGCCTCTGTATCACGCCGTGTTATTTCTTTACGAGCCAGCTCTTGTTGATATTCGGCGCGGCGCTGTTGTTTAAATTCTTCTCTTATTTTGTTATCGGAAATGCGATACATTGTTGCATAATTGGGTACTCCAGGCTTATTTTTACCTGTAAAAGGTGCAATATTTGATAAAGCAGAAGCTGCTGGTGCTGCTGCAGCGGAAGGTCGTCTAATGGCATTTCGTGCAGCTTTTTGTTTCCGTAATACCTCATTACACTTACCAAATCGCTTGTCTGAGCTACCAATCGGCCGCCCATCCTCGCCAAAAAGTAGATTATTTTCAAAATGCGAAAAAATACCTTCTGTAAAAAATTTACCTGTTTCTTCTATGCGCGTTATCAAACTAGAATTGAGATCTTTTACAGATCTATCGTATACAGCAATATGATGGGCATCTGATTTGCGTTGTGCTTCTGCAAGAGCCACTTCGGATTGCTCTAGTTCATCTTTAATATTGTGAATTCTTTCATTTAAATCATATTGCGTAAACCACTCTTCTGTACATGGATGTTGCATTTCAATAATTAATTGACTGAGGGGCTTTTGTCCCTTACGACGCGGCCAAGAGGACCGAACATAGTCTTTCAGGAGAAGTTCCACGTCAGGACGAAATTCTACAGGTGGAATGTATTGCTTTATAGTACCCATTAATAGATTTAGATCGCCTTCTGTAATTGGTCCCGATAGAGCGGGAACCTCTCTTCTAAGTTGTGAACTTGATGTTGGTACAGGGGGGGGCGATGATGCATTTTGCTGTGCCGATAATAGACTGAATAATTCACTCCGTGGCGGCTGCTGCACACTATTTATATTTTCATTTAATGATGTCTCAGATAAACTTCGCGATAATAATGGTTCCACCCTGCGCATCCCTTACACTAGCTTCCTAAAATTTGACAGGCCCCTAAAGGCCCAGGAGCCAAGGTACGATGCGACCCATTTTCCTTGCGACTGTACTTCTTTCGTGTGCGACTGCAACTTTTACAACCTGCGGAACGTCCAGTGCGAATCTACCGATCACAGAACTTTATGCGGATCCACCTGGAATCGTAGCAGCCGATCAGCCAGTTACATTCCGTCTCGGATTTACGGTACCGGAGGGAGGATCTATCCCCTCGGGTCTTGTTGAACTCACTACTTCGTGGAACGGGATTCCGATGCCCGTTCAACGCAGTAGTCTTGCGTCCTATTTCCCTCTGCCACTGCAACCTGGAAGTCATTCATTTAATAAGACGATTATATTTCCTGCTTCTGTCTGGGGACGTGTCAATACGCAATTGAATGTATACAATGAAACGGGTGCCCAGCTTCTCTGTGCACAGTGGACTGTTCTTGCCACTGGGAACGCTAAGAATGAGACGTACTGGCCTTTCTCTGCACTGTTTACAGTGTAGAGAACCCGCTAGGGCCTATTTATAAACCGCCAGTTTTTGTTTAATGTAGTTATAGTAGCCATCAATATCAAATTTGAGCGTATATGGCTTACACTGTGCCTCAATATCACCGGCAATATCCACCGTATAATAATCACGGCCCACTGACTCGTAGTAATCGCGGAATTTAAACTCCCCACCAACTACATTATCTGACAGGACAATATGATGCGCAGGTATGCCATAACTATCCGCTATAATGATGCCGTGTAAACTACTTGACAAAATTAGATCACATTCCTGAAGCTCTCGCAAAAAATTATAGGGCGCATCTGCTTGCAAAATATCAATATTAGTCCACGTCCCTGCATTACGAGATATAGCATTAAGAACCGTAGGAAGTTTATAGTCTAAATAATGTGGCACGAGTCCCACCTTGTATTTTTTTGAAATAGACGCAAAGGGAGGAGCTAGGCGACACATCAAGAGACCTAGATCTCCATAGATAGCAGGGCAGTGGATCCCTGCATCCAAAAATCGCTGACGCGTTCGGGGTCCGCGTACAGAAATAATCTCCTTAACCGCTTCCACCGGCCCCTTATCAGATATAAACCCTGAGCCGCAAATCACATCGTATTCTTTATCATGAGGGATAGCACCTATAATTGAACCAACACCGAATAAACAGGGTTCCGTTTCTTTTTGTCGCGTAACCCTGGGCTGCTGAAAGATAATATGATGATTTTGATGAGGTCCATTCGTTGGTATGAAGTGTTTAAAAACGAACCAATTCATACCATCTCCAAAATTCTTGGAAAAAACAAAATATACTTTCATTACCTAATAAATTATCACGGGTTTAGATTAGCAGTATACAGCATCAGAGTCCGGGCAGAAGGATCTGTGGCCCCTTGAATGAATCGCGGCATCCACATGGCAGGTGCCACTGCTTCTGCCGCAGCTTCACTATAACTCTCATGAAAAAGACGACGATACCAAAAGGCTTCTGCTGTTTTGGGCCTGTTTACGGTATAGGCCGCCGCAGCAGTAGTCCAAGCAACAGCAGCCGCTTCCCCTGCAGCAGCAGCAAGTGAAAACCAGGATTTCTCAGCGCGACTAATGCCATCACTAAAGGCCTCCTTGCGTCGCCATAGCACAGCATCTGGTAGGAGGCCGGATGTGGCAAAGGCGAGCCGAAGCACATTCTTCTCAATCGTCTTGCCGGTCGGTCTCAAATGCCGAGTAGGAATGGCGCGAGCCGTTGCTACAAATTGACGGTCCAAAAAGGGAGAACGGGATTCCAGGCCATGAGCGGCCATGGATCTCTCTGAACGTAACACATCATACCGGTGAATTTCCGTAAGAAGACGCGTTGTTTCCGTTTCAAATGCAAGATCACTGGGGGCTGCACGCATATACAAGTAGCCGCCGAGTACTTCATCGGCACCATCCCCATTCAGAACAACCTTGACATCAGGCGTCTCGGTGGCCACAAGTTGTCCCACAAGATAGTTGCCAACCGAGGCACGAACAGTTGTAATATCAAAGGATTCAATCGCCTTGATTACGGTCGGAATCAGTGACAGACACTCTTCGGCCGTCACAATACGCTCATGATGAATGGAACCAATATGGTCTGCGACCAAGCGCGCATGAGCAAGATCGGGGGACCCCTCCATTCCGATACTGTAGGTGTGAAGCCGTTGGCCTTTGGCTGCTAGAAGTCGTGCAGCAATGGCTGCTACGAGCGATGAATCTAGGCCTCCTGAGAGACAGGCACCCACCTGACGTACCGTTGTAAGACGTTTGGCTACGGCTTCTTCTACTGCTATTTTGAGCGCGGCCTCCGCATCCAGAGCCGCAGACCAAGAAGGATTTTTGAGCCATGGAACCTGATGCCACGTATCGGTAGTCGCAGAGCGACTCCCGTCCAGACAGACTGTCATAGTCGTACCCGGTTCTATGGCTCGCACTATGGTTGCTTCTGTTTTCTCAGACGGGAAGCCCTTGAGTTCACTGACGAAGCCTCTCCATCCTTCCGCGGAGGATCCATAGTACAGCGGCCTCACGCCATAAGGATCGCGGGCCACGGAGACCGTTGCAGCTGCGAGATCCACCACTACGATGGCAAAATCGCCGTCTAATTGGCGACAGACTTCTGCAAGCGATAGACCCCGCTCCAGCAACGCTGGAATCACTGCACAGTCACTGGCACCGGCAGGTACCGTGAGGCCAAGATTTGCAATAAGCGCATCTGAATTAAAGATTTCTCCGTTGCACAGTACAATCCGTGCATCCGAGAGGGAGAACGGTTGCTCACAACCAGTCGCCGTCCCTTGAATATGGAGACGTGTGAAACCGATGCCAATGGGATCTAGACCAGTGCACTGGATAATATCACTATGATCAATATCGGGGCCGCGAGCTTTTAACGCAGCCATTGACTTTTCAAGCATCTTCTTGTTAACAGCTGCACCAAAAAGCACACTAATACCACACATCTTTTCTTTATTTATTAGTATTCGTTTAGCCCTTATGCAGGTATGCTCGTCTGCACAATGGGTCCGATAGCTGCCGCTTCCATAGCAGAGATAGGTTCTGCATCAGCTGCTGCAGCGACAACTGGTGCAGGAGGCGCGACGGGGTACCTTACCTCGTAATTCACAAGCCACAGCTTTCTCGCCGTATCCTGCTCATTCATGAAAGAGCGCAAATTCGGAAAATACGCACCCTTGCCCGCCTTGTGTGCATCCCACAGCAGCTTACGATACTTTTGCGGCGCCTCACCAAGTGGCAACACCTTCTCACGATACACCTTCAGGTACAGTTCGTGCGCCTCCTGCGTAATGTCCTTGAAGCGGCCCACAATGGCATCGGCATCGCACTGCTCCTCGGGATAAATGCGGAGATAGGCTGGTAGAGAGCCAGACGACCACAGATCCAACCAGGTGTACGCCCTCTTGGCCTGATTGCCCCTGAGAAAGGCGGCTGCCTCATACTCGGATGAACGGAGCTTGTAGCGAACACCGGCGGCCGTCTTGAGACAGACACCCTTGAATTGATGACCGCTGCGATGGCCCTCGGCTACAACAAACTCCTTAACATCCTCCAGTGATGCAAGAGCATAGCGCTGGGGCTGAAGAGCCTTGAGAGCAGATGGCAACTCGCCTACTGCTGCACCCGCAGCAGCAAAGACCTTCACAAGACGCAGCATTGGGATGCCGTAAGGCGGCGATACAACCACGCGCTCCTCAGGATGCTGAAGAACCCATGAGTAGGCAAGACCGGGCGTTAGCATGTCTGTCGTGAGACCCTGCGCAGCAAAGGTCTCATTGAAGAGCTCTGCAAAGGGGCGCTTGCCGTAGAAGGATCCCTCTGCATCCAGCTGGGTATGGCTCGCCAGGCGCCACTGAGTGCCGTCATGGAATTGATTAATCATGACCCCATCAATAAACTCCTCCGTGGTAAAGGAGCCGGCCTCCAGACCATGATCAACCGCCACATTAAACTTATGTCCATAGCCTGGACTGACACAGAAAGGCCTATTCATTTCCTTATTCCAAATGACAGAACGCAGTTCATCCCGCAGTGTTGAGAATCGCTTGTCATAATAAATGATTGCGACAGGTGAATTGGGCTCCTCAATGACCATGTGGAGTCCCCCAGCGGGTGACCTAAGAAATGAAAAGAGAGAGTCAGCCGTAGGATATTTTGCGATCAGCGCTGCGATTAAGGTAGGAGTAGACATCGTACCTTTGTCTTACATTGACATCCATCGTGTCAAGTTTTGATCCTATTAAATAAAGTACCTACTTTTACAAAAAAGTAAGTACTCTATAATTTTTTGGAGGCTTAGTCTACCTCTTCTACCCTGGGACCTGCATCAGCAAATGGTTCTGGACCTGAAGAGCCGGTAGATCCCTTGGAATACAATTTCATAAAAACAGGGCGAATCTCCTCTTCCCACTCCTTCTGTTTCGCTGACACCGTGTCCTTGTCAGCCTCCCGATTCTCATCCAGCCATGCAAGACCACTTTTAACAGTGCTCTCCACCGTCTCTCTTTCACCTGCCGATAAGACCGTCTTGACTTTCTCCTCTTGAATCGCATTCCGTGTATTGTACAGATAGGCTTCTGCCGCATTCCGAGCCTCCACGCGCTCCATCACAGCCTTATCATCGGCTTCGTACCGAGAAGCCTCCTCCACCATGCGCTCAATATCAGCCTTGGAGCGAGCCTTGTCATTCGTAATCGTAATCGTGCTGGACTTTCCAGTGGACTTTTCACAGGCCGAAACATTTAGAATACCATTCGCATCTAGATCATAGGAGATTTCAATCTGGGGAACTCCGCGAGGCATGGGTGGAATACCTGCAAGATCAAACTGGCCCATAATATCGCAGTCCTTCGTCATAGCACGCTCACCCTGAAATACACGAATTGTTACCTGTGACTGATTATCAGAATATGTAGAAAAGACCTGTGTCTTCTTGGTGGGAATCGTCGTATTACGTTTAATCAGAGCCGTCATGATGCCGCCCGCCGTCTCAATGCCCAGGGACAAAGGAGTAACATCCAATAGAATAAGACCATCCGTCTTGGAGGACTGCGTGCCACCCAAAATCGCACCCTGCACCGCTGCACCGTAGGCTACCGCCTCATCAGGATTAATACTCTGGCACAGTTCCTTGCCTCCAAAGAGATCGCGGAGCAGCTGTTGGACCTTTGGAATACGCGAGGAACCACCCACGAGTACAATCTGATCCACTTTATCCTTGGGAATCTTTGAATCGCGGAGGACGGATTCCACGGGCGCAATGCACTTGCGGAACAGGTGATCGCACAAAGATTCAAACTTGGCCCGCGTAATCGTTAGCGCAAGATCGTTCCCCTCTGCAAGTGAATCCACTTCAATCTGAGCCTGTGTAGAAGAAGACAGAGTACGCTTGGCCCTCTCGCAGGCCGTGCGAAGACGACGTTGAGCCCGCGCATTGCCCTTGATATCAATCTTCGTCCGTTTCTTGAATTCCTCAATGGCCCACTCCATAATCAGATTATCAAAGTCTTCGCCACCCAAGTGGCCATCGCCCGCGGTAGCTTTTACCTCAAATACACCGTCATCCAGCGTGAGCAAGGACACATCAAACGTTCCGCCGCCCAAATCAAAAATGAGCACATTGGATTCACCCTTCGTCTTCTTGTCAAGACCGTAGGCGATAGCAGCCGCAGTCGGCTCATTAATAATACGGAGAACATTCAGACCCGCGATTGTACCGGCATCCTTCGTGGCCTGGCGCTGCGCATCCGTAAAGTATGCAGGAACCGTTACAACCGCATCCTTAATCGTCTCGCTCAAATAGCTTTCCGCAATGCTCTTCATCTTCTGAAGAACCATAGCAGAAATCTCTTCGGGATAAAACATCTTTTCACCATCCTTAGTCTCCACCACAATCTGCGGACGATTCTTACCGTCATTGCGCACCTTGTAGGGAAAGTGTTTCAAATCCTGCTGAAGAACTGGATTGCTAAAGTCGCGTCCAATCATACGTTTGGCGTCAAAGATGGTGGCGGTAGGGAAGGCTGCCGCAGCCGACTTGGAAGCATCCCCAATTAAACGTTCGGTATCCGAAAAGGTTACCATAGAAGGAACCGTGCGATTACCGGTATCTGATGCAATGATTTCAACGCGATCATTTTGCCAGACACCTACGCAGGAGTAGGTGGTACCGAGATCAATGCCGATGACTGTCTTTGCATTTGTATTTGCATTAGACTTGGTAGCAGACATGGGAACTATATTCACATGTAGAGATCTGGCTTTAGGTCTTTTTGTACGGTCTAAACCCATCTTCTGCACTCTTCTTTACATGCGAATCGCAGATATCTTGGTATCCTCTGCAGAATATATTGGTCAGTTTGTAACCGTGCAAGGCTGGATTGTTACGAGCCGTGATCAAAAAGAGCTGACCTTTCTCAAGATAAATGATGGCACCCATCCAGCCGGCCTTCAAATCATTGTAGAAACTATCGCCAGTAATTTTTTAGTAGGATCCTCTTACTGTATAGAAGGTTATATTCAGCAAAGTCCTGCTGCAGGCCAGGACATTGAACTCAAAGCTATACAAATTGATATTCTAGGTGCATGTGGACCTGAATACCCTCTCACCAAGTCCAAGATGAGTTTGGAGTATTTGCGAGATCTGCCGCATCTGAGAGCCCGTACCTCCACCTTTGGTTCCGTCTTTCGCATCAAGTCGGCCATCAGTCAAGCCACCCATGCCTTTTGGAGCCGTGAAGGCTATCTTCATCTAGATCCCAACATTATGACTGTGAATGAATGCGAAGGCGGAGCCGGTGTTTTTCAGGTCACCGAACGCGATATTTCTGTTCCTTCAACCCTGCCTCTCTGTAAAGAGAAATATACGGATGCCAGTGGCGCACTTCAGACAAGAGTCACAGACCAGTACGATTGGAGCCGCGATCATTTTGGAAAACCGGTGTATCTTACAGTGAGTTCCCAGTTGCAACTAGAGGCACTTGCCTGCTCCCTAGGATCCGTCTACACTATGAATAAGAGCTTTCGTAGTGAACATTCTTCTACCAATAAACATCTATCCGAGTTCACACATCTGGAGATTGAAACGTGTTTCGGAACACTTGATAGTCTCATGTTAGTGGCAGAGCGCTATATTAAGTTCATTGCGTCTTCGCTTTTGACTACTAACGCAGATGACCTCAACAATCTAGATCGCTTCGTGTCCAAGGGCCTTGTTGCGCGCGTTACGGCTATTCGTGATGGACCCTTTCATCGCGTACCCTATACCGAAGCCATTCGTATTGCTCAGGGGAATGGCAAAGCCATCGTATTTGGTGATGATCTTTCTTCAGAGGTTGAGACAGCTCTGACAGTTCATTACGGTGGCCCTGTGTTTGTGACAGATTGGCCCTTTGCTATCAAGAGTTTTTATATGAAGCAGGATCCCGCGAATCCTACTCTCTGCCACAATTTTGATCTGCTGATGCCGCACAAGATTGGTGAACTCATCGGCGGTTCTATGCGTGAGGATCGCCTACCCGTCTTACTGGCGGCGATGGAGTCCAAAGGAATAGATCCAACGTCCATGAAGTTTTACACAGATCTTCGTCGCTATGGTTCTGTACCCCATGGTGGATTCGGTCTTGGGTTTGATCGTCTCACTATGCTTTTCACGGGTATGGAAAATATTCGGGACACGGTGCCTTTCCCTGTTGCCTACCGATCCTGTGATCTTTAGTGAAGGTTCAGATGGCCCTTTCAAAAACCATACAGAAAGTAGCGGATGTCACAAGAAGAACCGGTTGATGTTATTCCGTTGGGTGAAGAAGCTGAAGCGGTACCAGCTGAAGCACCTGCACCACAACAAGTAGTAGAAGAAGAACAGGCGGAAGCAGTCCCGACCGATCCTCTCCATATCGGCAATTTAATTGGTATTCTCAGTGATGCCTACGGCTATACAGTCGGTCGCGTAGTCTATCGTGATTTAGAAATGGTGCGTATCATGCCTCAAGAGGCAAGTGATCGGGCCTTGGAATTTCCTTTAGCAGATGGCGGTGCAACGTTTGTCCCGGAACTCGGGGTCGGCACCGTGGAGCTTCTTGAAATTCAACCTTCCGACTACTATGTAGATTTTCTCGGAGCCCGCCCCGGTGAGATACTGGAGTTTTTCACTACAGAAGGTGCTGAGGCGGCCCCCTCAGGTGAAGTTGAAGAAGTTATTAAGTCCAAATCCAAAGATTCTATCAAACTCAAGGATGGCCGCATTCTCAAATTCCGCGGCATCGGTCCTCAAGAACCCATTGCGGTCATTCGTGTTCGTACCGCCGGTAATTTGCCTGCTGCGGTAGCAGCTGGTGCTGCAGGTGAAGACGTGGCTGCGTCTGCACAGCAAGCACAACAAGCACAGCGCCAAACGGAAATGGCCGCACTGCTTCGCAGTGTTCTGCCAGCTGCTACTGTTGAAGTAATCCCCACCGCAGAACGCAGCTACCCGGATTCCATGCAGCGCGAAGACATGTTTCAGGATCTATTAGCCGCTGTATCTGAAAAGAAGAGGACAAATCAACGTCGTGTACGAGCGATTGAGCGTGAAGTAGATATTATGGTATCCCTCAAAAATAAGTCACTTATACGGTCCGAAGCCGGTCTCGTCATCGGCCCTGCACCCCATGTGATTAATACGATCCAAGATGCTCTCACAGCCTCCACAGAGGCTCTGCCAGGTGCCATTCCGATTGTAAAAGCTGCGCGCGTACTGAATCTTGACCGTAATAACGAAAGTGATAATTATAATCCCGATGATGTCGCGCCCCGTATTATATCAGAAGTAGAACAACAATCCGAAGAATTGGCACAGCTATATGAAAATGATAAGGCTCTTCCAGCTGAAATAGGTCGTGGATTCTTCGCCTTTACCCAGTATTTGTTAGGGAAAGATCAAGCTGTTCTTCAGGGTCCTATTGATAAACCATGGAAAGCCGATCAAGATGTGATTCGCACAGCGGGTCCAGAAGTAGCCACCCAAGGGTTTGATATGGAACTGCCAGCCGATAATCCTCTTGAAACCCCCGTAACTCTAGCATTATTGTCAAGTAGTGTAAGAGAAAAGCTAGTTCGTGTACTAACGGCCGATTATCATATTGATCACAAAACGGGAGCCAAAAATTTGGTGGCACCCTCGGATCCCTCCACTGTATCGGGGTATGTGATCTTGCCGCCGAAAGTCGCGATGTCATTGCGACCCCCTGCACAATACGGTGAACTCCAGACATCCCTGCTGTACTCAGACCTACTGTCTGCTTATTTACCGAGTATGGCGCAGGTGCTTCGTGATCTTCACACAATTGATCCTGGCTCCCCTCTTCATGCATGGACGCTCGCCTCCGCTGATGCCGCCACCACGTCGGTAGCAGAATGGCTTGCCAGTGTTATCAAATATGTGGTACATCCTCTTGATGCTCTCGCCCCACGGTCGCCGCGTATGATGGCTCTTCTTGATACTCTTGGTCTTGGCACCTCTGATCTCACAGCCCCTCTTACAGATGTTATTAATGGATTCATAAAAGAATCACAAAAAACCTGGCGATCTCTTCTGAAAGAACGTCGTGCAGAAATTCAGAAGGCTCTTGATACGGAACCGCCACGTACCTATCAAAGTGTCACGGGTTCCGATGCTACTCTGTGGTCTGCCCTGTTGGCGGCCCCTTCGCTCAAAGAACTACTGGCCGACAGTAGTCGCCGTAATCCTGCGATTGCAGAAGCACCTACACTAATCACGGCCTCGCTGCTGATGGAAGCGCAGGGCGATGCCACTCCCCTCGTCTTTTCTGAGATTGCAAGTCTAGATGGTCGGCCCGCGATAGCGGATCTAGATCCTGTTGTGGCAGCCGATTCGCTGGCCAAAAGTCGGTCCTATGCCCTGAGACGTCAGGCACTGAAGGCCAGGGATCTTCTGGCTCTGTCAGCGAGTGCTCCTGTCAAAAGCACCTGTACCCATGCCGATCGCTTGGAAGCTGTCCGCAATGTAAGTGATGTACTTCAGCGATCACGTCTCCTTCGTGATTTTATTGAAGAGTTTCAGGGTCCCAAATCGGGCGATTGGATGACGTGTATTATCTGCAAACAAAACTGTGTCTGCTATCACGAACTTATGGAACTGGAAGCCCTCGCACAACCATCGCGTCTCGTGACCATTCAAAAACAGATTCTCATAAAGTTTGGCGGTGGCCGTCAGGGTCGGCAGATTGTTTGTAAAAACTGTGGTCTCGGCCTTCAAGAAATTGACTATGACGACCACGTGGAATTTGATGATGATGGTCGTCCCATTGCATCTGCATCGGTACTTACCGATGAACAAATGCAAGACGTGGGTGAAACCTCTTGGAAGCGAATTGCGGCAACAGCAGCGGCAGCACCCGTCAGCAACTCGGTATCCTTTGCAACAGAGGGACAGCGGGATCTCGGTGATGCCCTCACGGTGATTCTTGATCGCGGAGGTCTTCAGGCGGATGCTGATGTTATTCGCCGCATTGTGCGGTATGCGGATCTCTATGTCAGTCTGCGTGCTCCACCCCAGGGGGCCTATGAGGCACAGAGAAGCCGCATGCTAACATCGGCCTCCACGAAGATTAAAGTGACAAGTGGGGCAGGAGGGGTAGTAGTGGATGTACCCACCTATGCTGCTCTTCTTGATCAACTCCGCATCAGTGCACTGATTGCACTCACAGCTATTTCACTACAGGTAGCGACACCTGCTATTGTGGTCAATAATCCACTGCCTCTTTGTGCATTTAGTCGTAGCGGGTACCCCTTTGAACCCAAAGCGAAACCCGAAGACATTGGTGCACTCTCATACATCTCCTGTGTCGTAGCCTCTATCCAGCGCGATTCTGTGCCCTGGAGGAATATGAAATGGGCAGGAGAACCTAAAATAGAACCGCGTAAACGTGAGGCACTCAAAGTCGGTCTCATTGCCATGCAAATTATTCTGGGTCTTGATGCAAAGTCTGCACCACTGTCGTTCACGCCCGAAATTAATCAGCTGCTGCAAAGAGCGCGGACGGATGTTGTAGCGACCAAGGAGCGCGCCTTAGTGAGCTTGACCGATGAGCTGCCCGTCGGCTTTCGTCCAGAGCCCTTCCCCGTTAGAATGGACCGACCCTCCTTGGAGCGCGATCCACTACCGCCTATTCAGGAAGCGTTGGCCGCCGGCGCCCCTGTTGCATCCTTGATTCCCCCGATTGCGGCGGCCATTCACCAGGATGCAATTGCAATCGTGGGCATTCTTCATGAAACAGCATCAGCTGCAGTAGCCATTGCACTGTCCGCAGGTCAAAAGCCTGCTGCGGATTCTACCTGCTGTCCGATCCGTTTTGCGGATCTGCGGCCCTTGGAGCAAGGAACCCTGGTCAAAGCGCATGCTCTCCTACGATCCTCTATACCATCCGAAACAAATGCGGGAACTCACTTGTGGCCAACCTTTGAAACACCCATTCCTGAGGCGATAGATCAAACTGTTGAGGAAGGAGTATTATTTAAACTATTTTTGAAATTCTGCTACAGTGGACCCACCGTCGGCGAGAATCACGAATTTAGCACGGGCTCTATCTGTCGTTCGTGTGGCCTAGCACTCGGAAAACCGGTAGATCTAATTGATTTTGGTACTGAAGGTGCGGCTATCCTTGCAGCTCAACAGGGTCCTCTACGCGTTGAAGTCACCCGTGCCTCCTTCTCATCTTTGTCAGAAGCTGTACGCCGCCGACGTATTCTTACAGCACAGACACCCTTAAGGGCGCAGGAATCGTGCCTCGTTGGTCTCAGTGTATTTGCTGCGATGGCCCGAGGTACATCAGACTCCGGTATTGCTCTTGCAGATGTACTAGAACCTGTGTTGGCGGGTCTGGCCCGTGAGGGGTTGGAGTCCGTGGATGAAATCGCCCGCGCCGAAAAATGGGAAGCCCTTGCGACCTATTCAATTGGCCTCCGCAATGAGATCGGCGATCGCATCGGCCCTTTACAGGCAACGGGAACAGGTCGTCAAGAAGTGGCCCGAGCCCGTGAAGCAACGACCGCCATGGCCATGTTTGACACGATGACAGAGGATCCATTTGTGGAAGGGCCACGGGCTCTTCAAGAATACTGGTGTGCCAAGGTCACCTCGGCTTCTGTAAACTATACGATAAAAGATGTGAAAGGTGCATTATGGTCCAAAATTTCACGAAAACACGACGAGCTTATCTCCAAATTAGTATTAAATAACTATGTATGGTATGCGGGTACACTGACAAAGGGTGCTCAGGATATACTAAAGAGTATTCCGAAAACAGTAGGCCCTCTTCTTCGTGCATGGACTCTTCAAGTCCGTCCCTCCACGAGCCCTGCGACTACTAGTTACTGGACGATTGCAGAGGCACAACTATTATTAAGAACGCTAGTACTACAGGCCTGGCGCGATGCACTCATCACCACTTCCACAGTATACAGTGAAATAGCAGAACCGATGAAACGGGAATCTGCATCAGCGAGTGTAGCTGATTGGACTCGTTCTCTTATGTTTCACGTAAAGAACCAATTTATGCGATTTTCCAAGGAGGCTATCAAACGCGTGTTGCAGGATCGGGCGCAGCTGGAACGCGAAACGATTGTAGGGGAATTTGAAGCCATCAAGGATGATGATGAACGTGCAGCAGAGCTTATTAAAAAGACACTTAGAATTGGTCGCTGGGGCCAAGGTGCCAATGTCAAGAAATTGGATGCTGATCAATTTGAGTTTGAAACAGAACAGCGGCATCGTATGGGTATCGTAGATGCCCCTGTGGATCCTATTTTATTAGAGGGTGCGGCGGCTCCACCGGCAGGTGAGGATTTTGGTCTAGGTGGCGGAAATGCCGGCCCCGAAGATGGCTATGATGCGAACCAGGCAGC
>Ga0209550_10003744_pt1 | contig 14461 bp, 12 predicted proteins | sample LauGreSuBDMM15SN_2_FD_187567 | JGI IMG/M metagenome (GOLD analysis project Ga0209550, IMG submission 187567) | Freshwater lake microbial communities from Lake Michigan, USA - Su13.BD.MM15.SN (SPAdes) (version 5) | ecosystem: Environmental > Aquatic > Freshwater > Lake | place: Lake Michigan...
TGCATCAGTCTGCGGGCCAAGGGCTTCATGTTTCGCGCCCCTCCTTTTCCGACGTGGACATGGCCACGCGGCGATGGGTGGCCTCGCGGATGGAGGCGGCCGGACTGCTCGGAGTGCAGATCGACGGCCTTGGGTCCGTGTATGGCAGCGCTGGCGTGGATAACGCGCCCGCTCTGCTGATGGGCGGGTACACGGACACATCTGCGGCCGGGACGAGCTGGCTCGACGGCACGCTCGGATTGGCCTATGCGTTGGAGGCTGCCAGAGTCCTGCACGAGGGTGGCGCGGCCGACTGGACGGCCTGGTCGGTCATCAACTGGCAGCTCGACGAAGAGGGCAATTTCGGGCACCCGCTTGCAGCGCCGACGGCATTCGTGGCCGAGGACGCCAAATTCATCCCATCCAAGGAGCTCTGGCGCGCGCGCGCTGCTGCGGCGGTCGCCGGTACACCGATCATGCACGCGTCTGGTCGGCAGGGCGGCTGGGCGGGCTACTTGGAGGGCTACGTGGAGCGCGGCTCGGCGCTCCTGCGGGCCAACGCCAGCCTGGGCGTCGTGCACACGATCGCGGGCTCGCGCCAGCTGCGTCTCGTCTGCCCTGCTCCTTCGGGTCCAGCTGCCGAGCCGAGAGCGGCTTCGTCAGCTTCGTCAGCTTCGTCAGCTTCATCAGCTGCCGAGCCGAGGGCGGTGCTCTTCACGGCACCTCTGCAGGCCATGCGGATGGCCGCCGCCCTCGATGACGGGCTGCGTGCCCTCTGCGCGGCGTGGGACGCCGGAGGGTGCTCAGGCAGCTGGCACTTCTTTGATTTTGAGGGCTTCCCGTCCCGTGACAAAACTCATCGCGAGGGCAGCGGCGGCGGCGGCGGCGGCAGCGGCGGTGGCGGCAGCGGCCGCTTCGCTGGCGCTCACATGTACGCTCGACACGGCGCTCACATGCACGCAGGCGGCGGCGCGAACATTACGCTCGAGCTCCGTGCCACAGACGAGCAGCTCCTTGATCGCATGAGTCGCCTCGCCGCCGCCATCTCGGATGGCTCCGCGACGGCGCCGCTCCACACGGCGCTCTCATCCCGCGCATGCTCTCTGCTTCCTCTGGCGCGCGCGGCGTTTCCAGTGAGCACGCTCGACCCGGGCTTGGTGGAGTGCATTCGGGAGGCCACGATGGCGACGGTGGGCGAGGTGCGGACACATCGGATACACTCTCGTGCGCTCCTGAGCGCCGCGGTGGGCGCCTCTCCGATGGCGCAGGTGATGCCTGCGGCGCTGCTGCTGATCGCGCGCCCGATCGGCGAGCAGCATGGCCGGCAGGAGGAGGAACGCCCACCACGGCGCGAGGAGGAACGCCCACCACGGCGCGAGGAGGAACGCCCACCACGGCGCGATGAGGAACGCCCGTGGGACGACGAGCACACTGCGCGCCTCATCGCCGACGGCGCGAGGGCCTTCGTACGTGCCGCCGTGGGCGTGGCGTTCGGAGCGTGCCAGAGCGAGAGAGGCCCCACGTGCATCGTCGGCGACAAGCGGCGAAATGTGCGCCTCGCCAATCCTTCTTGGAGTGCTCATCTTGCCGGCGAGGAGGCCGAGGCGGAGCGGGAGGATGAGCGGGAGGAGGGACGCTCAGAGGAGGTGGCGAGTGTGGACGGCGAGTTGCTCAATGTGGCCGACTATCCCGACCTCTGACATGTGTTGCCAGTTTGCCACTACGAGGGGGGGGGGCGTCAGGTAGAAAAACTCATACCGTAGAACCCGGAACGCCACGTCCAAACGACGACCCGAAGCGCCGCGGATCGGTCACGCGCGCCCGCGCGTCTGATGACCCGTCAGGACAAAGGACATGACAAAGGAGCAGCAATTATAACGTAATAAGATATCATTAAGAGACTCACGTAACATCAAACATGCACGGTACGTACGCGTAGCTCACCCTTACTGAACGCAGTGTAGTACTGTAACATGAAGTAATCTGCCCGCATCGATCGGTATCGAAAGGAATTACCGCAGTCCCCACGTTGCGAGGTACACAACGATTGGAACAGTATGCCCTCTCTTGCGATCTCGCGCTCGGCCGGCTGCGCCTGTGGTGCGCTGGCCTGTGCGCGGGCCATCACTCGGTTTTGTGCAAGGCCGCCGCCTTCTCCTCCTTCTTGCGCTTCAGGTGCCTGATCATCGCAAGCGGGATGAATTGCAAGAAGAACATCGCGGAGGCGACGGGCAGCATGTCCTTGGTCATTTGCGTGATGCTAAAGCCTTTCTCGCCAAGCGTTTTCAGCACGGAACCGCCCTGCGCGAGGAAGCAGATGCTCAGCTGCGTGCCGAAGAAAGTGCCCAGCACAAATTGCGGCAGCGGGTTGCCCACGATCGGTGACGACGCGTTGATGAGCCAATTCGGGAAGGGCGAGAGGCGCAAAAAGACGTTGAAGAGGAAGAGGTGGTCGCGCTCCTCGTGCGCCTTCTTGCGAAAGTCCTCGAGCTTGTCTGCGGCCCAGCGCTCGAGCATCGGCTTGGCCATCACGCTCGACAGCGCGTAGCACATCGACGAGCCCACCACCTCGCCTGTGCTCGTGAGCAGCTGCGACAGCCACAACGGGAAGATGGCGCCAGCGAGGATGCACATGGCGAAGGTCGCCGGTATGGCAAAGGATTTGAGGCTGAGGTAGGTGAGCTCGAAGAAGAAGAGCACGAACCACCAATTCGTCTTCTGGTACTCGGTTGCGCACTTCCACATGCTGATGATGCCTTGGGTGCTCGTCTCGTCAGTGCCCAAGAAAGGGAGGTACGGAGCGAGGAACTTGGGCGTGGGAATGAGTTTGGGCAACAGACGGATTGAGACGTTGTCGCACACGCCACCGGCCGGTGCTGGCGGCGCGTACGCCATGACCGTCGCAAGGCCGACCGCAAGCGACGACACGCAAGCCATGTAGGTGAGCACCGATTTCCGGAATTCAGCGTCGCTCGAGGCTGGAGGCGGAGCTGGTGCCGTCGCCGCCATGGAAGAGGTTTGGCGGGTTATGCGGTCTGTGCTTGGGATTAGGGTTGGCATCGCGGAAAGAACGACGTCTGGGACGTCTTGCGCCACGAGAGACCGAGACGAGGTTGTGATCGGAGTCTGTGAATGAAGGGAGCAACGGACCCGGGGGAACGGTCGGAGGAAAGGAGCAGGCAACGACCTTTTCAACTGTGAGTTGGTGCCTTCTCGGTACTCGGAACCCGCAAGCTCCGGCTCACACTGTCACACATGCGACATCGGAGCATGCATCGGAGATGGGCTCACAGCCGTTTCACACAGAGCTGGTCACGGATGGGTCAGCCTCTTTGCTCTTATTAGCCATTCAGAATCGGCACACAGCCGTTTCACACCCCGGAGGGTCCCTCAGCCAAAAGTAGTAGCGCTCAAATGACCTCTGGTCAATCAACTTAACGAGAACGTCCTCTATCCAACCGCGCTCTCAAACGATCAAAGCCGTGCGCTATGCACGTAGATGCTCGTCTCGCCGCGTCGGGGATCCTTGGGGTCGTTGGCGAGCCGGAGCCGGCGCAACCCTTCACTCTCGCTGCGTGCGGCCGCAATAGTAGCGCGCGCGAGCTCAGCGTACGCTCCGTCATGTTGGTAGTACGGCAGTGCGAGATACTCGTCGATCTTCATCCACCGGGCATCGGCGAGCTCCTCGGCCTGGCGGCGGATCTCAGCCGACGAGCCCTCGACTAGCATGCACTGGCACATGAAGAAGAGGTTTCCTTTTCCGTGCAAAGCGCGCTGCAGGTCACGCATCCCAAGGAGCTTGATGAAGGTCACGTCGAGGCCCGTCTCCTCCTTCATCTCGCGGACGGCGCATGCGCTCAACTCCTCGCCCGCGTTCACCAGCCCGGTGGGCACCTTCCAGAACCCGCCCTTGCGCATAGCTGCCGGCCCGCTCGCTTCCTGAACGACGAGAACCTCGTCTTGCTCGTTGATGCACACTATGCCCATGCCGACCGAGTGGCTTGCGTTGGACGGAAGGCTGTTATCGCCCTTGCCCAGCCACAGTGACATCATGAGATATCCGGGCTCAGCGTGGTGGAACGTGAAGCCCTGGGCCTGCGCAGCACCGATGAGCTCCGAGCGCATCGCTGGCACCTCAATCCACACGCCGAGCCGGCCGGCCGCACGCCACGAATCAATGCTCGAAGCGAGCTTCTGCGAGAATGATTCAGTCGAGGCGCACGCTGCGACGTCCTGTGCTGAGACGGACACGCCCTTGTAAGGATCGCCCTTCGACGGGAAGACTTCCTCTTCTTTCGCTGCGCACATGGCAAGCGTTGCCGCCGCGCATGACGCTGTGGCGGCGGCGGCCAACATGAAAGAAGGCGGATACTGAAGACCATGGAAAGAAGGCAGCTTATAGACGGCCGAGCGGCTCGCCGATCGGCATGCCCAGCCGCCTCGTGCCGAAAGGATGCGCCGCATCTCCACGCCTTTCCTCTCTGCACCACTTTCCGAGCGTGAGCGCCGTACCGAGCATTTTGTTGAGATCCTCTCAACGCAGCCGAGCCTCCCCTACCTTTCGCGCCCATTTATCACGGGTACACACTCACAAACGCCAATAGGCGCCGTCGCGATCGCGTTTCTTTTTACAAGCACGTCCCGCGCTCATTCGCTCGCATTGCATCAAGCAAGCTACAAAGAAACAAGCTTGCTTACTTGCTTACACTGCAGATCAACGATGAATAAGACGCTGCCCGCTCCCAGTGCAGACGTGCTTCGAGCTCTCGGCGTCACACTCGTGGCCCCTGGGCCCGCTCATCACACCAGCTCACCACTCACGCCACTCAAGACTGGTGGCTTCAAGACGGTCTACGCGGGCAAGCTCGACTCCACTCAAGAAGAGGTGGTGGTGACCGTGGAGGTGGTCCAGCACTGCCCTCGCCATTTTGAGACTCATGCTGTGGAGCAGGCCATCACGGAACGCATCGCCACCGAGCCGCCCCACCCCAACGTGGTCGCACTCAAGGCCCCACCGCTCGAGCGTGACGGCAAGCTCTACATGGTCCTCGAGCGATGCGCGCAAGAGGTCTTCGACGTGCTTATCGACGCCGGCGCTCCCGCGAGGGGGGTCGGTGAGTCCACCGTGCGCGACTATTTCGTGCAGGCGGCTGCGGGCCTGCTGCACATGCACACGCTGGGCGTGGCGCACCGCGATATCAAACTTGAGAACATGCTGCTCACCAAGGCGGGGGTGGTCAAGCTGATTGACTTTGGCCTCGGGCATATGGCGGCCGTACCCGCGAGCTCCGACGACCTCTTTGACATGGCAAGCGACCGCGAGCTAGGATCGCGCGCGTACCAAGCCCCCGAGGTGCGAGAAGCTGCCAAGGGCGCCACGAGGTATGACACGCGCGCTGCTGACGTTTGGTCACTCGGCGTGTGCCTCTTCGCCCTAGCAACGGGCTACTGGCCCCTGCGTGAGGCATCGTCGAACGATTGGCGTTTCAAGAAGCTCATCGAGGCACAAGCGAAGGGTGCCTCCTCTTGCGAGACCATCTTTGGATGGTACAAGCGCTCGACGAGCGACATGGCGCCTGAGCTGAGGGAGCTGATCGATTGCATGCTGCTCGTCGAGCCGCTTGCGCGCCCTACGATGAAACAGGTGCTCGAGGCGAGCTGGCTCCAGGGCGCCGGCAATCTCATCCTCGAAGCACAGCCCCGGTACGAGAACGAGGTCACGCGTGCGCGGGCGCCCAAGGCCGCGCCCAAGACGGCTACGGATGCGTCCGAACGCCTCTATTTCCAAGCGCTCGTGCTCGACTGTGCTGACGTGGCCTTCGACAACGTGCAACGTGCAGAGGACACGCAGTCGCCGAGGAGCGAGGAGGCACAGTCGCCGCCGCTCCTCGAGGCGCCTTCGCCCCAAGACAACGACAATGACGACGACAAAAATCGGGGCGACTTGCAGCAGCTCTTCCGCGGCTCCCACGACAAGGCTGACGAGTATTACGTGCTTGAGAAGAAGGAATCGAGCTCCCACTCGACGTTCTCCTCCGCAGACTCGACCCATATTAAGCTATCGAGCTACCAATCGTCCTCGTCCTCCGCGGGCTCGGGGCCGCCGATGATCTGTCGGCAGGCCTTCACGCTTTAGTCGCAAGTGGGGCACTTGAGAACGTGCATGGGGGAGGAACGGAAAATAGAATAAGAGAAAGAGTAGAAAAAGAGCTGTGTCCGAGTGTTGTTTTTTGTGACGCATATTTTGGAAACGTTGCCGTCGGATCACTTTGCTTGTGGGGAGAACTTGAAACGACGAATATACTTTTCCAACTTTGCTTTCGCGGGGCCCTCGCGCCCACACAAGCTCGTGCAGCAAGCTCCAGCCATGCCCGTCGCGATGCGCATCCACGAAGAGTTTTCCGTGCCTCACGAGATCCCCAAGTACGACCGGCAAATTCGTGAGGCCCTCAAAAAATTTGATTGGGACGCGAGCGGCGGGCTTCGCTTTCAGGAGCTCGCTAAGGTGTTCAAGCAGCCTGGGACCGAGACAGGAACGGGCACGCCGATGACGCCCGAACAGATCAAGGTATGAACACTCGTGCCTTTCCCGTCCATAGAGCCGCTAGCGCCGAACAGCCTCGTGTGTGTGCCCTTGCCTCAGGGATTCTTACGGAAGTTTGACACCAACCGGGATGGCGTCCTCGATTTTGGCGAGTTTATGAACGGGTGGCGGATGACGTTTGGGGTGGATGCGGACCACATCCTGCTGCAGGCGCTCCGTTCGGCACCCTACAAGAAGCCCTTCTCCCTGACTACACACTACGCGGCGTCCGAATCAGCGATTGCCAGCAAGATCACGGCGATGAAAGACCCCATGGGCACTGACTTTTGAAGGGCTCTGAACGGGCCCAACTTGACGTGCCTGTGGAGGGAATCCTTCGCAGCCTTGAAGGCGCTGCAGAGACTACGATGACGGTCCGACGGCGCCATCTTGCATGGATTTTGGCAGCAGAGCACGCGGGGGGGGTACGACAGACAGACAGAGGAGAGTGTTGGAGTCCGACCCGCAGGGCGAGCGGCGAGCGACCGTGAGCGTGTACTCAAGACGTTATACATGTAGAGCGGGAGTGGAACAGAGTAGTTGAAAGAGACACTGCCAGTAAGAGCCTCGTTAGTAGAGAAACGGGGGAAAGCTGCCTCGTGGAAGAACCGAACCGCGGCGAAGGAACTGCGAACCATCGCACTGTATGGAGAACACAGTCACCCGCCGCGATATTCGAAATTTTCGATCGGACGTGTAAACCGCCGCCAACCAACGACGAACGAGACGACGAAACCACAGCGCAGGGCGGAGGGCGCAGGGGACAGGAGGCGCAGCACGCGTGAGTTGCTGGGACCTTTGTGAGGCTACTGTGCCTCGAAGGTCACTTCTATTACACCGGCTGCTGCGCCAGCAGACGGAGCACCGACTGCGTCTCGAATTCCTCGCCCACGATTGGTGCTCCATCTTTGGGGAATTTACAAATGGTCGCATATAATTCATCGCGGAAATATTTCAGCTTGACCTCCATGAATTCAGCAAGGGCTCGGCCTTGGAGTCGGGGAAGCTGCCGAAGGGCACGCTCCTGCTGATACCAGCCTGTGAATGGACCTGTGAATGGAAGAGGCCGCCCGCGAAGCGCGAGCTGCCTGCGCTCGTGCCGAGCTGCGGCTCGCGTCGACGGTACACCTGGCTCGCGGGCGTGGGCATCTCGGCAAGAGGCGCCGTGTCGAGCGGCTCGTCGGCCTCCGCTTTGGCGGCGTCGTCAGCGGTTACCGGTACGTGGGTGACGCGGCGTGCGCCGCCTAGCGTGCCGCCGGCATCGGGGGTCGTTTGCCAATCGACGCCGAAAGTCTCGAGGAGAGTCCTCGAGAGAGACGCAGGCACGGGCGATGGGCCGCTACTCGAAGCGCGTTTGAACGGCCTCGGCGTCACACCGCGCGCCTCGCCCCTTTGGGGCGAGATTGGCCTGCCGCTGCCGCCGCCGCCGCCGCGGCCGCCGCCACCGACGCCACCGCCGCTGCCGCCAACTCCGGCGAGGCCGAAACGGCTCGCAAGCTGGTCGATGGTGCTCTGGGCGGGCGCGAGGGCATCGGGGAAGCGCTCGGCGAGCTCGACTAATGACGAAACCCACCAGACCTGCAGCTCGCGAATCTGCTCCTCCCGATTCTTGAGTTGGTGGCAGAGGAGGAGGATGAGAGCGCCGAGCAAGTACATGGCGGGGAAGAGCTGGTTGGCTGAGAAGGGGTCGAGTTTGTGCGAGTGGATGATCCCGACGGATGCGAAGATGGCAAGGAGCATGAGCCAGAGCGACGCGCGGTCGAAGTTGCCGTCGATGATATGCACGAGCATGGAGGAGAGCGCTATTGCCGTGAGGAGGTAGCCGTTGGCGAGCGCGTACACCCCCGAGAGATAGAGGTTGTACAGGTTTCGTTGGAACACGCCCACGTCGGAGTCTGCGCTGGCCATCGGTGTCGACGCCGGCTGCATGAGCTCGTGCAGCTCCATCTGGCACATGCGCTCTCCCGACGGGCCTGCCGGATATGGCATGGCTTTGCAGTAAAGGGTGCGCGTTGCTGTGAAAGTCGTCTCGATCGACTGCCACGTCCACGCAGCAATGGAGGGGAGCAACCCAAGCGCGACGGCCGGCCCATGCTTCCATCCCTCAGGCGTATGGTCGCCCTCGAAGCCACCCGCAGTGATCTGCAGGCCGACCCAAAGAATAAAGCCGACGCCCGATTCAATGGGGACGATCTGCTGCAGCAGCACCGCACCCTGCAGGCACCCGAAGAAGATGGTGGGCAGGATGTTGAGATACAGATAGCCGACGCGGCAACCCATGGCCTTGAACGCCGGATGGCCTATGTACACGCACGATGGGAAGGGATTGCCCACGAAGACGCATGCCAGGTCGATCAGGGCGCAACCGAGCAGGCACTCGCGTGGCGAGTACTCATCTCCTACGAACGAGGCGGACTGGATGTTGGACAGGTTGTTGACAAGCGTCACGGTCCACATGGGGATAACTACGGACAGGCACTGCCAGAACTCGGGCTCGCAGAGGGTGGTGAGGAAGGCGGTCTGCACCGTCGGCATTGCAAAATAAGGCGCGAACGATCGCAGCCCGCCGCCACTCGGCACGAACCAGTTGTAGCCCAATTCGCCGGAAAGGGTTGCTAGTGCCCAACCGACCGTCACAGCGAGGACGCCGCCCGGAATCTTGAAAGGAAGCTTAACTTGCCCCGCATAGAAGAGGAGCATGAGGAGCATGGACACAATCCCTGTGGCGGGAGCGGCAAAGATCTGGACCGCGAAGCCCATCGCCATGAAGGTGAGCGAGACGCCCGCGATGGCGCTCAGCATCGCTGCACGTGGGATGACCGAGCGCAGCGTCTCCACAAAGAGGACCCCGACGAGCTCGAGTAGACCGAGGAGGAGGCATGCGCACAGCCCAGCATCGTACGCCTTGCGCGCGGCCACCGCCGCCGGCACGCTACGCTGCAGGGCGGTACGATACACGGGCGCCATGATGAGAGTCGACCACGCGAAGAATGTGACGATGTTGATGCCCTGCGGCAGCGCAGTCACCGGCTGACGCGTGCGCCGAGAGAGTAATGTGCCCTGGACGGCAAAGAAGAGATGCCCCAAGACGATCATCACCGTGGAGCCAGGCAGCAGCTGGTTGTGCAGCGTCTCACTCGTCATACCGCACGTGGCGCGCAGCACGCGCTCGATCAGCATAAATTGGATGGACGAGCCCAGCACCTGCCACAGGGGCAATTAAGGGGCAATTAAGAGGCAACGGGGTTCATGAACTGGATGAGCATGAATGGGTTGGACGAGCCCAGCACCTGCCCGAATAGCCCTTCCAGATCGCCCGAGGCGAAGATGCGTGGGTACTTGTGGTTCGAGGCGTCGCTCGAATGGGGACGACGGTTGAGCGACGCGAAGACGTGTTCTTCGCCGCCGGACTCGGTAGCGGCGGCGTCGCCCTTGTCAACCGACGGGGCGCTTTGGGGCTCTGGGAAGGCGACGAGCAGCGCTGTGTGCGCCCAGCCGCAATCGGCATCCACCACCTCGAACGCCACCGACGACGAGCGAAGAGCATCAATCCGTGTGGGGACGGCCTTGGACTGCACCCCGAGTCCAAGCTGACCGTCATCGTCCTTGCCCCACGCAAAGACTTTGCCGTCATCGCACAGAGCCAACGAGTGACGACCACCTAGCCGCAACTCGATACGTCCCGTCGTCGGCAGACCGTAGACGACTTGGGGCAGCAGCGCATCGCGCAAGCTACCCGTACCCAGCTGCCCATCGTGGCCCCATCCCCATGCAAGCACCTCTCGCGGTTCGTCATCGGACACAACCATCGAGTGACGGTAGCCACACGCCAGTTGCCTAATTGGGAATTCTGAGAGCGCCTCGACGCGGCGCGGCTCCAAACGGCTCGCCTGTGGGGAAGAGGGTGGCACCGTGGTGAGCACTCGCATGCAATCGAAAGGGACTCCAAACGGCTCGCATGCAATCGAAAGGGACTCCAAACGGCTCGCATGCAATCGAAAGGGACTCCAAACGGCTCGCATGCAATCGAAAGGGACTCCAAACGGCTCACCACGTCTCCGTGCCCGAGCTGGCCATACACGCCCCAGCCCCAAGAGTACACGCAAGCACCGCCGTGAGCGCTTTGCCCGCCGTCGAGCGCGCGCTCCTTGCCGCCCTCAAGCATCGGTACGTCGCGGACGAGTGCAAGGGTGTGTCGTGAGCCACATGCTACTCCGACCACCACCATGCCTTCGAGGGCAGCACATGCAGTGGGTGTGGCGCGGGAGAGGCGATCGCCGTGCCCGAGCGCGCCATCGTCGTTACCGCCCCATGAGAACAGCCGCCCGTTGCTATCGACGGCGATGGAGTGGCACCGTCCACAGGCCACGTGGAGGACACGTGTCCCCATCAGATCGGATACGCGCTCGGGGATCGAATGGTGATGCTCGCGAGGCTTGCCAGAGGCGGTCTTGGTGCTGCCGAGCTGTCCGTCCTCATCGCGACCCCACGCCCACAGCTGGCCGCGCGCCGTCAGGGCCAGCACGTGGGCGCCACGGCACTTGATCTGTGCGATCGGCTGCCGTTGGAGAGACTCGATGAGTCGGGGCGTCATCGCCGTGGCGCGGTCGCCGCTGCCGAGCGCACCGTCCTCGCCCTTCCCAAACGAGAAGACCTTGCCTTCGGCGTCGAGCACGAAGGTCGTACGCGAACCGCACACGACGCCCGCCATGCGCGTCGCTTTGAAGTAATCGACCGCACGCGGCAGGATGCGCGTCGAAAAATCGCCGAAGCCTAGCTGGCCACTCGAATTGAGGCCCCATGTGAGCAGTACCGTGCGTCGGCGAGCCTCGACCGTTGGCGCTTCACGCATCGTCTCGGACGACGCGAGAGACAGAGGCGGCAGTGTCTCAGCTGCAGCCTCTGGGCTGGGCGATCGATCCTCGATGCTCGCCGGCAGCATCAGCCGGGCCTCTGGGCTCGCCTCGCCCCCTGTGAACGTGTGTAGCGCCGGCTGGATCGCACGAGAAAGGTGCTCGGCCCAATTCGCCCATCCCGCCACCGAATTCGCCGAGCCCGCAGTCGGCTCAGGCGGCGAGAATATTTTGGGCGAGGGCGTGCGGGACTGCTCGTTCGCTGCTGGCCACTGCACTTTTAACATCGGAGTGCCGTGTAAATGTTTGTCGTCGTCGTCGGGAGGCAGCATTCGTACACAGGGCAGGCGAGAGAAGAGTCAAAAGTCCTCAAAGCTCAAACATCTATGAATAGAAATGCCATACTTACGGGTATCGCCATGGCATTTCAATTCATGAGTAATTTCACGCGCCACCATGTGTGGCAATGTGGAATGTGTGTGTGAAGTTTAAACAGGGCCACAGTGAATTTCGCTGAACAGGGCTACTGTACAGATACAAGCCACAGTGAGTCTACATGTATCCTTGATCGTCATCCTGCGGCATCCCGTCAGCCGTCACATAAGCACGCGCATCCATCGTCCGTCACATTCCGAGGATCAAGCGCCGACCGGCAGCACGGGCGTGGCCGATCCCTCGCCCGTAAGCACCGTGATGATGTTGGTCATGATCTTCACCTTATCCTCGGAGGAGACCGTCATTCCGCCCTGCTCCTCGAGCTTCTTCACCGCCTCGATGGCGATCCCGACGGCGCCGTCGACGATGATCTCTCGAGCCTCAAGAAGGGCCCCCGCCTGTTGTTTCTTGAGCATGGCGCCTGCGATCTCGGGGGCGTAGTTGAGCTCGTTGAGCGTCATCGACTGCACCTGCACGCCTGCCACCTCTACCCGCGCCTGCAGCGCCGAGACCGTCTCCTGGCTCAGCTGCTCGCCCTCCACCTTCAACTCCTCGTACGTGTACTTCTGCACGACGATCTTGAGTGCGGCCGTGCTCTGCGCGCGCACGAACTTCTGATAGTCGTTCACCTCAAAGGCCGCCTTGAGCACGTCCACCACCTTGTACACGATGATTGCGCTCACGATTATCGGCACGCCGGTTTTGTCCACAATCTTGAGCACTTCCGTTTCGAACGCCGCCTCGCCTGTGTAAACGGTGAACTCGTCTCGAAAGAGAGCAGGGGCCCAGTGCAGCCCCGTCTTTGTTGTCACGCTCGTAATCTTCCCATTGTGCTGGATTACCACGGTCTTCTTGGGCGACACGGTATACAGTCCGAACACACCCCACAGCCCGAGAGAGCACACGAGGAAGACTCTCTCGCAGACTTTGGTACAGTCTCCGACTTCCTCGACGGCGACGCCCTCGACGGGCACTTCGACAAGGGGCTGCCCCTTCTCGTCGAGCTTCTCGTCTTTGCGCCGGCAACATGAGAGGTCACTGCCCATGGTGCGATAAAAGATGGAAAGAAGGATTTCCGCCCGCCGGCTTTTGCACGACGCGAACGACCCAAAAAAGGCTTTCTGAAACATAAACATGTAACCGGTTGGACCTGCGCGACGACGCACACCGTATGGCACGACTCATAACGCACTGTTCACGCGACCGTTGTTCACAAGCCCCTTCTCTGAACTTTTCGTGAAGAATGGCCGACGCGGATATGGCGTCCGCTCCTGCTGAAGCAGCCCAAGCCGCTGTGCCTGCTGTGATCACCGACTACCAACGTGGCGACCTCGTGTGGGCCAAGATCAAGGGTTTCCCGTGGTGGCCATCGCAGATCCGGAGCGTGCGAAACCTCCGCCAACGCAGCGAGGACCATGTGCCGTACGTGCGCGTGCGCTTCCTGCACACCAAGGACAATGCGGAGGTGGCGCCCGATAAGTTGCTGCCGTACACGGAGGCAAATGCTGAGCTGGGCATCGTCAAACCCAAAATGTTTAAGTCGGACGGGCTGAAGAAGAAGTTCCTCACGGCCGTGGCGCAGGCGGACGCTTGGCCGCCGCCGCCGCCCGCAGAGCCCGAGGAGTGGAGCGACGACGAGGTGGTCGAGCAGGAGGAGGTTGAGGCCGCACGTGCAGAGGCCTCCGCGCACCGCGCAGCGTGGCGCTCCGAGGGACATGAGCTGCTCGGGCAGCACGTGGCACGCTTCTTCGGCGCGTCGCAAGGGCCCAAGGTGCGTGCGTACCTGGCTGTGATCACGCGCTGGTCCCCTTGGGAGGATACGAACCTGTTCCACGTTCTGCACGATGACGGCGACGAGGAGGACCTCGAGGAGGAGGAGGTGCGCAAGGCGATCTCGGCGTACCGTCGCCAACTGCTCCGTGCCCTCTGCATGCAAGTGCTCACCACAGCGCCCTCCTTTTCCCACAGGTCCGCAAGGCGATCTCGGCGTACCGTCGGCAGCCCGAGGCGCGCCGTCGCAAGCACGAGCAGCATGTGGCGAAGGAGGAGAAGCAACGGAAAGCTGAGGAGCGCGCACGCCAGCCGCGCAAGCCTCGCAGTGCCCTCGCCTCATTCAGCCAAGCAGTGCGCCCCGCGCTGCTTGCAGCTCATCCGGCCGCGACAGCCACCGAACTCTCGCGACTTGTCATGGCGGCATGGCGCGAAGCAGACGCACGCACGCACGCCGAGCACGAGGCCACCGCTGCGGCCGATCGGCAACGTTACCTTGCGGAGTGCGCGGCCGTTGGGCTCGCGCCCGATGGCGAGGGCGACGGTCGGGCGCATGGGCCGCTCCCGCCGCTGCCCGCGCTCGGTTTCTTCCGCGAGCGATGTGAGGTGGCGCTCGGGGTGAGGCTGGGCGGCGACGAGGTTGAGCTCGGCCCAGCGGTGGCCGAGCTGCTCCACTGCGGGTTTCGTCAGCTGCCCGCCGAGGAGCGCGAGGAGCTCGAAGATCTCGCGGCGGCAGATCTCGAGCGGTACAAGGACGAAGTGGCCGCGTGGCAGTCCAGGCAGGCCGCCCATGCCAAGCGGCGCGCACAGGCGGGCGGCGCCAAGCGGCCGAGAGCGGAGG
>Ga0209550_10003745_pt1 | contig 14460 bp, 6 predicted proteins | sample LauGreSuBDMM15SN_2_FD_187567 | JGI IMG/M metagenome (GOLD analysis project Ga0209550, IMG submission 187567) | Freshwater lake microbial communities from Lake Michigan, USA - Su13.BD.MM15.SN (SPAdes) (version 5) | ecosystem: Environmental > Aquatic > Freshwater > Lake | place: Lake Michigan, USA...
AGAAGGACAGAACGCCCCAAGAGCTGCCAATTGCAGGCCACCAGGCAGCACGCCGGCAGGAACGCAGGATCATCGGTTAGAAATCCCCAGACACACATTCACATTCACACCTCCACCTCAACACGATGGCTTCGTCACCGCGCTTGGATTTCTCGTTTTGGGAACCCAAAAGGACCCGAGAGCGCATGGCAGTGATGGCCAAGACCGTCGGAACGCCACAGAAGCCCCCAACGAGCACCAAAGTCACCAGTAGTGGCAAGATCAAAGCCACTATTGACGGAACTACCTACCGCCAGATTGTCGCCGACATTGAGGCCAAGTCTACGCCACAGTACTCGCCACCCAATGAGCGGGGCATCTCGATTGCGGGCAGCGCTTTCCTCGAGGAGAACAAGGCCAGGCCAGGCGTAGTCTGTCTGCCATCCGGTCTGCAGTACCGCGTACTCAAGAGCGGTGCCGCAACTGCCAAATCGCCCCTCCGGTCCACCGAGTGTGATGTACACTACCGCGGGAAGCTCATCCCAGCTGAAGGTGGTATTGAATTCGACAGCAGCTACAAGCGCAGCAAACCCGCCACTTTTGCCCCCGGTAATGTGATCCAGGGCTGGACGATTGCGCTACAGCTCATGGGACAAGGCGACAAGTGGGCCATCTTCGTGCCGCCTCACATGGCGTACGGCGATGCAGGCCGGCGTGATGAAAACCGCGGCCAGTACATTCCTGCGGGCGCCGTCCTCTGCTTTGAGATCGAACTGGTCTCGGTTCACGGCACGGGCAAACCACGGCCTGCTCGGCCTCCCAATTCTATCAAGCCGCCACCGTCAGATGGCTCGTACATCGCCGCCAAGACCTTCGACGGCGCTCGGACTGGTTACGTCTTCACGACGCGCGAACATGGGGCAGGCTACTATCGCGACTCGCAGGCCGTGGAGCAGGACATATCAGAGATGCATGCGAACCCGACAGAGGAAGTGCCGATGATGGCCACGGGCGGAGCCGATCATGCCACGGACCCTCGATCAGTGCTCGGCGACCTATCGAACCAGAGCGACGGGGGGGTTGAGGTGGAGTCGTCGGGGCTTTTCGGGCGTGCGCCAATGAAGAAGACTAGCGCCAAGGAGGCTGGCCTTTCGGCTCTCAAGCTCGCATCTGACGAGATTGCACGGCCACCGCCTCCACTCCAGCCGGCCGCACCGCCGCAGCCACCTCCTCAACCTCCCCCCGAGCTCATGGCAAGGATGGTCTCAGTTACAAATCCTCAGGACGACTCAGGCGCTGTGACGGGCCGATCGACCAAGAGCACCGCCCGCCGGCGCAGAACCGGCACTCCAGAAGAGCTGGCGCTGCGCGAGCAGCTCGCCGAGCAGATGTGGCTTACCAAGGCGACAGTCGGCGCGCTCGAGACGTTGCTGCTGCGGCTACGGCTGCCAACGCTCAAGCACGCGCTGAACGACCTTTCGCTGCCAAGTGATGGCAACAAGGATGAGCTCGCAGCACGCCTGATCAACGCCATGTCCGAGCTCACCCCTAGAGATCCAAACATCCAAAAAGAGTGGCGGGGCATCCGCTGAGCACCGTGCTCAGGCCGCCGGCCAGACGCATGCCGCACCGAAAGGAAAGAAGACGATGCGGGTGCTATCTGTGGGAATGAGCATGGAGCATGGCTCGAGAGCCAAGGTGACTCATCGGGCCCGGGACATGCTCCATGCTCCACACGAGAGTATCATGGTCGGAGTGCACAGACAAGTGCACACGAATCGAAATCCACAGAGGTCAGAGCTCAGAGGGATCCACATCCAGATCACGGTCCCACTTGGTGCTTGGAGGTCACCGCGCGTCGCTCATCCTTTGTGGACATTCTATTGCCTAATCTGTCCTGTCAACAGCGCCGCGGTGCACTTGCGAGTGTGTACTCAGGCGGGTCATGTCCCCCCCTTCTATGGAGTATTCCCTTTTCATTCACAATCTTGGCTGTTGTCTATGTGTAGGAATTCGAAAGTGTGGACCCAAGCCACGAAAGTGTGACACTCTTCACGCACTGTTCACACACTGTGTCCCGCCGACGGACCGTTTGGGCAAGAAGCTCAAGGGCTCGTCTACTCTCCTTATTCTTGTATGTTATTATTTCGCGTGGCGCCTCATAGTTCCCGTATGAATTCATGGTGTCGCTACATGCAGGGCGACAAGGGCCGCCCACATAATCCCGCTTCTCCGTGTATGAATTCTCTCCCGTCCTGACCGAACGCTGACCGAACTGACCGAACGCCGTTTCGCGGCCTTTACCATAAGAAAGTACCCGGTAATTCCTAAGAAGCCCTTTCCTTACGCCGAGATGCTCACGCCGCACGCTCTAGGCGTGCACAACGTGTTGAAATATGTGCGGCCGTGGCTGCATCCGCTGCTCGACGCACCGTCCCGCTACCGTCTCGCGCGCGCGGTGAACATCGCCGACCTGCGCGAATGCGCGAGGCGACGGGCGCACAAGATGGTCTTTGATTACATGGATGGATGCGCAGAGGACGAGATCGCCTTCCGCTGGAGCCGGGAGTCGTACGCAAACTACGAGCTCCACTACAACGTGCTCGCTGGGAAGCAGCAGCCCATCGACTTGAGCACGAGCATAGTGGGCGCACCCGTTGGTGTACCCTTCTTCTGTGCGCCTTGTGCAGGACACCGCATGTTCCACCACGAGGGAGAGGAGGCGGTGGCCAAGGCGGCGAGCAAGTACGGCGCGCTCTTCTGCTTGTCATCGCTGGCCACGACTAGCATGGAGGACGTGGCCGCGCAACACTCGGGGCCAAAGCTGATGCAGCTCTACCTGTGGAAAGATCGCGCCCTTGTGCGCGACGTGGTGCAGCGGGCGCGCGAGGCGGGCTACCACGCGCTCGCGCTCACCGCTGATACGGCGTGGTTTGGAAATCGCGAACGCGATCCGCGAAATGGGTTTTCCGTGCCGCCCAACTATACGCCCCGTCAGGTGTGGCATGCGCTCAACGCGCCATCATGGAGCCTCGATCTTCTCTCTCACCCACCGTATAAGTATGAGATTGTTGGGGACGAGCGACCCGCAGAGGACATCGGCTCGTACTTTGCGAATCTGGTCTCCAAGGACTACTCGTGGGACGACGCCGAGTGGCTGCTCGGCGAGTGGGGTGGCCCGACGCTCCTCAAGGGCGTCGTTCGGCCCGACGATGCGAAGCGAGCTTTCGCGCTCGGATTTGACGCCGTGTGGATCAGCAACCACGGCGGCCGGCAGCTCGAGACCTCACCGGCGCCTCTCGACGTGCTGCCCGCGATTCGCGAGGCCGTTGGGCCCGACGCACAGCTCGTTCTCGACGGCGGCGTGCAGCGCGGCACTGACGTGGTCAAGGCGCTCGCGCTCGGCGCGAACGCCGTCGGCGTGGGCAAGGCGTATCTGTATGGACTTGCAGCTGGCGGCGCGGCAGGCGCGACCAAGGCGCTTGACATTCTGCACCGGGAGACGGAGCTCGCGATGGGATTGCTTGGCGTAGGCAGTGTGGTCGAGCTGCGCCGCCGTGGGCCAGAACTGGTGCGGCGGCGCTCAAAGTGCCAGCCGTGCGCGTCGCCGTCGGGGGCGTCAACATTCGATAGAACATTTTAGCCCGACCGGACTAAGCGGGTACGAATCTAGGAAGCGTAAGTGAAAACGGGAGCTGCCAGTTTAACGGCAGCGCGTGGTATTGAGACTGAGTCGAGCTAGCGCTACAGTACGGTTTAGTAGCCATTGCCAAAACAACCGATGAACGAGGCAGCTCAAAATGGCAGCGCTCTCAGTTCAGGATCAGGCCCACGCAACGTACCTCCCCGGCCGTGCACGAAGGCCGGCGCGGAGAGAGACAGTCCTGCGACGATCCGGTCCGCGGGCCGCCTCGGCCTCGCCAAATACGCTTTACTGCGCCACGCTCTCCGTGGTGCCCGTATGCAGCTCGTGGATGCTCGTTAGGAGCCCATCACACGCAAGCTTCAGGCCCACCTTGAGCAGCAAGTTGCAAGGGCCCTCAATGGCCACCCGCGGCACGAACCACGGATGTGGCAGCTCAACGCGCAGGGTAGTCGCGAGGCTGCAGCGCAGCACAGCCTGGCTGCTTTCGAGTGCCGCTCCGCCCTCAGCCCACTCCACATCGAAAGCCATGCGCAGCTTGGCCACCTCTAAGGAGCGCAGCGCCCTCTCGTACGGCGTGCCGCCCCCTACAGCGGATGCTGCATCGCCGCCGCCATCCGCAAGCACCGCGCCGTTAGCGCCGCGTGCAGCCCGGTAGGCTGCGGGGTCGCGCACCAGGTTCGTCGGCTCGACCTCGATGGTGAGCATATTGGCGCGCACCTGCTGGAATGCCCATCGCCAGCGCCCAGCGAGCTCATGCGGTGCGCCAGCGCTGCCCAAGCTGGTCCCGCCCGCGCCTCTTCCTCCGTGTGACGCATGCACAACCTTCAACGCTAAGGCAGGCACGATCTCGAAGTGACGCATGGCATCGGGTAGTGCATCGACGTCGTGCTGCGACGCCCACGTATTGTACCGGTCGACGAGTGGCTCCATAGCAAACGCGAGCTGGTCAGCTTTGTGCCTAAAGTGCTGGCCGGCAACCAGCCACTCGTACGTGGCGGAGCTGGCCGCCGTCCCAGCGGCTGCTCCGTTCCAGCTGCTGCTCGACGAGGCCGACATCGAGCGCTTTCGCAGCGGGAAGGCCCTCGAGGTCGAGGCGTGCGCGAGAAGGCTCTCGAGGTAGCGCGATGGCTCCTCTTTGAGGTGCCCTAGGGTGCACGTAGCTTCGTGCTCTGCTGAGCATGTGAACAAGCTGAAGTCCTCCAAGCTCGTGCCTCCCGAGGCGACTGCGGACGTCATTGGACTCGGGCCATCCGGCCGACGGCCGCTGGAGAAGAGCTTTGCGAGCGTCGCAGCCGCACGCTCGATCAGGCTCGACTCGCCGCCGCTGCTGCTGCTGCTGCTGCCGCTGCTGCTGCTGCTGTTGGCCAACGAGGATGACGGGGCGCTGCCCCCACCTCCGACCCACGATGCGGAGGAGGCCGTCTTGGGCGAGCGGCTCGGCGTTCCGGTGAAATCGCTGATGGATGCAGTCGCCTGCGCCGGCACCTGAGAGTCTGGCACGTGCAATGGCAGCGACGGCTGCGACACGGGCCCGAGCGTGTACGTGTTCTCGGCAGAGACGGCGTACTCCCACCAGCCACTGGCCGCGCCGAGGGCCTCGCGGCCGAGCACGGTCGTGATTTGACCCTTGCCATCGTGCGCGTCCGAGACCATTTTCCTGACTGTCTTGAAGGGTGCTTGCTCTCCGCCACGCCGGGCCATGATTACAAATGATTGGATCGGCCCCGAGCCGCTCGTGCGAGGAGGCTCCCAGGTGAGCTCGACCTGCTGCGTACCGCTGCGCCAGCGGGCCGTCGGCCGCGGCGGCGGGCCGGGCGCCTTACCCGGTGTCGCAAGCATTGCTTCCCAAAACGCGAGAGGAATCTCGATCAGATTTCAGAATAGTTGGTTCAAAAACGCCGAGCGGGACACAAGGGACCTCACGGATCACCGAACCGTAAATAGCACCGGGGACGAACCTGTACGGTAATTCTGCATTTTGAGTCTTACTGGACTTCTTCATGTGGGTTGCGGATGTGGGCAGCGACAGCGGCCGAGGCCGACGTGCGCCGTGCGGCCGCAGAGAGGCAGTCGAGTCACCTGGCCGAGCGGCTCAAGCACGAGCACGCCTCCTACGCCGATCTGCTGGCAGAGTACGAGGTTGCTGTTCAAGGCCGCGCATTGTATGCTGCACGGTCAGAGCAGCTGCAAGCCGAAGTGGAGGCGCTGCAACGGGAGGTCGCCACTGAGCGCGCGCGCGGCATCAGCTTCGAGGAGACGGCCGCTGCGCTCCGTGAAGAAGCCGAAACGCTGCGCAAGGAGCGTCAACGATCCGAGTCGACGGCAACCGTCGAGCTCAGCCACCAGGCAGGCCATGCACGCGGCATGGTGTCGCAGCAGGTAGAGGCGGAGGCAGCGCGAGGGCGCGAGCTCGCGGCACGGCTCGAAGCGGCCGTGCTGGAGGCACGCGAACGCGAAGCGGCCGCCATTGCATCGTTGGAGTCCAAGGTGGCTGCGGCGACCGCCGAGGGTGAGCGGCGCTGCCGTCAACTGCGACTCCAGCTCGAGCAGGCCCGCGAGTCAGTCGCCTTGCGCGAGCGAGAGGCGGCCGAAGCCGTGCGCCAGCAACGAGCTGCGGAGACTGCGGCGCGCATGGCGGCAGAGGCGGAGGTGGCGGTGCGTGCCCGTCTCCCCGAGTTGGAGCGACGCATCGACGAGCTTCGGCCCATCACATCAGAACGGGATGCGCTCGCCGCACGTGCCGACCAGCTCGCGCGTCTCGTCGACGCGCAGTCCGCCGAGCTACGCCGGCTGCAGGGAAGCAAGGCGAACGCAAAGGCGGCGATTGCAGCCCTACGGCGGCAGCTCGCTACCGAACGGCAAGCGCACGCGACCGCGGAGGCGCGCACGTCGCATCAGCTGCGCGCGCACGCAGAGGCCTCCGCTCTGGCCGCGGAAGTGCGGCGCACTCCACGCGGTCGCCGGCGGCGCGTGTACAGCGACGACGAGGACGACGACGAGGAGGACGAGGACACTGGCGACAGCACTCAGCCGGCGCAGCACAGGACGGCCACAGCCTTGCTGGCAAGTCGACGAGCGTCCGTTGAGCAGCGGGCACGCGCCTCGGCGGTTCGCACCTTGAATCGCTCCGTGCTTGGCGATATGTTTGGCACCGTCGGCGTGCACTGCGATGACGAAGATGACAGCGAGAGCGACGGAGACGAAGCGTTCGTGACGCCACGCCCGACGCAGAACCGAGCATGCAGTGCAAAGCCTGGCACTTCACACGCCACAGAAGCTTCGTGGGCTGAGACGGAGGCGCAATCGCTCACGCTTGCGGCGCGACTTAAACGCGACGCACAACTCCTCTCTGCCACCCTACGGGTGGGAGCATTGGGTAGCCGGGAGGCTACCTCGGATCCGGCGAGGTTCTATGAGAGTTCACCCTCCACATAGGAGATCATATACATATACGACGGATACGCAGCGATGTGTACGCGTAGTCACGGCGGTATGCATTGATAAGGTTTTAGGATTTAGCTCGTAAGCACATAGCACTCGTCTGAATAACTACAGGTCGATAAGCGCGGAGCGAGGTTCAGGTTGATGGATGATGCGGGGGCGCGGTAAGGGCGCGGTGTTCTCAAACGCGGCCTTTTAGTTTTAATTCGATTAGATAGCCTTTCGTATAGAGGTACGGAGTCCGCGCGCCTCAGAGACAAACGGACAAAATACAGCTTCGAAATATCTGAATCAAAGGAACCCCGAGCGGCTTCCCTGAGCTGTCCGGCGCGGCGGCGCACGATCCCTATCGTCTCACGACGAGATTGCGCACGACGCATGGGAGCTGCGTGTACAACTCTTGCGCAGCAGCCCCGTCCGCCAGACGCAGCGCGGCCTCAGAGCGCGCCAGGGCTTTGCTGCCTCCAGCTGCGGACATGGTGATTCCACAGGTCACGTCGTCGGAATGCTCCGCTGCTCTCTTACCTCGGCCGCCCTGCTCATCCTCTGCTTCATCCCCGCTGTCCTCCACCTCTGCAAAGTAGCGAGTGTCCAAGGGTCCACCGGCCAGGCGCGGCACAAATGGTGGCTTGACCGCCTTTAGTAGCATCTCTTTTTTGCTGAGCGCGGGCACTGTGTGGGTCGGTGGCATAGAATTTGCAAAGAAGTCGTAGTTCCATACCTCGGCGGCCGACGGGCGGCGTGCGGCGGCGTGTGAAAGGCACGCTGAGAGAAACTCCTTGGCCGGCGTCGAAAAGGTGAAGTGATTGGCCGGGAAGAAGAGAGGCTCATTTAGGACGCGCTGATAAAGTTCTGGGGGTGCCCCGCCGTGCGGATGACTTGCGAGCAGCATGACGTAAAGGCTCGTGCCAAGGGACCAAATGTCGCTCCGGGCATCCTGGCCCTCGCCCAAGAATCCTTCAGGAGCCAGATACTCAGGTGTGCCCAGCAGCGTGGCAGCACGCGCGCCTCGAGGCAGCTCACGAGCGTAGCCCAGGTCTGCCAGCTTAGCGTAGCCATCTGCCGCAATCACCATATTCTCCGGCTTCACGTCGCGATGGATGACGGAGTGGTCGTGAAGAGCCTCGAGCGCCAGGGCAGCGCAGCCAATGTAGAAGCGAGCAGCATGCGGGCTGAGAGCTCCCTCTCGGTCGATGAGACGGCCGACATCGCCTCCGGGACAATAGTCGAGCATCATGTAGACTTCGCCCGGAGCGTTGAACCAGCCAGCGGCCGTCACGACGAACGCCCCGAAATTGCGCGCGGAAAGTGTCACCTCTCTTGCGACCAGTTCCGCTGTGGAGGCGTCAGTCACTCGGATGGCTTTGAGCACCACTGGCGCTTCGGTTTGCTCGTCGCCGTTTAAGCGGCAAAGGATGATGCGGCTGCGGGTCGAGTTCTCCAACAACTGCACGGGTTGCATGACACCTTGTTGTGCGCCCATCAAAACTGGATTCGATTCACGCTTCGACGCGCACCCGCCCGCGTCCGCCGACGTCCGCGTGACGCTCACAGACGAACTTGGACTTCCGGAAGAGACCATCGCGGGGGCAAGTCAAGTCAAGTCAAGTCAAGTCAAGTCAAGTCAAGTCAACGGGGGCAGACCATCGTGCTAGTGATCGTGCTGTCGGTACAGTACAGTACATGTATCCGGACTACATGATCTAATATAATTCGCATGAAATAGCAGCATCTATCGGCGGCCGGTTACGGGTTACCTGTGCGTAGTCAGTAATGACCGGACATCGTTGACAAAGTTTGGGGATTGGGCGGAAGACGGCGCGCTACACACGCGGAGCGTTTAGAGGGGCCGCGTCAGCCCGTCAGCCCGTCACAGCTCACTGGGGCTCGCAATTTGCGCGCAGGAGAAAACTTTGGATGCGCTTGAGCTCGTCGAGGGCGTCGAGCACGAGGGGCGCGGCCGGCGACGACGACGGCGACCTCAGTTTCCGTCTCGACGTGGTCGGCGTGGTCGGCGTGGTCGGCGTGGTCGGCGTGGCAAGCGCATCGACATCACCAAGAGTGCGTGCCAACTTGCCAAGTTCGTTCTCGGCAGCCAGCGCGACAGTCCGAGCCACAGCGCTCTCAACAGCAGCCGAAGCCGTGGCTCCGCCCTGCCACCCCGCGGTGGCGACGAGAGGAGGTGAGACCTGTAGGTAGCGTGTGATGCGCTGAAGCTCGCCCCGCACGCGCTCGCCCTCTAGCGCGCGCTGCTGTGCATGGGCCGCGCGCTGCTCGGGGGCCGCCGCCGCCCAGCGATGGAACTGGCGTGCAAGGGAGACGTAGCTCTCCGCACCGACTGGGCGCGAGGAGCGCACGGTGCACGCCCGGCCATCGGGATACAGCAGCTCGCAAAGCATATCGGGTGTCTCAGTCGAGGGCGAAGGGGCGGTGGGCCCAGCTGGCCGCATGGTGAGCACGACGCCATCGGCAAAGAGGGCCGAGACGCGCCCATCGCCAAAGAGGCGAAAGCGACCCGCGCCTTCGTGCTCGACCTCCTCGAGCAATGCAGCCGGGTCGGCGCTTCGCGCCGCGGAGGCGGGCGCGGATAGTGCACCTGGAGCACGGCGAGCTGCGTCGTCGCCGCAGCTGCGATACGCCGGCCACTCGCGTGCCTTGCGTGCAAGCGCCTCGCCTATGGCCGTCAGGTCGCAAAGCCGCGCGGGGGGCCCAATCGTTCCCACCATGCCGCAGCGCTGCCGCGGTGGGACGGCGCCCACCGCGTAAACGGCCTCGCCGGTGCCACAGCCGGTGGCTTCGTCGTCCGTAGAGGTGGCATCAAAGGCGTCTGCGCCCCTGCCCGGCGCGTACGAGCGGCGGCAGCTCCAGAAGCGCTCATTCTCGGCGAGGCGCAGGAGGCGCCCGTCGCCGAGGATCGTGAGAGTGACCGGTGGCAGCGGCGATAGGTGCGCCGTAAGCAAGGGTGGTGCCGGCGATGGGCGGATTCGGAACAGAGCGTGCTGCGTGAGTAGCAGCCGCGCACCCTCGGCGGGCACATCAGCGCTTAGCGGGCGGACGAGGACGAGAGCCTGCGCGGCGCTCAGGCTCATGCGCAGCCGCCACTCGCTCTCATCACTCGTCGCTGGCCCAGCAGCGGGCAGGAACGTACGCACGATACCGCTCATGGCCGGCGCCGCGGGCTCGTCGAAGGCTTGTGCGCCCTCGCGAGCGAGGATGAGTCGCTGGAGGGCCTTAGGAAGCGGCGCAGTGGTGCCCGGCACGCTCTGTGGCGCTCGAGCGCGGCGGTCACTGACGGTACGTGCCAGAGGCTCGCATGCGACCGTGGAGCCTGCGCGCGGCAGCAGCAGCAGCAGCTCGGCCTCGCTCACCCAACCGTCCGAAGGCTGGTCCTCGGTCTGGTCGACTGGGGTGCACGTCGAGGTGCGGCCCGCAGCGGCAGTGCGCGCCAGGCAAAGCGGATGCCGCCACTCCGGGGGAGCATCGGCTTCGGCGCTGTGTAGCTGCACGTAGAAGACGTAACGTTGCAGGTCAGCGGGCGACGGGCGGAGCGGAAGGACGAGCGACACCGCAGGTGCTGCCTTGGATGACTTGGACTCGGTCGATGCCACCGTCGCCGCCGCTGCAGCTTCCAGAGTGGTGAGGGGCAGGTCGGCGACCCGGCCAACACACACCGGGAAGCACACGGCGAAGCGCATGCCATCAGGATGAAGTAACAGCCACGCGCGACGGTCTAGGCTGAGCACGCGGATGGCACCATCGGCGTGGCAGAAGCTATGTTGCGGCGAGGGCGATGCCTCCCAAGGCAGCGCATCGAGTTTGGCGGCGAGGTCAAAGTGGCGGAACGGCGCCGGCATGAGGTTTGCGAGCAGAGGCCAGAAGAGGCGTGGCGGCGCGTTCGAGAGCACGTTGCGCGCGTGCAACGCCGCTGCCAGTCGCGGGCGCACAGCTGAGGGTGCGCACGCACACAAGCCGCGCGCCATCTGCGTGCCTTCGGCTGATAGCACCGCGTAAGAGCCCGCAACTTCATTGAGGAGGAGCGCCGAAGTGTCGCTGAAGGAGGCGATCGCCTCGCCCGTCGGAAGAAGAACGAATCGTAGGAGCACAGCCCCGGCCGCTGGCGAAGAAAGCGCGTTCGTGTCCATCAGAAATTGCGGCCTCGACCAAAAGGCGGGAATGATGAGTTGCGGCAACCTGTTTGAAGGCTCAAAACTTCGCTCAACCGGGAGAACGCACGAATTCATATGTCTGATGGACGAAATATTGCGACCCAAACTTACGCACGGCACAAAATAGACATGCGGGCGCGAATCGCGTTCGTCCTCCTGTTGCCGGCGCACGGTTCCGCGCAGAACGTTCTGCAGTATTGGATTAGCCTTCGCGACAGCTCACTGCAGTCTTCGGGCCTTCCGCCCTACTGGGCACTTCTCGGCGATGACATCACCCGCTCGTCACGGCTGAAAAGGGTGCCCGGCTCGACGTTCGAGCGGGATGTACAGGCGCTCATCAAGTTCTTCAACGTTACGTGCACAGAGTCGCAGGAAGACCCGACCGACGCGGCCAACCCCTACCGTGGCGCCTTTGCGCAAGTGAGCCAGTGGCGCCAGCAGCAGGGATGGAGCTCAATCGTCAGCGCGCATGCAGACGTGGCCGTTCAGTGTCGTCGGCTCAACATGGAGGGTGGCGAGGAGTTCACGGCAAAGCACTGCTTCTGGAACATCCAGTCGCTCGCCAACCGGACCGTGTACCCCTCGCCACAGTGGACCATTGTTGAGGACTGCTGCGAGCGGCTCCAGCGGCCGGTGATGCATGTGCACGATGCAGTTTGGGCGACCACGCGCGGCGTCGGCCGGTTCCGGCGTAGGGCACCCGGCGTCACCACCGGTGCTGCGGCCACATACGCGCCAGCCGACGACGACGCGTATGTGCCCGCCCTTGACTGCGATTTGCAGATCAACGAGGAGAATCAGGATTGCCAGCCGCAGAACCTGTACAATCGGAACGGCCAGCGGTGCACGCAAGATGACGTCGAACAATGTCGGACGAGGACTCCCGTGTCACGCCGAGGTATCGATAACAACTGTTGCCCGGTTGCAAAGCCCATCGGTCTGCGCTCGAAGCACTACTTCAACGTGGGCCTCGCTGTGGGCGCAAAGGGCACCATCGTACGCACGATGGACGGCGGCTACAGCTGGGACTGCCTGCGCGGCTGCACACGCACCGCAGGCCAGCCCGACGCGCCCGACCTGCTCTCCATCTCGGTCAACGTGCGCATGGGTGGGTTCGGCTACGAGAACTCGTACTACAACGCCCAGGCTGGACCGAACATGGACGGCGTCGACTTCACGTTGCTCAATTTGCAGGGAAGTAACATCGGCGTGGGCCTCGACGGTGTATACTGGCCTGCCGAGACTCGCATGGAGGGCTATGCTGTCGGGGTGAACGGTGTTATCCTGCGAATCGATGACGCTGGCGTGACCGGCTGGGACCCATCGGACATCGCCAACAACGACCAAACAGTGGGAGCGGCGACCATCGTGCAAGTCACCGCCTCCAATTCGGCCACCGACGCCGGCTGCGTGACCACCAAAACGATCCGAGACGTCTTCTTCTGGAACGTGCACCTGTCCTTCTTCGTCGGCGACCGAGGCTTCATCTGCCGGTACGGTCTCGCCATTCAGCCGAACACCGCCACGCAGGCCAACTCGGCGGTGGGCCCCGGCCTGAATGTGGACGACGTTCTCGATCCGAACACGCCACTTGAGCCCACATGGGACCTAGAGGGTGCCGACGAGCAGGACCTTAGCTGGGGGCGCATCGTCGACAACAGCGACTACATGTTCTCCAACTTCCGCTCTGTCTTCTGTCTGCAAGTGGCCGACCTGAGCCCCTTGAACTGGGTGCGGACAGTGATGACCGAGGCCACGATGATCACCTACTCGCAGCACCTGACGTGCTTCGCCGTGGGCACCCACCCGGGTACGGCAGGCACGACGAGCGCGATCCTACGCTACCGGAGCCGGGCCGTGTTTCTCGGTATAGACGACACCGGCAAACCCCTCTTCAGCGAGGACATCAGTTGGAAGCCGCAGAACTCGATGACCACGATGCCCCTCAACGACGTCTACTGCGTCAAGTCACGCGTGCTGCGAACTAATGCGCAGACGCCGAATTTCGGGGCGAATGACCCACTCTACTGCTACGCTGTCGGCGACGGTGGCCTGATTCGCTACACGGCCAACGGCGGCGATTCGCCGTGGCGCACCCTGTTCTCCGGCGTGCTCGAGAATTTGAATAAGGTCGTCATCATCGGTGTGACACACGGCATCGGTGATGAACAACAACAGGGCTACGGCACTGGCGGCGTGAATGCTGGCAGCCAAGCTGTTGTCGTGGGCGATAATGGCCGTGTGCTGTACACCAACGACGCCGGCAATACGTGGCAAAAGCTTGAGCGCGTGACTCCCGAGCATCTCATCTCCGTCCAATTCAATGCCTTTGACGACTATTACTACTTCTCAGGCGGACTCGAGTTCGCGGCCGAGTGGGAAAAATTCGAGGAAGCACACGAAATGAAGATGCCTTTTGGCAACGGCATCGCCACAGGTGCCGTCATGTATGATTGGATGGCATATACCGGCCAGTGCGGCTTCGGCTCGCCAAACGACGGCCAGGCATGCACGCGCTCGTACAACTGCCGCAAGCCCGAGCTGTCCGTCGTGCTGCGCACAAACTGTGGCGGCACGCTCACGTCGACGCATTGGCGATGCCAAAGCGAGTGTGTCGACGCGGGAGCGACCGTGGCGGTCGCGCTTGAGGATACGCTCGCTACCGTCGCGGTTTGGAACCGTTACTTCGGCACCACCACTTCAATGCAGCAGGGCGTCGCGGTGACCACCCCCAAACTCCCCAGGGCGCTTTACACGGAGCTCTATGCCCGCGTCCCCAAGTGTGACGAGGTCTGGACGATCGGGCATGGGCGGGCGTGGCACGAAGACACTCGCGAGACGAAGCGATCAGAGCAGGCCCCGGTCACTCCAGATTGTCTATACGTAGACTTTGAGGACGTCAAGGCCATTCGCCCAGCGCATGAGATGTGCATGTACGGCTGGCCACGACACAAGTACATGCTGGACCAGGGGCGGCGTAGGAAGGTTCTGAACAACGTCACCTCGCGGGCCGCCACTCGGGCGGAGTACACGTTCCTTGGGCGACTGCGGCACTCGCAGGAGAATTGCACCGCGCTCGGCGGCCGCTATTACGAGGCCGAGCTCCACCACCTCGAGGACTGCGTATTCGAGTTCGGCGACATGACCTCGTGCACGTCTTGGGAGGTGCACGGTCTGGGGCACACACTCGACAGGCGTATCGAGCCAAGGTCTACGCGCATTCCCTAC
>Ga0209550_10003746_pt1 | contig 14460 bp, 23 predicted proteins | sample LauGreSuBDMM15SN_2_FD_187567 | JGI IMG/M metagenome (GOLD analysis project Ga0209550, IMG submission 187567) | Freshwater lake microbial communities from Lake Michigan, USA - Su13.BD.MM15.SN (SPAdes) (version 5) | ecosystem: Environmental > Aquatic > Freshwater > Lake | place: Lake Michigan...
ATTTGAACACTTGAAAGAGCACGACCTTGTCTGTGGATTCTATGGAGTAGATGAACCCTTTGTTACAAAAGGGTTGAATGATCATACAGAAGCCTTTATGAAAAAAAGGGGTCTGCCCTTTGAACCGAAAAGTCCAGGGGGTCCTTATACAAACCTATGCGGATTCTCTCTAAAAAAGATACAGAAAAATACTATCGTAGGGGAGTATATTCTCTCTGTACAAGAGTCGAATCGTATCTATAGTCATCGATGGGGAGACCTACCTCTATGGGGAGAGGTGATTCATTATCTGCTCGGACCGAGTTCTTTAAAAGAAGACAAATCTATTGTATATTATCACGGAAGTCATGATAACTGGGTAAATAAAGTATAACTGAATAAATTATAACTGGGTCAATAAAGTATAACTGAATAATTATAACTGAGTGAATAAATTATAACTGAGTGAATTATAACTGGGTCAATCGATAAATTTCATCTGGGTCCCATTCATTACATACGACTAAAGGGATGTCTAGTTGTAAGAGTTGATTTGTAAATACACTGGCTTTCACAATAGGAATGACATCCAGATAGAAACACTCCCATAGTCGATGCGTATCTGGACCATTTCCTTCTGGACAAATACAGTACTTGTATTCAGACAGTCGATTGAAATATTCCAATGGATCTACCGGAGGTAGCCACTCTATTCTATCTTTCAGGTTCATGTAACAAGGAATTCGCGTAGCTCGATTTGTATCGATTGAAAATTGAAAATAGATTTCCTTAGATTTAGGTCGAGGACTGACTCGACGAAACGTATCTGCTCCATGGGGCCACATCGAATTGGCGATGCCAATGGGCATGAACTTCAACTTTGGATGATCCATACATTTATTTTGAGCATGCCATTCGATACATTTAGAACACTCTAGAATCGTTCTCGAGTGAATGGTGTCTTCAATAATGCCATCGCTATTATGTGTATAAAGAATAAAATCATTCAGCACAAGATCTTGTTTTATTTTTTCTGAGAACAAAGAATAATGATGTGTATAACAAAACAGTATTCTGGGGTTATCGTACGGCTCGGTCCAACGATCTAAATCCTTGTATTTATCGAGATGTCTTGTCTTTGGGTTAAAATGAAAACTATCCAATAATCCAATATAAGCATCGCACTTAGATTGGATTTCTTCTCCTACAATCATTTTATACTCATGAATCTTATATTTATATAAAGATAACTGTAGGTTTCATGATTATGAAGATTGTCTTTACTTGTCTCTATAATTTTCAACCCTATATCCTGATCAATATAAAAAACTTATTGAATCTCAAAGAAAAGACCATTTATGTGATTACGAATCGATGTCTTTATTCTAAGTTTGATGGTTTTCCAGTAACCTTAATCGATGTAGATACCTTGGAGGATTCTTATCGTTACGATGAAAATTCTATGCTAGATCCCGAGTTTCGTAATGGATTTTCGTATCATACTTCTTCTCGATTCTTTTACATTTATGAATTTATGAAGAAATACGAAGTATACGATGTGATACATCTGGAAAACGATGTATTGACGTATTACAACACTGATGTATTGATTCCTTATTTGAAGAAAACGGTATATATGCCCTTTGATTCACTGGATAGAAATGTCGCAAGTATTGTCTATATTCCTAGCGCAGAAGCATTGAAACCTCTTTTGGATCAATATGATTACTCTATCAACGATATGTACAACTTTTCAAAAGCACGATATCAGAACCTTCTTGAAAACTTTCCCATTTTTGTTAAAGTTCCAGGCATGACGCCTATCCAAGAGAGTGTATGTAACGCATCTATTCCTTATGTATTTGATGGAGCTGCGATGGGACAGTACCTCGGCGGTGTAGATCCAAGGAACATACCTGGAGACACGCGAGGATTTGTCAACGAGTCCTGTGTTGTTCAATACGCAGACTACCTTCATTTTGATAAAAAACCATACCTCTTGATCGATGGAACTCGATATCCCGTGTTTAATTTACATATACACAGCAAAAATCTAGACTCTTTTGTAGTTTAGAAGGAAGTCCCAAGGGAGGTCCCAATAAAGATGCTCGGAATTCTCTTGTATTTAATAAATAGTTCAAACCATTGTCTGCGATATTCTTGGACGAGCCCAGGATTGGAGAAGACAACGGCCGTGCTAGGCTGATAGCCTGTGAGCCTGCCGACGAGTCCCTGTAAAATGGTGTCCATCTTGGGATGTTTGGTAGGTCTCTCGTACAAGACACCGAGATGTGGCTTGTGAAGGGTCTTGGCACACCGAAGTTTTTCCTTGATAAAGAGGAAAGTATGTCTCAGCGGAGGTTCCTGGAGAAGGTGGTCGAGGTTGTCAATGTCAGAGATCATGACAGCGTCAGGGAAAGCGATTCTGAAGTTGGAGATAGTGACATCGTGTCTGTAAGAGTAAGAGGTTCGAATGATATGGTATTTAGGGTCCTGGAGGAAGGGTCTGATCTCGTCCAAGTGTTCAAATACTTGTGGATCGGTGGGCAACCAGGTTTCGGGGTCTTGCCAATCGACCAGGGTGTAATCCTTGTCGGGTAGCATGCCACACAAATCCTTGTACTCGAGAATCCTGCCCTGGTCGAGCAAGTCAAATGCAGAGGTATAAGAAGACTCGGGCTTCATCAAGACAATGTCAGAGAAATCATGGGAGAGGAAGTCGAGGGTATTGGTAGGTGTAGCGGTGAAATGTACAATCCTGACCTGTTTGCGCTGTAGATCTTTAAGTGTCATGATTTCTGCTTGCTGGAAAGCGTGATGGATAGACTGAGATTCCTTGAACGCGATTTGATTTTCGTCGATGATAATGAGAACCCGTTTTAAAGATTTGACTTTCTTGACAAAGAGAGGCAATTGATTCCGATGAAAGATACAGTCGTGGTATTTGGGAGGGAATCGTGCCCGAGTCTGGTTCATCCAATCGACGGAAGAGAGCCCCGTAATGATAAAGACATGGTCGATGCGATGCTTCATGGATTCGATAAGGCCGAGCATGGATCCCGTTTTGCCAGACTGCGTAAGTGCCATGGCCAATACACTGAAAATAGTAGGGTTAAGAAATACATCAGCAATTTCCTTCCCGAATTTTAGTTGATTGGGAAACATGATATACCGTGTAGAGTGTAAAAAGAAAAAGTCAATTTTGAAGGATCGAGACAAATGAAAGTTGTCTCGGATTTTCTTTTTGAGAAATCTTTTCAGAAATTTTACAGGATCTTTTTTTGGGATTTTAATTTTGAAGGATCCGAGACAAAATCCGAGACAAGTACCAGAAGAATTCCCTGCCTTCACTGGGTACATGGTAACAAAATAATAATAAGGATATAGTTTCGCACGAGGTTCCGAGTAACTCGTCTGTAAATCCAATGAAAATCTAATAAAATTCTAATAAAAATAATACAAATGACCTGTGATAGGAGTGATCTTTTGTATTATTCTAAAAATAAATAGACCATAACTGTGTAAATCCTTTAAGAATCAAGAATAAATTGTCTCGGATTCTCAGAATTTTGTCTCGGATCGAGAAAATTTTACAGAATATTTTTTGGGATTTTTATTTTGGATAAAAAAGGAGGATGAAAAGAAAAATCCGAGACAAGATCCGAGAGAAGTTCCAGAAGAATTCCTGACCTCTAATGATCCGTTTGGAATGGCACGGAGTATGGTGCGAATTTAAACAAAGAAACCATCATTCGGACACGGGTCCGAGTAACTCGCCAGCAACTCGTAAGTATTTTAACCGTGAGATACAATGGAACTCCCTCGAGAGGTACAAGTCTATATTCTTTCTTTTTTATACGATCCATGGCGCAAAAAATGGAAAAAGGTGATGATGGAACTCGATGCGCAAAAAGCAGAGACCCAAACCCTGGTGATCAGCCGATTCATGCGAATGTATCGACCCGGAAAAATGTACACGATTTGTCTCGATTGCGGGAACTTCTACAAGATACCACTCTATGGTTCTCTCGCCATGTACTGCGAATGCCCATAACACAAGAGAAGATCATACAAGAATTCACTGTGTACTTTTGCTCTTAATTGACTACACTCGCGCGGACTAAGACAAAGAATCGCATCCACCAATTCATCGAACTCGTAGCGCATGTCTTCTTTCAAAAACTTACGAGTTCGCCGATCTAGGGTATGCTTTCTGAGTTTTTTGTATCGCTTCCACTCGCGATAACAGACGATCACGCGATCGATCCCTTCTAAGTGTGACCAATCCATCTCATACTTTATACGAATAAAAAAGAGCAGCCTCAATTTTCCATCATAGGTTTATTTCTGGAGGAATTTGTCTCGGAGCTGCGTCATCCGTTTCCATTCTCCTTCGACCAGCGTCTGACACTCGGCCCAGCCATTGGCCGTGGTGCGCGTGGGATGGACGTCGCGGTAGTGGTCCAGGGCGAATGCCGTGAGAGAAGTATACTCTTTTTCATTCCACAGGAGTACTCCCCCAAGGTAGCGTCCCGTCCGCGTCAGTGTCTCGCCATACAATTCGATCTGATGTCGGATGGGCTGATCTGGTAACAAGACCAGAGACATCGCGCGGACCGTGGAGTAAAACCGACAGACCGACTGGAAGAGCCGACGAGCCTTTAGCGGTGGCTTGTGCTCGACGCCAAGATCCGTGAGACGAGACATGACATGCTTTGGATTGCGTACCAATCGTTTTTGAATCACTCCCGTATCCAGCGTGACACTGGTCTCGTCACACGTAATCTGATTCATAGTACAATAGTTCAAAGAATAGTCTCAAACAATAGTCATACCTGAGTAAAAGGGGTACAAAAGGTATCAATTTTAATCCCACTCATTTCTTGGGTTTTCCGACTCATTTCTTTTTAGACTTTTCAGAGGGTCCTGGGATACTACCCTTTCAAATACTTATGAGCGGGCACGAAGATGCTACAGTAGCATGTTCTGTAGTATGGTCTTGTAAAATTGATTGTCTCGGATTGTCATGGAGAAGGTATACACCATGTTCTCTATCTGCCTTCCACGCGTCACCAGCCACTACAGCGAGATCGATATCCGCGATGCGATCAACATTGGACTAGACGGGAACTTTGTTTCGACGATCGACATTCGCCCTGTGACCGACAGCAAAGGGCAAGAGTTTCAGATGGTGTTTGTTCACTTCTGGGACACTCCCGGAAACGAAAAGACGGATGAATTCTTTGGACGGCTCGAGAAAGACGGAGAAGTCAAGTTCTACACGGGTGCGACGGACAAGAGGCGTTGGCTGGGCAAGGATATACCCAATCCCAAGTTTGGCAGCCCCTTCTTCTGGAAAGTTCGCAAGAACACCAGCAAGCGACAGGCTCCTGGACTGGTGACGGAAGAGGTCCTGGAGGCAGCGATCTGTGAGGATGGCATCGCGATGGCGGCATGCGAAGAGGGTGAACCGATGTGCGAGGCGGTTGTTGTGGAAGTACGGGATCTCAAAGAAGGCGAAGACGAAGTCGAAGAGGAGTAGACAGGATAAGTTTTTATTCCACATGTCTCTCTGTCTCCATGTCACTCAGTGCCTCGTCTTGTTCCTTGTCATCCAATCGTTTCAGCGCTCTGGAGTAGTCTTCAAACAAGATCTGACTACGTCTCTGTCTCTCGCGGGAGATCACCAGATTGATCCCCAACAACAAGGCGATCACCAGATACCCAGTGCCCCTCATATAACGACAGTTATCATCGCACATCTTTTCATGGGAGTTAAAGATAGGAGGCTCGTCCATTTTCATAAGGTATGAACCAGTCTTCAAATACTTATGCTTTAAAATTGATGTTCTGTGTTTTGACTAAAGAAAGTATAACAATCAGTGATCATGTTTCCCATCTTTCTTCCACGCGTGACCGCGCACTACAATGAGTTTGGTGTGACGCAGGCGATCAACGATGGGTTTGGGGGCGACTTTGTCTCACACGTCACCGTACGCCTCACGATCTACCGCGGCAGACCTTACCAGACGATGATTGTCTATTTTAAGGATCGAGAAGGGAACGCGACTACGGACGCCTTCTTTGCGCAGTTGGAGGAAGGCCCCAGCCGCATCTACAACGGTGCGAGCGACCAGCGAGAGTGGCTCAGCCAGAATGTCCCCAATCGAGCGTTTGGCAGGCTTTACTACTGGATTGTAGAGAAGCATGTGCCACGCGCAGCAGAGGCGTAGACCAATCGTAGATGAGGTGATCTTTTTATTAAGTATTTGAATCCAGAACTACAGAATATAATATTGGGTTTTTATTCGGTGAGCTGTTTATAGACAGACTGTTTGTTGTAGAGCATCATTTTGATTTCTTCTTTGATCTGGTTCACACATTCGTCGTCTTCCTTGTTGTTCAAATACTTCATGAACTTGTCTCGGAGGACTTTGTCGGGGTTCGACTCCAACCATTCCTCGAGCATCATTTCTTTTTCGTCATAAAGGTAATCAATCTCTCGTTTACGATCGGCGATGTTCCACTGGAATCCGTCGTAGATCATGATGTATTTGTCTTTCATGTTTGAAATATGGATGTTCATATTCTCTGGTTTGGATGGATTGAAGTGTACTTTTTCAATCATGTGTTTGACACAGTGATTTCTATGATTGAAACATTCGCGGTAGTCTTTCTCGGTAAGGTGCGAGACATCCGTGTCTCTATAGGGGAGAAGTTGGATGTTTTGAATGTTATTGGTGGTGTTAAAGGATCCAGAGATCTCTAGTTTACCCATGAGTTTCTCTATCTTTTTAGTCAATCCAAGAATAAGTTTATCCTTCATATCATTCGTTCTATCCCGTTCTTTGATACGAGAGTTCAACAATCGGACCAGTTCTTTGAGGTCTTCGTCCTTGTTTTTCTTACAAACATATTTGATGTGTTTGTACATTGCTTGTTTAAAAGTGAAATTCTTTCCACAATATTCGCACGGGAATCGTATAGGAGTTTCTGCTACAGAAAGATTGTCTTTTAATTGACTCAAGGATTGATTTTCGATTGGTTTTTGGATACATTTGGTAGCGTATACCTTATCAATATGTCGATTGGTGAGCGTGTGTTTATCTAAATTAGACTTCTTATCGGTTGAGTATCCGCATAGATCACAAGAAAACTTCATATATATCACATGACTATTTTTTTATATACTAAAGTAGCGAAATATAGCAAAATGTAGTTTTTAAACCCATACAAGTGATACACATTCTATCTCTTTTGTATCCTTTCCTTACCATAAAGTAGCTAGACAATCATTGACTACTAAAATAAAGTGCGGGAGAGAGAGCGTGAAAAAAAATATTTGTAAAAAAGTTTCAAGAAAAAGATCCGCCGAACTTTTCTAAAGATTTTCAATCGTAGGCCTCGCCGTCGCTGTCGATGTACTCACTGTATTCGGCCGTGGTCGCTGGATCGTCTTCCCAGAGCGCTGGGTGGTCTCCGTACATCGCGATGTTCAACGCGCGAAATGCCTTGAGTTGGTCGACTAGCGCCGCGTTCGCAATCCTTCGCAAACGACTCAACTCTATCCTGTAAGGCTCCAGGTCAGACATTTCAGCAGATCGAGGGCAGTCGTACTCATGATCTTCCAAGACATCGTCCGCCCGCCCTCGCTCCACGAAAGCGTCGACGTAGTTGATGAGTGCGGAATGTACCTCTGGCGAGTAGTGTTCTTCGAGCGTAGGCCAGTCGACGCGGCGAAGGATACGGAGGGCGTCTTTGACTTCAAGATTCGATAGGGGGCGCATTATAAGGTATCACAGTTGCGATAAGTTTTTGAATACTCTCGTGATTAGATCAATTTTATAATTCCTACAGACCAGATCAAAAACTTATTCCTATTCCGCATGATAGTGTAAGATATGCTTGAGCTCTACTGCCTGAATAATTTCTCCATTGTAATCGACCAGACACTCTCGCCATCCACTACTGGGCTTGCCCGAGTGAGCCCGTGCGAAAGCACAGAGCGAGTGATAGACATTCCCCTCATACACAATCCCATCTTGAGACAAATCAAACTGTCCAATCCACGTACCCGCCTCGGTCATGTGGTACACCAGCTGCTCGTCAGGAAAGATCGTAGAGAGTTTCATCTTTTATACAGGATAGAACAGGATCTTATACCATCAATTTTAACAAAAAGAGACTTCAAGCCTTTCGCTTCAGCACCGATCGCAAAGGCGGAGGACGGACTCGCCCATACTCGTACTCAAAGACAAGGATCCTTTCGCGAAACGTCGTCGGTTCACCATTCCCGCCACCGCCCTGGCATTGAGGCGCAAGATTCCAGGTTACCCTTTTGGGCCTCGAATAAGTTACGACACACGTTTTCCAGATATCGCATCGAGGATCCCGCCACTCGAGCCGAACCACATGGCAAATCCTATCGTACTGGACCGCGAAATCCCGAATCTTTTCATCAAACGCGTAGGTTCGGCAATAGCGAGGCAAGCCAGACCGCCACACCACTGGTTTCCATGTAACTGTTTTGGGCATGTTGAGAACAATGAGTTGATTGTGAGTACGTGAATACTCTATACCTTCTCTCACCTCGGCGAAAAGGATCAATTTTTATTCACTAGGTTTAGCCACTGGAAAAGTCGTCTTTTGAATCTTTTCGTAATAGGCAACCAGACGACGGGTGGCTTTGTGGTCGTATTTGCCCGTTTTCTGGAAGTGTTCTTTGGCTTTGTCTTTTCCTTTTCGTCGCAGCATTTTACAGGTGAGAAAAGGATTCATCTTCTTTCAATTCTCGGGGTTCAAATACTTATCAAATGAATGTGATAAGTATTTGAATGCTATTCAAGAGTGCCGATCCAGGCTCTAAGACTAGATCCATGAGAGAAACCAATCAAACGAGTCGTTCACTTGTTTGGGTTCCTCAACAGGTTCTGGATTCTCTAATTCCAATGGCTCAACCACATCGACTGTCTCGACCGCAGGCGAGGACTGCTCTACCGAGTGTGACATACCCATCTAGAGGGTCCTGTAGAGAAAGGTTTAAATCGATTTCATAAAAAACATTTCTTACATCTGGGCGATCGAGAGAAAGGCGCGCTCCAAGTTCGTCTTGTTCTTCGCACTACACGAGTCGGGAGTGAGCGGAAGCGAGGAGAGTTCGCTTTTGTTTTCCATCTTGGCTGAAGGGATGTTGTCGGGCATGATCGCCTCTAGGGTCCTGCCGTAGTTTCGGCTGAGTCGACTCGGACTATCGACCACCAGGATATACGCGCTCACGTTAGCAAAGTCTTCCGCCTGATAAAACCTTGTGCCTGGATATTCCGAGACAATGAACCGATACTCACCCACGTCGACCTCATAGACTGTAATGTCCGAGGTAGGACGATAGACAGGGGTGAAGGGTCGGCCCTGGAGTCGCTCGAGAATGGCGGACTTGCCCGAGCCACTCGATCCCACCATGGCGACGTGAATTTCATTGAGATTGTTCATTTTGGATGCTGTTTGATGTATGGATTGAATAAAAAGGCACGCCGTCCATTTTATACAATCAGCGAGACATCCGCCATATGGACCTCCATCGGGAAGGGGCTGTGCGGGAGAGGGTGGATGTGAAGCATGAATTGTTTTTCGTACCACTCGGGATCTTCTTCTGTAGGTTCACCCTGGACATGGCTCCAGAATCGGAGGCGACTTTCGTAGAGCAGGTGCCGTCGCCCGTAGAAAGACCAATTCTCGACTTCTGCGTAGAGCCGCCCTTGCCCCAGAAACCATTTGTACCACAAGAGAAGAGCAAGATTCGACGTGATTCCTTTCGCTTACACGTCCGCCAGTCAAGTCGGAGACCCAACGGTTTCGCAAAAGCACGGATGTGGTCAAGGACATCGTCGGGGAATTCCATCTTTCGCTTCATGTTTTGTCTCACATATCACTTAGCGAGAGGATCAATTTAAAATGGATGACATGACTATCTCTATCAAATTAGATAGAACTATGTCTATTTCCGATATTCTTTTGAAAATAGGCTTGGACGATCTTCGTGACCCTCTGATGGACATGCTCAACCTACATCCTTTGGGACTTCGTGACGATTGGCGGACCTGTCATCAAGAGTTGATGATGGCGATCAAACCCTTTGTCGTCCTTGAGGTGGAATCGTACAGCGACAGCAGTCAAGGACTTCTCACCCGTATCCCCGATCAATACCCGATCAGCAAGTGGGAACGAGAGGAGATGGGTGGACTCAACATGAAAGAAACACTCGCGACCTTCTTCCGTGCTCGACGGTGTCGCTGCTGTAGCCGTCACAGCCATCGCAAACCCAATCTGGTGAGACGTGCGGAGGGTCGGTGGGGAAAGTATTCGTTTGTGAGAGACGAGACACGGGTCCCTGAATGTTACAACCACCGAGACTGTGATTGCGAGTGTATGTCCATGACCTTTCAGATGATGAAGCTCATTCGGTGGCGTATGTGCGGGCGCCCGGAGCTGATTGAGGGTCCTGGAGAATAAAAAACTCGCGTGTTTTTAATCCCCCATGTAGTCCAGCTCAAGCGACAGGTCCATCTTGGATTCTTCTGCTTTGAGTGCCGCCTCTCCGAATAGCATGATCCGCAACGCGAGAATCTGGGCATTGTACCTGCGACGGCAATCGATCACCACTTCATTCGCAGCCGACTCGGCCGCCCAACGGATCCGCCCGACTGGATGGGTCCTGCGAGTGATACACATCAGCACTTCTTCGGCATGGTCCAATGCTTCTTTGGCTTTCGCGACCGAGTCGAAGAGTCCGATCACCAACTCGGCACGATTCGTATGGAGACACGCCTCGACCATGGGCCACTCGCCCAGAATCGCTGCTGCCTCGGTGTACTTGTGCGTCAGATCTTCTCGCAATCTTGGGATTTCGTGAATGACATCAAGCCATTCGAAAGGGAATTTCATAGATAGAGCCATGGTTATACTGTTTTTCAAGAAATAGCCCCACATCAATTTTCAAATACTTAAGGCCATTGAATGAACTCATAAAAAAGACGGAAGCCTTAAAAGTCTAAATAGGACTCTCGAATAAAAATTGATTGGACTTATTCTACTCGAAAGAAGATATAAAGAGAACAAGCAGTATTCTCTATCACAGTATGGCGCAGCGGCAGCGCGCTAGGCTCATAACCTAGAGGTCATTGGTTCGATCCCAATTACTGTGTAATGTTGTATGGCGCAGTGGCAGCGCGCTAGGCTCATAACCTAGAGGTCATTGGTTCGATCCCAATTACAACATTTTTATTCTTTATGGGGTATTCAAATACTTATGACAAGCAAAACAAAAACAATGACCAGCGCCGCATCTGTTTTTGCCCCTCTGTCGCAAGCTTGTCGCAAGCTTGTCGCAAGCTTGTCGCCTGGGCTAAAAGGTGGTGCCGACCCTCGCCCCACACGTACACCCGCAGGTACACACCTTGGGCACGGGGACCGTCGGCTGCTGGGGAGGCCACGGCCGTTTCGACTTCCGCCGAGCGTACTGGACCTCCCAGTGACCAGGCTGGGGACTCGTATGGTAGTTGGGACTACAGTTCGGATAGTACTCATCGCCTCGGTACTCGGCTTTGATCCACACGGCTCCATACTGGCTGAGGTCCGCATAGAACATGTCCCACATCTCCTGGTGCATCATACATTCCTGATCGAAGTGGATGGTGGCGACGTTCTCACGCATGGTCACTCGGATGACCGCGTCACCGCTCATGGCGGTGTTGAAGGTCTCGAGAATCTGTTTCTTTGTCATGTTGTCCTCCACAAGGCGTACTGGGGGAAAGCAAACTTTTGTTTTGGTCGCCATCTTGCGACACTACATCCTAGAACCCAGCAAAAAGTGATCAATTTTAAGGAATAAATTAAGTAAAAATGGGATTTATGGACCATTTTTACCCGAACTTATTCCAGATCCGCCTGTAGCTGCTGCTCGAAGGCCTCCTCGGCCTCTGCTTCGAGTCGCTTTGCGTACTCCAGGTATCCTGGGCTCAACGAGAGCTGAAGCGCTTCGTGGGTCTTCAACCTCTCTTGCTCGTCCTCCAGGTACTGGTACTTGCGTTTCTGGTCTTCCTTGTAGAACTCGGCTTTCGTGCGGCCGCCGTTCCACGTTCGCCAAGCTAGGTAAGAGCTTCGTGCGGCTACCGTTGCTTTCGCGTGAGCGAGGAGAAGCGGCGAATCGTAGTCAATTTCGATTGGGTACGTGATCCCCAGCTCCTCAGGGGTGACGTTGTATTGCTCAAAGATGGACATGTCAAACGAATCTGACTCTACCTTTTATTCAAGGCTTGATTCTCGTCAATTTTCAAATACTTAGCGATGGCTGAAGCAAAAACAAAAACAATGACCAGCGCCGCATCTGTTTTTGCCCCCTGGGGATTGGAGGGTTCAGCCCCAACCACCGCCCGCCGTAGGACCGCGTAGGTTCCAGCTATACTGTAGCAGGTACCATCGTGGCGAGTCCACGGGGGGAGGGGGGTGAGTCTGGTGACCCGCCAAGTGCCAGCCAGGCGTCTCGGCATTCGCCTTCTCAATCAAGAGGCGCCCAGCTAGGGTCCAGTCCATAAGGTCTGGTGTGGCGGCCGCACTGTGCCATTCGCGGTTGCGGATGAGAGCCGCTTCGCGACGTTTACAGGTACGCCAATCCAATCGTGTTTTGTTCATGTAGCTTTTGAGCATTAGCACCAGTTCCTCAGGGAGGGTAAGGAGCGACATGGGATCTACACAAGATCCACTATCTTTCTTTTAATTACGCAAAAAACTATCAATTTTATCCATAAAGGAGCTTTTTGATCTCCATACCCCAAAAGTCTCGATCTTCATAACATTTCGTCAGATCTGTTCTCCAGGTCCGTCCAGGCTCGCGACAGATCGCATCAATTGTGTCAGTTGTCTCGTTGTAGCGTCGCACAATCTCGATCGCACGGGGCTTCAACATGGCTCGGTTCAGACCGGGCCAGAACCCATCTTGTATCACTTTCGCATACTCTTCACGGGCTTCCTTCGAGACACACGGCCGAGAGAACTCGCGCACCAGGGCAAGAGGGAGGTCTGGGAGTTCCATTTTCTACCTTCTAACGAAAAAAGGAGAATCGATCAATATCTAATACATATGTCAATACATATCAATACGTGTATCCTCCACGTTTCTCCCACTCACAGATTGCGGCTTCGCCTGCCAACAACACCCGTATGTCTCGACCACGAAATCTACGAGCCTCGTATCGCTCACGCAAGGCGCTTCGTATCTGAGCCGAATGCGGAGTGTTCAGCGGGGTCTCTGAATACATCAATGCTAGCTCGTCGATGAGTTCTGTCTCGAGGTTATAGTCGCGGACCACCTTGATCGCGGCGGGCGACACCATGGCTCGCTTGAGCCGAGGCCAGGGGCCATACACAAGGATCACTTTCGCATACTCTTCACGGGCTTTCTTCGAGACACGCGGCCGAGAGAACTCGCGCACCAGGGCAAGAGGGAGGTCTGGGAGTTCCATTTTGTCTCTTTCACAGGAAAAAGAAATCCATCACTTTTACAAGAGACAGATGGCACGATGAAAGATTCGAACTCTCTCGTATTGTTCATTCAATGCCCCGCGAAGACGTGCGCCCCGCGTGGAGCTCCATAGCGTTTCTCCATAGATCAGCAAGAGTTCTTCGACCACTTCGTGTTCATAGATATAGGCGGCCACGACCGAGACACCGTGAGGAGTGACCATCTTTCGCAACACGGCAGGCGAGGGTCCGTATAGGTTGACATACTTTTGATAGACGTCTCGGCCTTCTTTCGAGACACGCGGCCGAGAGAACTCACGTACCAGGGCGAGCGGGAGGTCAGGGAGTTCCATGGTCTCTCTCAAAAATCATGAAAAAGAACCCATCAATTCTGTTAGACTTTTCACGATGTTATCGTGTTTTTTATTAAAATTGACAATAAATCAGCGAACAAGATAAGGTTGACGTCTTGTAGCTTAATCGCTACCTTGACTGACCCAACCGTTCAAAATGCTTGGCTTGCCCCTTGAAGTGTACACCCATATGCGAGAGTTTGTTCTCCCGATTCCATACAATTGGCGAACCCGTCGGGCCCACGAAGCAGATCTCATTCGGGATGAGCTTATCTGGAGACGCGATACCTATGTCTACCGCCGGCTAAGGAATCACCAAGAAGCCGATGAAGTGCGAAGCTGGACCCTTTACGGGATCTTGCTTTCGGACGGCCTCTACCTCGGCGGCCGCCCCCCTCTGATCCCTCCGAGTGAGGCGGCCTATCAGGACAACCCCAGGGCCTGGTACCGCCACCGCCTCATGTGGGTTTCCGATGGCGGGGAATAGAGCCTTTCCCCTTAAAAATGAGCCGAGTCATTTTTAATTAGAGCTTAGGTCTAATCATTTTTAATTAGAGCTTAGGTCTAATCATTTTTAATTAGAGCTTAGGTCTAATCATTTTTAATTAGAGCT
>Ga0209550_10003747_pt1 | contig 14457 bp, 15 predicted proteins | sample LauGreSuBDMM15SN_2_FD_187567 | JGI IMG/M metagenome (GOLD analysis project Ga0209550, IMG submission 187567) | Freshwater lake microbial communities from Lake Michigan, USA - Su13.BD.MM15.SN (SPAdes) (version 5) | ecosystem: Environmental > Aquatic > Freshwater > Lake | place: Lake Michigan...
GGATAAGATAAGATAAGATCAGATCGGATCGGAATATTTTCGAATATGTAATATCTGTAATATATAAATAGTCCTATGGATCCTAAGAAACCATCCTATACTACCTTAGGTAGAGTTACAAATTATGCTTTAAAAAATACAAAAGAAATCGATACCTATGGCCATATAGATTTACAATTATTCATATTTTTGATGGGGATTGTTTTGTATGTGGTCAATTTCATATTCTTATTTCAAAAGAATAGTGAATATTTAGCTTGGATTTTTTCATTTATGATCAATTTCTTATTCCCGATTACGTGGGTAGGAGATGTAATGAGTTATCCATTTAATTCTTACCAAGGTTATTTATTGGGATGTATTTCAATTGCATTGATTTTCGAATTTACTGCATTATTAATGATAATTATTACCAATAGTATTATTCAAGAACGTATAGAGAATGCAGAGAAAAACAAAAGTGTAAATAAAAACGGTGATTTAGAGGACGATAATCCACCAAATAATACGATATATGAAAAAATAGTAAATAATATTTCGGGTACTATTGCGGGAATAGTGTCTTTAAATTATTCATTGAGTGCATATTTCAATAGTAGTAAAAATAAGTCGAATAATAACAAGAATAAAAACCAAACGTCTTATCATGTTGCGGATGAAATACAAAAAAACAATAAAATTAACAAAGCATTATATACGACAACCGCGGTATTAATTATTGGTAGTATTACGAATTATTTCCTGGATCAAGTGGATTATGAAATCGATAAAGGATTGCCATCACGATCGACTTTAGGTAGTAATATACATTGGTGGCTTAACTTGATACCGAAGAAATTAGAACAACTTGGAGGATATTGGCAAAAAATAGTGAATATGATTCCATTAGATCCATTTATCAAATTCATCTTTTTGTTTTGTGCGGGGTTTTGTTTTTTCATGTTTTCGTTTTTTGTGAGAGTATTTCCAAATTACCGAGAGATAGACGATCCCTATTTGAATTCCGAAGGGGTGAAGGGATATGTCCTTAGTACGAGTTTCGATGTAGTGAATTTTCCGGATATTTACAATGACGATATGGGTGAGGTAAATTTCCAATTAATGGTGTCGTTTTTCTTTGGATTGATGATTTTCATTATTATTCCATTTATTGCGATGATTTTCAATTTAAAATCGGTGGTATCTTTTGTATTACTAGAAAACCCATCTGCTACTACTATTTTGGCGTATTTAGGATGGATCAGTTTATTTATCATTCCATTTCTTTCTGGTATGTCTTCTCCTGGTGGAACTGGTTATAATAATCCTACCACTAATAATTTTTTAATGACGATCATTGGGTTTTTATTTGCAGTTTTAGGTACGCCGGTTTGGTTTATGATTTTCGAATTCTTCAGTCGAATAATCAATCGGCCATTATTACGTTATTTAAAACAAGGTTGGGAGAATGTGTCCGATGAAGGTATTATTGGATCCATTGTAAGAAATCTTCCATTTAGTGGAGAAAAACCATATTCTTATAGTTTCGTGATGTTATTTTTCATTATTTTCCCATTTTTAGGATTATGGTTTGGAATTATGGGTGAAGGTATTGAAAAGAATTGGTTAGCGGGTGGAGGAAACGGCAAGATAATTAAATTTATCATGATTTTCATTATTAGTATGGTAATCGGATGGATATTTGCATTTTCGTCTTATTTTAATACATTATACATGATTTTAAATATGGCTATCGTACCAACTAAAATGGTATTATTCTTTCTCGCTCCAATTACTATATTGGCATTATCGATTACCCAAATTGCATTAGCAGATAAATCACATAAAGTCCTCGGAAAAGTAGCGGATGGATAATGTTACCGTGGTAACTGTAAAATAAAATAATATAAATCAATAACTGACTAAAAGATAAGAATGTATTATATTCCCAAACCTCCAAATAAACCATCCTCTATGAAACTAGGTCTGATTGCGCTAATAGTGAGTGTATATTTCATGACTAAAAAACGAGCTATCTGAAATAATAATACCAAGATAGATATCTTGGTATTATTTACACCGTTGAACAATGACTCAGAAATAGATTCATAAAAAACAAATAAATACATAATTAGAATGCGTTATAACCATTCTTATTGTTTGTTTGTATAAAATAATAAAAATCAATAAGAAAACCTCTATGAAATATTATGAAACGAATTATGAAGAGTATCTTTCTTCTTATGAGAATTATAATATACATCCGGAATTGACCGATATTAAATCGAAATTCCCCAAAAATATATCGGAATTTCATAATTTGATTGTCTATGGTGCCTCTGGTGTTGGCAAATATACACAAGTATTAACGATTTTACAACCATATAGTCCAAGCAAATTGAAATACGACAAGAAAATATCAGTTACATATGAAAAACAAGAAAAAAAAACGAAAACGCCATCTAAAACGAATATGTCGTCTTTTTCTTCCATCAAAGAAAAAGTGAAAGAAAAAGAAAAAGAAAAAGAAAGCAATAATAATACCAAGAAAAAAACACTCGATGTCATTCCCATAAAAAAGGCAGAAAAAAAACAAGAATATATGTATCGAATTAGTGATATTCATTATGAAATCGACATGGCAACATTGGGTTGTAATTCGAAATTATTATGGCACGATTTGTTTTTCCAAATCATCGACATTATTTCGGTATCCTTTCATTCGCAGGATAAAACGGATAAAGTCGGTATAATAGTTTGTAAAAATTTCCATGCAATACATAATGAATTATTGGACATATTTTACAGTTATATGCGTCATCCGCTGCATCCATTTCATATCCAAATCAAATTCATTTTAATTACGGAACACATCGGATTTATTCCCGATAATATTATGAATGCTTGTAAAGTGATTTCCATCCAACGTCCATCGAAAGAGAAATATATAACAATGGCAAAACAACAAACGAAGCCATTCTCCTGTTTTATGGAAGTGAATCGTGTATATCCACGCAATTTCGATATAAAACGTACGACTGTGTCGGAATTCTCGAATAGTGTAAATATGTTTTATGACAAGACGACGCGTTCTGCGGTTTTTCCGAAAAACAAAACGGCGGATATTTTAGAAGAATTGGATTCCACTTCTATTACCAATGCAAAAGAGATCTATTCATTTTCGTGGTTGAAATCCACCCAAGAAATACCGGTCGATGTATTTAATATGATTAATGATGTACTATTAGAACAGATTTTACATCCAGAAACATTGAAAATAACCGATTTACGTAATAATCTATATGAATTATTGATTTACAATGTGGATATAGCGGAATGTGTTTGGTATATATTCACTTCTTTAATTAATCAACGTCGTTTTAAAAAGAAGGAACACATTACGGAATTATTAGATGACATTTTCGTCTTTTTCAAATATTACAATAATAATTATCGATCCATTTACCATTTAGAGAGTATTATCTTATGTATGTTAAACAAGATACATTATTCTAGCGAACCTCCCTTGAAATAATGAAAATAGAAGAAGCGAGAGAAATATTGGGAATTACGGATACGTTTTTTACTTCGAAAGAATTGAAACAATCTCATCGGACATATGCATTGATGTATCATCCCGATAAGAATCGAGATGAAGGTGCGGTTGCGCGTTTTCAAGAGATACAATCCGCGTATGAGTGTTTATTGCCTTATGTTACTTCGGATTCTTCTTTGGATCTTGATCTTGATCTTGATCTTGAGGAGGATATGCAAGAAAATAATATGTCTTCGTATTCGGTGATTTTGAAATATTTCATGGGTTCTCTACAAACGACCTATTCGGATAATATGAATGGACTTATGAAAGAAATGGTGGAAAAAATGCTGTCGGTCTGTGAAAAACAGGCGATACAAATCTTGGAAAAAACCGAAGGTGCGAAATTCCAGACGGTTTATACGATTTTAACGAAATATCGTCATGTTTTCTTGTTGTCTCCTGAATTTTATGAAGAGATGGAGAAGATGCAAGAGAAGAAAAGGAGAATGGGATCCATTGAAATTATTACGCTATCTCCGAAAATCGAAGACGTATTTTCGCATATGGTGTATAAATTGGCGAGAAACGAAGAGACGTATTATGTGCCATTATGGCATCAAGAAATGGTATTTGAAGAATCCGAAAGAAAAGAATTCATGGTTCGATGTATTCCGGATTTCTCTTCCTTACGGAAAAAAACGTGGGATCTCCCAATAATCGCATTGCAAGAAACATGGATCGATGAGGAAAACAACGTACATTTACAAATGGTATTTTCGATGCTGGCATTATGGGAATGCTCTCAACGGAAAAAAGAAGTGGTGATATCCTTTAGTGACACGAAATGGGTGTCTTTTTTACCAGAAAATATATTTATTCTTGCGGAAGGGGAACAGATATTGCGATGGAGAAAAGAAGGTATTCCTAAAATATCGAATAATATGTGTGATGTCTCTCGGAAATCGGATTTAGTCTTGCATGTTCTCTTATCTTGAAGTAATGTATAATATGCCAACTTCTCTCACAAGAAAAAAAGATCTAAGAAAAACAGATCTGAATAAAACAAAGAAAAATTGTCAAGAAACGTATTGTACAGAATATGCTAAAAATATCATTAAAATCGGGAATGCATTAGGAGAAACTACGTTAAAAATAGTGAAAAAAAGATTGGATACTTTAGCGAAAAAGAAAAACAAATCGGAGGAAGAAGAAAAAGAACTGGTCGAGAGAAAACGAAAGTTTGATCAAATGGTGAAAGGAATCCGACAGAAATTAAAAGACAAAAAAGAAATACAAAAAAGGATAAAAACCAATATTAAAAGTTGTTCCGAAATGTTTTGCAATCCAGAATGTAAAGGAACACTTTATGAAACCAGAGACGATTTGTCTCCTGAATTACAGAAAAAATACAAATCGATGCCGGAATGGATAACTTCTTATAAAAATAGAAAAAAAGAATTATTCAAAGGAAGAAAAACCGTATTGAAAGATGGATTCTATTATAAAATGAAACCGAAAACAAGAAAAGGCTTAGAAAAAAAAGGCGCCATTTCGGGATGTATTGAAATGGCATTTTAAGGAACCTTAGCTGGTATAAAAAAATCCGTATTATCAGTATAGACAACCATCGATTAAAAATGTTCGAAAAGTATTTAGCCGAATTCTTTGGAACCATGTTTTTTATGTATGTGATTTTAGCCACTGGAAATCCTTTGGCAATCGGTGCTGCCTTGGCGGTGGTAATTCTCTTGACTAGTAATATTTCCGGTGGTCATATGAATCCTGCCGTTTCAGTGGTGATGGCATCTTTTGGAAAAATCAGTACGAATGATTTGATTCCATATTGTTTAGCGCAAATTGGAGGAGGTTTAGTCGCTTTGGAAATTTACAAGAGATTCAAGTTCTAATGGAATACAAGAAACGAATCTATACCTTAATATATACAGAAAAATGTCTTCTTATACAAAATGCAACAAATATAACCCGTTCTCTATATTCTCTTTTTTGCGAAATGCAACAAGAAAAAATAAAAACCAAAACAGGTCAAGTAATCGTAGAAAAACGATGAAGGGTGGTTGGAGAAAACCGGGTTCAGGTAAGAAGAAATAAATCAAGGAATTTTTGATTTTTATTTTGTAGTAAAATAAAAATCAAAAAGAATCAAAGTAACGTAACGTAATAGTACATTTCTATTTATCTTTGAATCAATCGGAAAAGCAAGAAAAGTCCAACTACGGTAAGAGATGCAACATATAAATTTGTTACAAATGGTAGTTTAGCTGGCTTTAGAATCGAGTCATTGTTTTTGTTTAAATCGGAATACTGTATAGATGGTAAATCAAATTCGGATGAATTCGCTACAAATGGTTCTTCATCATCGTTCTCTTCAATAAATGGTTCGTTCTCTTTCATAAAGGAATCGCGTTGAATGGAAGATAATTGTTTTTGAGTCGGAATCGTGGGTACAACGAAATCAAAAGAAGAATGGGTATCCTTTACCTTTTCTAAAACAATGGGAGTAGGAGTAGTTGGAAAGGTAAATACATAATCATTCAGAGAATCGGTACTGAAATTAAACATTCTATCGTTATATCTTTACCAGAAAAAATATATAATAAACATACGAATAATATTAATCCAAAAAAAATGCCAGATTGGAAAGTATGGCTAAACATACAGCTTTATTCTTCTCCATTATCGGCAACACATAATACAAAATATCAACAGATCGGGAAAAATATATGGTATGAAAGTCATCCTAAACAGGAAATGAAAGAAACTATATGGAAAACGGAATCAATTACGGTGATAGGAAATGCAAGAATATACAATGAAGAATCGTTATGGGAAATGATCGGGAAAACGGGTACGAATACGAATACGCTGGAAATCATCGCCGAAATGTATAAACTCTACGGTTTCGAAACGATGTTGGATTATTTAGACGGAGATTATGCATTTGTGTTGATGGATTACAATATTTTCGGAGAAGAAGCTCGGTTGTATGTCGCAAAAGATGCATTTGGAATGTTTCCGTTGTATAAAATGGAATCTCCGGATACTTCTTGCAAGAAAGTCAGTTTTGTAAGAAACCATACCTCTGAATTCGTGGAAAATACGTCGATTGCGGAAATGAAGGCTTCTCCGTTATACATTGAGATTCCATGTTCTCCTAATTCTAGACCATATTCGAATATTTATGGTTTTTCTAGTGAAAATACCCGTATCGAAAATACCCATGTGGAATCGGTGCCAAATGGTACCTATCAAGTTTTTACCCATAGTTATAAAGTATCTGCAAATTGGAAAACGGATGGCAATACGACATTCATATATCAATTGCCGTTTCAAAGTACATATGGTTGGAAAAAATACGAATTTCGCCCGCCGAATCATCAGAATAGACTAGAAGAACAAATACGTATTGCAGTTCAAAAACGGGTAGAATGGGTGTCTCATCGTCGAGAATCGGTAGGTGTTTTGAAATTGTCGATTGGTGGGAGCTTGTCGAATGGCTTACTCAAGTTCCATTCTCTCGATGCATTTATAGATATACCGGTGGTCGAAATTCGAATGCATTTGTTTCCATCTTTCGATGATCTCTCTAAATTGGATTCAGAAACGGAATCCGAATCCAAAACCATAAATAAAGAATCTAATGCGATGGTGTATTTAGAGACGAAATATCCGACGGTCTTGCAAGAAATCAAATCGAAAATCGATAGTAATGATCCGGGTATTATTCGTGCGCATTTCATTCCTGCAATCGTGGCGAAACATATGGTCGAAAATTACCCGGAAGTGAAAGTGATTTTTATGGGAGAAGCATTTACGTATGAATATCTAGAAATGAATATGTTTGAACGACGTAAATGGTGGAAGAATATTTATTTCTTGGAGAAGATTCGAGCATGGACGGAGACATTCATGTCTTGTGGTTTAGAGATATATATGCCGTTTTTGGATCGAATGTTGGTCCAGACACCGGATCAATATAGTCGGGTTTAGATTTGTTATGGATACATACATTAAATAAAAGATTTGGCATTTCGAACAGGATAATCGTCGCTTGTTCTTCCAGAACAAAATACGAAGACCCAATTCTACTTGCCTCTTAATAGCAAGAAAACATACATTTCAAACACCATAATTTGCCATGAATTCTCTCAAGATAGGTTCCACTTTTCGTTCTCTTCGACAAAATCCCCAAGAAAAAAAATACGAAACGGTTTCGGCATGTTGAATTTCGTCGGAAAATACGCGGTCAATCATCGCGTATTTTTTATATTGGTCTAAAATACGTTGTTTGATTGCATCTTTTTTATTCAACAGAACATGTAATCGATTTCTCTCTTGTTCTTTTCTAGTGGAAGGATCTCTCGTATCTATCTTTTGATCCATATGTGCAAGAGAATGAATATCGTCATTATCGACTTCATTTTCAAAAACAAACGACTGATTTTCGGTTATAGGAACTTGTAATTGTAATTCGGAATAATCTCTCGTTTTCCATTTGTACATAATATACCGGATTTCGTTTTTGACATCTTTATAAGAAACCAACAAGGTTTTCATTTGATTTTCGATATGATGAATAAAAGCGAAAATATCCAAATGAGAGATAATGGGTGCTTGTAATTGGATTTCCGCAGGTATAAGAATGGCATTCTCTTCTTTCATTTCCATCATTCGCGTTTCGGTTTCGACCATTTTCTTCAAGATTCTCTCGTTTTTCTCTGCAACACTATCTACTAGAAAAACATTATTACGTGTCATAGTTAGTGACGTTTCTAATCTATCGAAATGGTTGGCACCGGTATTGTATTGATTCAAATTCGTCTGTAAATTCCAGAAATTCAAGACGGAAGTGAAAATGGTAAGAAGTGCGTTAATTCCCGAAAAGAAATAACCACTCCATGATATGTGCTGGATAATGGGGGCGATGACCATCATGGATCCGGAAAGAAGGAGAGAAGGAAATACAAGAGCATTGATTTTCTGTTGTGTAATATGATAGGATTGTGTATATAAATGTTTTTGTCCTTTGATGAACGTAATAAGAATATCCAATTGCGATGCTAATTTTTCATTCTTGTAGTTTTTCTGGATGGAATGTTCGATTTCTTCGAAGGTGAGTTTCTTATAAGTGATTCTGGTCTTACTTAAAATAGAATTATTTTCCTCTTTTTGATCTGGATCTGGATCTTGATCAATTAAGGAAGTATTACTAGAAAGACTTAATGGACTATTTGATAATGAATCATAAAAGATGGGATATTCGGAAAGTGGTTCTTCTTGATGTAAATAGAATAATTTATCATGCAGAGATTCTGCTAGAGAGCAAGAGGACGGTTGTTTTATGACGAAAGTCTCGTTTGTTTCCATCGAGACTAATTGTATTTCAATATCATTATCAATATCATCGTTCATAAAATTATAAGAAGGATTATGATTTGCAGAATTCATATTATTATTATTATTTAGAGAGATTAGATTCTATTCCTATATTATTCCAAGCTACTAACCAAAGATAGATGTAAGACAGATAATATATTTATATAATATATATCAATTAAAATGGGGTTTTTCGATGATGCTTTTAGTTTTTTTACAGGAAAAGACCAAATTGACAAAGATTACGATGATTGTGTGAAAACATGTAAATCCACCAAAGACGCGGCAAAAGCTGCGAAAAAGGCAAATGCAGCAGCCGCTGTACAAGCAGAAGGAGCATCACCGGAGGGAGCAGCCGCCGCACCAGCACAGAGTGGAGGAAGAAGACGCAGAAAGTCAAAAGGAAAGAAATGCAAGAAGGTCAAGAAATCCACGGTTAAGAAATGTAGAAAATAAAGTAATAGGAGACCGACCGGCAAGAAAATAAATAATAATGATTCAACAAGGATTATTATTTATTATTGTGTTTGTATCTAGAAATCGAAACTAAAATCGAAAGTGTCTTCGGTCACGGTTTTATTCGCCAAGGCATATGCAGAATTCGTTCTCTCGAAGAAATTGACTTTGGTATCAATACTAATGAGTTCCATGAAATCGAATGGGTTCGCGGCTTTATAGATTTTGTCGTATCCTAATTGCAAACACAAACGATCGGCAACGAATTCAATATATTGCGTCATTAGTGTCGCGTTCATACCGATCAAACGGCATGGGAGCGCTTCGGTAATGAATTCTTTTTCGATTTCGACGGCTTCTTGCACGATTTCATAAATGCGTTTCTTGGAGAGACGTTTGACTAATTTATTATAAAGCAAGATGGCAAATTCGGTATGTAATGCTTCATCTCTTGAAATCAATTCGTTGGAGAAGGTCAATCCTGGAAGCAATCCACGTTTCTTGATCCAATAAATCGACGCGAAAGAACTACTAAAGAAAATGCCTTCGACACACGCAAAAGCGACGATACGCGATGCGAAAGAACTGCGTTTATCTCCGATCCATTTCTTGGCCCAATCCGCTTTTTTAGCAATACATGGAAATTCGTTAATGGCTTGGAATAGTTTATTTCGATGGACGGAATCTTGAATGAAAGAATCGATCAAAATACTGTACATTTCTGAATGGATATTCTCCATCGCAATCTGGAAACCATAGAAAGCACGGGCTTCCGAGAGCTGGACATCGGACATGAACCTTACTGCCAAATTCTCCAAGACGATCCCATCACTCGCCGCGAAAAACGCCAAGACCATCGAAATGAAATGTTTCTCATCGCCATTCAGTTTCTCCCAATCTTTCAAATCTTTCGATAAATCGACTTCCTCTGCTCTCCAGAAACAATCGATTTGTTTCTTGTACATTTTCCATATCATGTCATCTTGTATCGGAAACATGACATAACGATCAGTGCATTCTTTCAATAATGGATCTTCTTGATCTTCTTTTTTCATATTGCCGGTGCTTGTGAAAAAAGAAGACTTATTTAAGGCGATATCAGTAGAATCCATTTCGTCAAGGAAACTGGTTTTCAAAGATGACATATGGCTAAATCAAGGATGCCTTTGGCTAAATAATATAGTAGGGATATTTTTATACTCTTTCGATTTTTGGAAATAATTGTTCAACTGTGTAAGACGTTATTTTTACGAAAATAATTTTGCGGATTATGTAAGGTATAACGCAAGAATATATTATTTAGTAAATAATAAAAGGTGGTTTTATAATATACTAATTAATTGATGAAAGAAAAAACCGATTGGTATCGATTATTGGTATTTATTTTCATTCTTTTAGTGATAGGTATTATTTTATATTATATAAAAAAACGGGTTTTGCAATTACAACACGATAATTTCCGCGGGTCTAACAGTAACACTTTTGAAAACACGGTAACTCTAACTCCTAAAGAGGATACTATTCCCAAAAATATCATTCAGGTTTGGATTGATTTTTCGAATAAATTAGATAAATCTATGGATTATCCATTATCTTATAAAGGGTTTGTGAAATCAGTAACCGATACGAATCCGTCTTTTAATCATATGTTTTTTAATCGTGAGAAAATAGAAGATTTTTTAAAAAAGGAATATCCTCAATACTACAAAACATATAACAACCTCCCAGTTAATATTCAAAAAGTCGATTTTTTCCGTTATATTGCAATGTATCATTATGGAGGTTTTTATTTCGATTTAGATATTACCGCAATTGAACCATTAGACGAATTATTAAAGTTAGAATGTATATTTCCGATTGATAATTTTATTGATCCAAACATGTGTCCATATGCAAGATATAAACCATATTGTGACAAAAATATGAACTTTTTATTGGGTCAATATGCCTTTGCCTCTAAGCCTCGTCACGATTTTCTTAAACTATTAATCGACGGCATTCATGATAATATTGATGAGTATATTGTCTTATTTAAATCGAACAAATATGAAAATCATGAATTCTATATCTATCAAACCACCGGACCTGATTATGTTACTAATAAATATATTGCGTATAAAGAAAAAGAAAGTATCACTATCTTAGAATATCCAGTACGTCAATATTTCGGCAAATATGCTCGTCATAGTTTCAAAGGATCTTGGAAAGAGAATTTACAGAATTAGATTATATTATATTCGATTTGATTCGATTCGAATGAATAAAACCGGTAATAAATAAAAAATAAAGAAAATATAAATGAAAGACAAATTACTGATTTTATCTTGCGCCGTTTTTTTCATTATTTTAGGTATTTGTTGTTTTTACAAGAAGGATGCGAATGAAAATATGGAAAATCAAAAACAATGGCACGAATATGTAGATGTGTTTTATTATATCAATCTAGATCATCGAGAAGATCGTAAAAACGAATTGCTAGGAGAATTGAAAAAGAAGGGAGTACCAGAAAATAAAATTGTACGGTTTTCTGCCGTAAATAAAAAAGGCCAAGGTGATTTAGGATGTAGTTTGAGTCATACCCAAATAATGAAACAATTCAATGAATCGAACTATAAAAATTGTATTGTATTAGAAGATGATTTTGTGTTTATGCAAGAATTAGATACGGTGAATTCGTTTTTTAATCGTTTTTTTGAAACTGAAATACCCTATGATGTATGTATGTTATCTGCAAATGTCATTGACACCAAACCAACCGAACACGAATTTCTACAAAAAGTAAATAATGCTCAAACCACTTCCGGTTTTATGGTATCTAAATCGTATGCCCCGATTTTATTCGAAAATTTCAAAGAAGGAGCTAGATTACTAGAAAAGGCATATGCAGATACTGGAAAAACAGAAGGGTCTTATTGTGTAGATCAATATTGGAAATCATTACAACCAAAAGGAAAATGGTATTTATTTTACCAATATCCAAGAATGGGAAAACAACGCGCTTCTTTTTCCGATATTCAAGGAGGAACGTTAGATTATGGTGTATAAGTTTCATTTTACCGTATAGGTAATATTCTAGTCGGACGATATTTCCAAATATCCGGTAGTTTTTTGGTCGAAGATTGAATCGGGAATTCGGTTGATCCATAGATATCATTCAATAATAACCATTCGAACATTCCACCAGAATAAATATATATCTCTTCGATTCCGAGAGATTTGAGTTGTTGGTATTTCGTTTCGATTGTTTCATCGTGATTGTTTTTCCCATAAATAATAATCGGTTTATCTGGTACGTCGATATGGGTAATCATTTCATTGATGACCGATTCTTCGGAAAAAACCGGAATGGTCGTTGGAATGACGATATCTTGATATTCATGGGTAAGTGTATGAATCAGATGAAATTCGGTCGGATGGTGAAGGACATATTGTATATCTTCACTGGTAATTCGATTCCGATTATTCTTGTGAGGAGATAACCATTGTTGAAAGAGATGCATTCCTATTTCTTTTCTTTTTGCTTTGTATTTTTTTCTTGGAGATTGCAAGAAAAATATATTTTATGTTTGTACTAGATACAAAATCGCAACCATAGATACACTAATCACGCCATATAAGAAGATTGGATCCATCCAGAGACTAGGTCTTTTTCGTAAATGACATTTACAATCGATGCAAATACATGCGCCGTTTTTTTTACCATACCCGTCTAAACATCCACAATCGGTTTTCTTGCAATTCATCGGTTGTTCTTCTTCTAAATCATCCCAGTCTAAAATTGGTATAAACATTTGATTCTGTTATATTCTATACTTTACTTCTTTATTTTTTTTCTATATTTTTACATGGTAAAATGTAAATATAAAAAGTAAAAAATTGATTTCTCTTGCATGGAAGAATCCGATTATAAGACATTAATAAAACGATATATACTTTAAATCTTACTATCATACTATGGATACTTTAACACAAACCAAATTGTCCCGTGCGGAATGGAAATCGATCGAATCTCCTGTATCTATGCAAGAAAAAACCATTTTGGGATTGATTCGTGATGGATTTCACAATGTGAATATTCGTATGAATGATACTTTGACGATGATGACTTTTACTAAATTAGAAAATACCGTCGAAATTCATTTGTTCTTGTATCAAAAATTCTTGAAACCGGAGATTGTGAAAATCGTGGAGAAATATGGAACTGCGTTTCCTTCTCTCGTCGATTTTGGGGTAAAAGAAAATGCGTTGAAAAAAATCAAATCGGTGGATGTTATTCGTATTAAAAATGTGGAATCGAATTTGGTCGATAATCAAGCGAAAATGTTCGAATTCACTCTCTTGGATTTATGCAAGAATATGATTCGAGCCATTTCGACCTCGTCTTCCAAGAAAAAAACATCATCCAAAACATCGACCGCTTCTTCGACCGCTTCTTCTTCGAATAAGAAAGAAGACGATCCGATTTTATATTTATATACTCTGATTCAATTGAAAAAATATCATATCCTTCATTTGAATCCTCATCTTTCCGCATTTTGCGATGTGGTGATTGCTATAGGAAAGCAATACACCGATTTAAATTCTATCTGTCAAAATGCAGCGACCTATATTGAGAAGAATCCATATTTATTGCAATATGAAGATCGTACTTTATTCTCTCACCAGAAGGAAGTCTTTTCGATATTTAAAGGGCGTGGTCAGGGGAAAGGGCTTGACCATGATCGGGTCGAAACGCCTAAATTGGTCTTGTATATGGCACCTACTGGAACTGGGAAAACCCTTTCTCCGATTGGATTGTCGGAGAAATACCGCGTTCTATTCGTTTGTGTTGCGCGTCATGTGGGATTAGCATTGGCGAAATCGGCAATTTCTCTCGAGAAGAAAGTGGCATTTGCATTCGGTTGTGAAACTGCATCGGATATTCGTCTCCATTATTTCTCGGCAGTGGATTATACTATCAATAAACGTTCTGGTGGTATTGGGAAAGTCGATAATTCAAATGGATCGAATGTCGAAATCATGATTTGTGATGCACAGTCATATTTACCAGCGATGTATTATATGATGGGATTCAATCCGGTCGAGAGAAT
>Ga0209550_10003750_pt1 | contig 14436 bp, 11 predicted proteins | sample LauGreSuBDMM15SN_2_FD_187567 | JGI IMG/M metagenome (GOLD analysis project Ga0209550, IMG submission 187567) | Freshwater lake microbial communities from Lake Michigan, USA - Su13.BD.MM15.SN (SPAdes) (version 5) | ecosystem: Environmental > Aquatic > Freshwater > Lake | place: Lake Michigan...
TCCGAATGAAAGTATTTTCACCGAGAGCAGGCGCTAAAGTATTACTAAAAGTAGAAAATGCTAGCAATGGTTCTATATCATTTGAAAAAGAAGTTGTAACTACGGTTGCAAATGCTTGGGAAGATTTAGCTTTTGATTATAGAACAATCAATACTGCTAACGCATACCACAATATTGTTATCATATTTGATAATGGAACACCGGGTAATGGATCAGCTGATTTTACATTCTTACTAGATGACATTAGACTAACCGATGCGATGCCGAATACTCAAATAGATTTACCTGTAACTTTTGATGTGCCAGGATTTATCTATACGGTAACTGACTTTGGAAATAACCAGACAGAGGATGCAACAGATCCTACAAATGCTGGTAATAAAGTAAAGAAAACTACCAAACCGAATGGAGCTGAAACTTGGGCGGGCACTACCCTTGGCACTGCTACAGGTTTTGCAACAGCTATTCCATTAACTGCAGCTGCTTCACAAATGAGTGTCAGGATTTATTCTCCAGCGGCGGGTTTACGAATTCTTTTAAAAGTTGAAGACCACAAAGACAATACACGTTCGGTAGAAACTTTTGCTACTACAACAGTGGCTGGTGACTGGGAAACATTAATTTTTGATTTTAACAATCAAGCAACTGGTACAGCCGCATTTAATTCAGCGTATACTTACAATAAGGCTTCTATTTTCTTTGATTTTGGAAATAGCGGATCGGGTAAAGTATTCTATTGGGATGATGTAATAAAATTAACTACCAACTATTTAGAGAGCGTTAGCCTCCCATTAACTTTTGAGTCATCCAGTTTAACGTATACTTGGAATGATTTTGATGGCGGGGTAGTTACGGTAGTAAATAATCCTCAATCTGGTGGAATTAACACGAGTACTAAAGTAGCTAAGATGGTAAAAAATATGGGTCAAATTTGGGGAGGAAGTTGGATTGGATTGGCTGCACCGATAGATTTTTCAACTAAAAAAACTTTTAAAGTAAGAGTATTTTCGCCGAGAACTGGCGCTAAACTTTTATTGAAAGTTGAAAACCAAACAGATGGTGGAATTAATTTTGAAAAAGAAGTAGCAACAACTGTTGCAGGTGCATGGGAAACATTAACCTTTGATTACAGCGCCATCAATACAGCTAAATCCTATCAAAAAATTGTTTTGATTTTTGATTTAGGAACAGTAGGGGATGGCTCTGCTAACTTTACATACTTATTTGATAACATCACCCTAAATTAATTTGATAAAAACTACAATTATGAAAAATAATTTTAAATATATCGTTGCGATTTTGTTGATCACTATCGTTGGGTTTCTTTCTTGTAAAAAAACCGAGTATAGTTTTGGAAACATTAAAACACCGTCAAGTTTAACGCTTACTTCTGCAGTAGCAGGTGTAGACGCAACTAATCCAAATGGTAATGGAACAGGAACTGTTACCATAACTACATTAGCCACCGATGCCTTAACCTACAATATAGATTTTGGGGACGGTAAAACACAGGTGGTGCCATCAGGTGTAATTACTTATAAGTACACGACTCCTGGGGTTAATGATTATATGGTAACAGTGAAGGCTGTGGGAACGGGCGGATCAGTTTCTGTAATTAGTAAAAAAATTACTGTGTATGTTGCTTTCAACATACCACAGGCTATTTTAGATGCGCTAACTGGTTCTGGGACAAGGACTTGGGTTACAAATCAAGATGCACCAGGCCATTTTGGTGTTGGTCCTGCTGATGGGTTTTCTCCTGACTGGTATGCAGCTACTCCTAATTCAAGAGAGGCTTGTGCTTATGATGATGAGATCACTTTTTCTAAAGATGCTAACAATAATATATCCATGGCAATCAATAATAAAGGACAGTCATTTTCTATCGGTGCAGCAAGTTCGTTTTATGGATTTAGTGGAGCGGATGCTTGTTTTAATATTGTAACTACTGGAACTAAAAAACTAGCATTTATGGATGCAACATCTGCATCAACTTCTGCAGTATCTACCAGGATTCAGTTTAATGTGCCAGGTAATGGTATCATTAATTTTGGAACAGGAGGGACTACCTATGAAATATTAAGTGCAACAGCTACTAATATTCATTTAAGAAATATCGGTGCTGATGGAAATTCTTGGTATCAAAAATTGAAAGCAAAATAATTATACTGAATGCGTTTATTGTTTTCATTCTTGGTTTTAATTATTGCGGTATTCATTTTGGGGGCTTGCTCAAAAAAGGACACTCCTATTGTAAACCTTGCGCCATCTAATTTGTCTGTAACTGCTTCGGTAGGTACAGACAATAGTGGCAATGTTTCATTTATTGCATCTGCTACTAATGCTAGTACTTACGATTATGATTTTGGAAATGGCATATTTCAGACAGTTACATCTGGAATTGTTACTTATAAATATCCAGCGACAGGTAATTACATAGTGAATGTAATTGCAAAAAATACTGCTGGACAAACTATTTCAAAATCTATTTCTGTAGCGGTAACAGTGGCTGTTTCATTAATATGGTCTGACGAATTTGACCAACCAGGAGCACCTAATCCTGCCAAATGGGGATATGACGTTGGTGCAGGTGGCTGGGGAAATGCAGAATTACAGTCTTATACCAGCAGAATAGAAAACGCAGTTGTATCAAATGGAACTTTAAAAATAATTGCAATTAAAGAGAACTATAGTGGAAGTTCATATACTTCTGCAAGACTCTTAACTAAAGAAAAATTTTCATTTAAATATGGCAAGGTAGAAGTGAAAGCTAAAATGCCTACAGGAATTGGAACATGGCCAGCTGCATGGATGCTTGGTTCAAATATCAATACGGTTAGTTGGCCAAATTGCGGCGAAATCGATATCGTAGAGCATAAGGGAAGTGATGTCAATAAAATATATGGAACATTACATTATCCTGGACACTTTGCTGGTACAGCAGATGGTGCTACAAAAGTAATCTCAGGCGCTACTACTGAATTTCATATTTATTCCTGTGAGTGGTCTGCCGCTTCTATTAAATTTTATGTTGACGAGGTTGTCTATTATTCATTTGCAAACAATAATACATTGCCATTTAACCAGAACTTTTTTGTCCTTCTTAATCTTGCAATGGGTGGAAACTTTGGCGGTTCGGTAGATGCCGGCTTTACCAATGCCACTTTTGAAGTTGATTATGTGCGGGTGTATCAGTAGAATTTAAAAAACAAAAATATGTGTACGTTTAGAATAATAGGTTTATATTTTCTCCTTTCCATTTTTGCTTTTCCAGCAATGGCTCAAAAAAAATTATATAATAAACTGGTATGGCAAGATCAATTTTCAAAAAATGGATTACCAGACTCTACAAAATGGAGTTATGATGTTGGGCACGGATGTCCTAGAATTTGTGGTTGGGGAAATAATGAAGTTCAATATTATACCCAGGCAAGAAAAGAGAATGCACGTGTTGAAAATGGGTTTTTAATTATTGAAGCGCGCAAGGAAAAGTTTGAAGATGCTAATTATACTTCCGCAAGATTGGTTACAAAAAACAAAGGAGATTGGACTTATGGGCGTTTGGCGATACGTGCTAAAATACCTACTGGAAAAGGATTGTGGCCGGCTGGTTGGATTTTGCCTACCAAAAATATGTATGGAGATTGGCCCAAAAGCGGCGAGGTGGATATATTGGAAGCAGTAGGCTTTTCTCCCGACTCTGCTTTTGGAAGTGTTCATACTCAACGTTACAATGGAATGTTTGGTACACAGCGCTCGGCTTCATTAATTGTTCCAAATTTATCTACTCAGTTTCATAATTATGAAATTGTGTGGACTCCAGAAAAAATAGATTTTTATATCGACAATAAACTTTACAATTCATTTAAGAATGAACACACTGATACCGACGCTTGGCCTTTTGATCAGGCATTTCACCTAATATTAAATATTGCAGTGGGAGGTAATCTAGGTGGTAAATTTGGAATTGATGATTCTTCATTTCCTGCTCAGATGAAAATTGATTGGATTAAGGTGTATCAATAAAAATCATAAAATTAAAATAGCAGGAAAAACCTTTAAAAGTTTGCAGGTGAAAAATAGAAAGTTCATTTGTAATTAGAACAGGAGAAATGTTTATTGCATAAGTTGGATGGCGGATTTTAATCCGCCATTTTTTTATGAAAAAACGAAGATATTCAGCAGCTTTATATCAGCAATTAATTTGATATTTTTTTAATAGTATATTGAAATTGTGTCCTGTCATTAAATCAAAATTTGTATCAGACATAATTATTATTTTATCTAATCTTAACCAATTTAATTACGAAAGAGCTGAGCTACCCCATTGGCAATTTTGAATTGAAGCCCCAACTTTGCTATTTACGGATCTCGAAAATCTTGCACTGGAGAATTCATTCTTACCCTAGCTTTTTCTCACAAATCTGTTTTGAAAGAAAAAAAATTGGAAAATAAACTAGCATCAGGATATTAAAAGCATTCAAATTTTTCTATTTTCAAGTCGAGAGGCAAGTTCTATAAATAGAAAATTTAAACATATCTTTAAATCAAGAATTATCATTTGATTAATAGATTTATGTTTATCTATTAAATACCAATCACGCTTTGATAAGGCATTTGCTCTGTTTGGTTTTTGCAATTATAAAAATTTTAAAAAAAATAGACGTATTGTTATGGATTCGAATACTCAATTAACCCATGCTCAATTGTTAGAGTTAAAACGTTGGAATACACCTTCTGTATACAATGGTTGGGAACAAGTTACTAAGCAAAGACCCAATGAGGATGGCTTTAATTTAGAACCAGTAACAGATTTTATGCCGCAGATGGGTCCAATGATAGGCTATGCAGTTACAGTGGTAATTGAACCTCGAAATGCAGAACATCCAAAAACCAATCCAGATTCATGGGCTCAATACCGAGCCTATGTTGCTTCAATACCCGGACCAAAAATCGTTGTGGTGCAGGATCTAGACAAACCCGGATTGTATGGCGCATTTTGGGGTGAAGTAAATAGCAATATTCACAAAGCATTAGGTTGCGTTGGAACCATTATTGATGGTGCGATTCGCGATGTGGATGAAATGAACAATGCAGGGTTTAAAGCCCTCGCCAAAGGAATGTGTGTTGGACATGCTTATAGCTGTCCGGTTCGTTGGAATTGTGAGGTAGAAGTTTTTGGACGAAAGATTGAGCCCGGTCAATTGATTCATGCAGATAAGCATGGCTTTTTAGTTATTCCAGATGAGGATCAAAGTAATTTATTGGATGCGGTTCGATTCATGGACTCCAATGAATGTCAGACTCTAATTCCAGCTGCTCGAAGTTCGGCAGGAAAAAAACTGATTGATGTATTGAAGTCAATCAATGAAGCGGCAACAGAATTTGGGAAAAATGTAAAAAATAAATTCGGTGGTAAAGGAGAATGGTAGTACACTTTTTAATTTAGACCAATTAAAGCGCATATGAAAAATAAAAATTTTTATCCTTGGGTAGTTGTTGGTCTTTTATGGTTTGTTGCCTTTCTAAATTATGTAGATCGACAAATGATTGCTACCATGAAACAGTCGATGACGCCTGATTTCGCTGAATTAAATAGAGCTGAAAATTTTGGAATATTAATGGCTATCTTCTTATGGATCTATGCTTTTATGAGTCCTGTTTCTGGAATTATCGCAGATCGAGTCAATCGCAAATGGTTAATTATATCTAGCTTATTTATTTTTTCTGCTGTCACTTTATTGATGGGTTTTGCAAAAACCTTTGATCAGTTATATGTATTAAGGGCCTTAATGGGAGTAAGTGAAGCTTTTTATATGCCTACTGCGATGGCAATGATTGTTGATTATCACCAAGGTAAAAATCGTTCATTGGCTGTTGGAATTCATATGACTGGAACTTATCTTGGACAAGCGATGGGTGGCTTTGGCGCTATTTTTTCAACTAATTTTTCTTGGCAAACCACTTTCCATGTATTTGGATTAATTGGTACTCTTTATAGTATTGTGTTGATGATTTTCTTAAAAGAAAAACGCAATGATGAAGATGAGCAACTCGTTCGAGGTACTTTTGTTCAAGAGTTTGCCGAATCATTTAAAGGAATGAAAACCTTGCTGGGCAGCATTTCTTTTTGGGTAATATTATTTTATTTTGCATCACCTAGTTTTCCTGGCTGGGCAACAAAAAATTGGCTTCCTACACTAATTTCTTCTTCTTTGAATATTAAGATGGAGTATGCAGGACCTTTATCGACCATTACTTTATCACTTTCTTCATTGGTGGGTGTACTAGTGGGGGGATTAATTTCCGATAGATGGGTTCATCGAAATTTAAGAGGTAGAATTTATACAGGCGTAATTGGATTGGCATTAACTATTCCTTCTTTATTACTTTTATCATTGTCTGGAAGCATTGTACCGATTGTAATTGGTGCAATTGGATTCGGTTTTGGTTTTGGTATTTTTGATGTTAGCAATATGCCGATTCTTTGTCAGTTCGCATTACCAAGGCATCGCGCAACAGGTTATGGATTAATGAATCTAGTGGGTATTTCTTCAGGAGCATTCATTACTACTCTTTTAGGTAAATCAGCAGATTCAGGAAATTTGGGACGAGACTTTGCTATATTGGGTGTTGTAGTTCTGGCTGCTATTATTTTACAGCTAACGATGCTTCATCCAAAGCAGATTAATAAAACAATTGAAATTTAATGAGCTGTTTTATAAAATTAAACTCCATCTTTTATGTTTAATTTTTTTTTAAATAAATATAATCACCGAAATAAAAATTAATAAAATTAGCCACCTCCATTTAATTGGGAATTTTGCTGGAAAAGAAAAAAACGTAGACTATAAAATTTTTCCAAGAGAAACCCTTGATTAAAAATAGCGGTTGATAAAACGAAAAAACCCTTACTCATGTTAGGGTTTTTTATAGGAATTATATCTTGTAAATACTAAACCTTTGCAGTTTTAACTGTTTTGATAATTCTAGCAGCTACTTTGTAAGGATCAGCTGCTGAGTTTGGACGACGATCTTCCAACCATCCTTTCCATCCTTTTTCAACAGCACCAATTGGAATACGAATAGAAGCGCCTCTATCAGAAACACCGAAAGAAAAATCATGAATACTTGCAGTTTCGTGCTTACCAGTTAATCTTAAATGATTGTCTGCTCCGTAAACTTCAATGTGTTCTTTAACAAAAGGTCTGAAAGATTCGCAGATAATATCATAGGTTTCTTTGTTACCACAAGTTCTTAAAGTAGTGTTGGAGAAATTAGCGTGCATACCAGAACCATTCCAATCCAATGTACCGAGTGGTTTACAATGCCAGTTAATCGATACTCCGTATGTTTCACCAATTCTTTCTAACAAATAACGAGCTACCCATATTTGATCACCGGCTTCTTTTGCACCTTTAGCAAATATTTGGAATTCCCATTGTCCAGCAGCAACTTCCGCATTGATACCTTCTATATTTAGGCCAGCCTCAATACAGGCGTCTAAATGTTCTTCTACAATATTTCTTCCGAATGCATTGTTTGCACCAACTGAACAATAGTAAGGTCCTTGGGGTCCAGGGTATCCACCTTCTGGAAAACCCAATGGTTTATTTGTAGCTGGATTCCATAAAAAATATTCTTGTTCAAATCCAAACCAAAAATCATTGTCATCATCTTCAATAGTAGCTCTTCCATTACTTGGATGAGCGGTTCCGTCTGAACTCATTACTTCGCACATTACTAGATAAGCATTTTTGCGCTGAGGGTCTTTACAAATAAAGACAGGTTTTAACAAACAATCACTTGAACCACCGGGTGCTTGTTCTGTTGAAGAACCATCAAAACACCAAACATCACAATCTTCTATTTTACCACTGAAATCTTTTTCAATTTTTGTTTTGCTTCTTAATGATTGAGTTGGTTTGTAGCCATCTAGCCAGATGTACTCTAATTTTGAAACTGCCATTGCATTGGAATTTAAATATTAATAAAAAAATTTATATAGTGAAATGACAAGTAAAATCTTGATTTCTAGACAAAAATAAAAAAATAATTTAAATTTTAATTCATTTCGAGCAAAAAATATTAACATTAAAATTATTTAACATATTAATAGAAACTGATAATAATTTATTCTAAACAATAGGAGATGAAAATTCAGATACAGAGGCTGAGTCTGCATTGTAGGTGTAAAATGGGAAGATAATAATTGATAGACCGGGGAGTTTATTCAAATAATTAAAATAAATTATAATTGATTTCTTTTAATATAAACAAAGAATAAATTTTAATTGAATAAAAAAGTACCGACGCCAAGGGTTAAGACTTGAAAATACGATCCATCAAAATCCATTTTTCACCGTTTTTTGCCCAAGGCAAAGGCTTTTGAAATTTCCACATTAATTCTTCCCACTCTGCAATTTTAGGATTGGTTGCATCAAAAGCAGCTTTCTTTTCAAAAGTAAATTCATCCACTGTTTCTAAAATCATGAACATTCGATTGCCGGTCCTAAAAATTTCTATATTTAAAACTCCCGCATCGATATCATGTTGAGTTACGGCTGGCCATGCATTGCCCTTGGCATGATATTTTTCATATTCTTTAATTAATTCGCTGTCATCTACTAAGTCCAATGCCAAACAAAATCGTTGCATAATTTAAATTTTAAAATATTTATTAAAGGACTGAATCGTTTGCTCAGCTGCAGCCTGAGGATTAGGCCAAGCAAATGCCTCTGCTGAAACATACCCATCATAGTTTATTACTTTTAGGGCCTTGGCTACTTCACTAAAGTTAGTATGACCATTGCCTACCGGTCGTCGATTGCTATCTGCAAAATGCACGTGTAAAATTGAATCTCCACAAGCACGAATGCTTGCAGCCATATCTGCTTCTTCAATATTCATATGAAATAAATCAGCTAATAAACCTACCTGCTTTATTTGAAAGGTGTTTAAAAATTGAACACTTTCTCCAAGGGTATTGATTAAATTGGACTCGTAACGGTTTAATGGCTCATAAATTAATTTTACACCATTAGCTGCAGCGTGCTTACCTAAATAACTTAATCCCTCAGCAAGCCATTGCATTGCTTGATCTCGAGATACACCAGCCACTGTATTTCCTTGCATTGATCCAATGATTGTAGGAGCATTGAATGAGGCACCAAAAGAAATCATGTCGGCTATAAAATTAATTGCCTTTTCTCTTATCGCTTTATCTGGATCTGTTAATGTTAGTCCATGAAGCACTTTTCCTGCACCTGAACCTACCGCAGCAATTGACAATTTATATTTTTCTAGAAGCGCTTTTATTGCTTCCACTTCTAATGCATTCGCTGAAGCAGTAAATAATTCTACTGCATCAAATCCCAAGGAAGAGGCATGCGCCAAACTTTTTTCTAAATCATCCCAATAGATCCATGGCCCTGATTTTATTGCTGGAACTAAGGCGATGGTTGCACAAGATTTTATCATATTTTTAGTTCAAAATCGACCATTATTTTTGTTATGCCTTTTGGATTAGTTGCCCAATCAGCCAATGCAGCTCCTGCATCTTCTAGTGATACTAGTTTTGAAATTACTTCCTCTACAGGGAATTTACCCGCTTCTAAATAAGCGATTACTTCTGGAAATTCATCGGTACAATTTCTTGATCCTAATATTTCAATTTCCTTTCTAACAAAAATTCCGGTATTAAATTCTACTGCAGATTTGGCATACCCAATGCAAACAACTCTGCCGGTATAAGCAACTTCATCAACAGCTGCTCGATAGGTGATTGAATTTCCTACTGCCTCAATGATTACATCTGGACCATCACCATCAGTGATCCGCATGAGTGCTTCATGTAAATTTTCAATGTTTGTATTAATAGTATGCGCTACTCCAATTTTTTTTGCAATCTCCATTTTAGAATCGTCGATGTCTATTGCAATTACTTCGGCTCCTCTATTTACTGCAGAAGCAATCGCTCCCATTCCAACAATTCCACACCCAATTACTGCTACCTTATCTTTATTAGTCACTCTGCCTCTTGCAGTCGCATGAAAGCCTACAGTCAAGGGTTCTACCAACGCAAGCTCCTTCAATGAAAGCTTTTCAGAAAGAAATAAATCCTGCCAATGAATGCTAATGTAATGGGTCATAGCACCAGGGCGCCTTACTCCCATTGTTTTATTATCCTGACAAGCATTTCGTCTACCCTTTCTGCAGGAAATACATTTTCCACAATTTAAATAAGGATATACAGTAGCCTTGTCACCAATTTTAAAAATATTGGGTACTTGATTTCCCATTGCCTCAATTGTGCCACCTACTTCATGTCCTAGTACATTTGGATATTCTTGTAATTCAAAAAGACCTTTAAATCCATTTAAGTCTCCACCACAAAATCCTACCATTCCAATTTTTAATAAAACTTCATCCAACTTAGGAATGGGTTTGTCAATTTCTTGAATCTCAGTTTGGCCAACGGCGGTTAGAAACAATGCTTTCATAATAAAGTTATGGACGAGGTAAATTATTTTCAGGTTGACCTTCATACCACATTAAATTTTTAACTGGAGCAATCGCAGCAGTCAACTCATCCAAAAGTTCTGGAGGAATTTTAAAATCTAATGAGGCAATATTTTGTTGAATATTGCTCATACTATTCATTCCTACAATAGTAGTAGAGATGTGCGGATGATCCATCGCATACCGCATGGCTACATCACTTAAACGAACTTCGTATTTCTTGCAAATTTGTAATAAAACAGGTTGAATGGATAGCATTTCTTTTGGAGCATTGTGCCATTCAGGCAAGGGGGCATCTGATAAAATCCTTTGCATCAGTGGCGCAGCATTCATCAATCCAAAATTTTTTTCTTTTGACAGTGGCACTAATTCATTATTTATTTCATTTTGAAGTAAATTATAATGTGCCCAAGAAAGAACGGTATCTAGTTCTACCTGCCTTGCAATTTCAGCTAAGTAACGAACTGGCAAACCTGAGATACCAATAAATCTGGTTTTTCCAGCCGCTTTGATTTTTTCTATGGCTGGTATTGCCTCATTTAATATCTGTTCCTTCGTTACAAATTCAATATCATGAAGTTGAAACAAGTCTACACAATCAGTTTGTAATCTTTTAAGGGATTCATCAATACTTGCCATAATACGCTTAGCAGAAAAATCAAAAACCTGAAGATTGTAGCGACCGCATTTGGTAGCTAAAAAAATATTATTGCGTTTTCCTTTCAAAGCCTTCCCTAGCCTTGTTTCGGCTAGTGTAATTCCGTAAAAAGGGGAGACATCAAAAAAGTTTACACCATGGTCGATCGCATAATGAACGGCATTAACACCCACTTTTTCTTCGCAGACATCAAAAACATTTCCAAGTGGCGAAGCGCCAAATCCTAAAATGGATATCTTCTCATCCGTTTTTCCAAGTTTGCGGTATTCCATTAGTAAATTTCAGTGTTGTTAAAAGAGGTTAAACAAATATAAAGTATTTTTATTTTGATGATCTTTTCAAAAAGACCGATTTAGGTTTTTATTAGTGTTCATTCGTTGTATTCCCTTTGATTTTCATATATTCAGGAAATGTAATTTTAATTTTTCTGAATCTATTTTGTAAGTTAACAATTTAATATTTTTAAATTTTTGGATACTTCAACTTTCAAAAATAACTTGAGCAATATTTCTAACATAAATAACAAAAAACTATAATGAAAAATTGGATTTTAGTAATATTATTTACATTCATTTCAGCAAGTAACTTATTATTTGCTCAATCGAATGCTGAGCTAGATGCTAAACGTGTACTATTGCCCAATGGCTGGTCAATTACCCCAATCGGTAAAAATATTAATTTGGCCGACCTGCCATTAAATATGGCAATTAGTAACAATAAAAAATTGATGGCAGTTACTAACAATGGACAAAGCACTCATTGTATTCATTTAATAGATATCGCAAATGCTAAAGTGGTGGACAGTATGTTTATCCCAAAAGCATGGTATGGGATAACTTTCGGTAGTAATGATCAATCACTTTATGTTTCTGGTGGCCATGACAATAGAGTAAATAAATACTCAGTCGATAACAATAAAATGAAGTTGGTGGATTCTTTTTTATTGGGAAAACCATGGCCTTTTGCAATTGGTACTGCAGGATTGGATGTAGATGAAACAGTTAATAAAAAATTATTTGTAGTTACAAAGGAAGCAAAGAGCTTATATGTATTTGACTTGGCTACAAAGCAACTTACTAGTCAATTAAAATTAAGTGCAGAAGCATATGCGTGTAAATTATCTCTTGATAAAAAAGTATTGTATATCAGTCTTTGGGGAGATAAAAAAGTATTGATTTATGACATTGAAACCGCTAAGATTAGCGCTGAGATTGCTGTGGGCGACCACCCGAATGAGTTGCTTTTAAATAAAAAAGGTGATTATCTTTTTGTTGCTAACTCGCAGGATAATTCAGTTTCTGTAATCAACACCAAAAATAATACAGTAATTGAAACATTGAGTGCAGCTTTATATCCAGGGTCTCCTTCTGGATCAACTAGCAATGGTTTAGCGCTGAGCGAAGATGAGAAGACATTATATATAGCCAATGCAGACAATAATTGTCTTTCAGTGTTTGATGTATCTGTACTTTCAAAAAGTAAATCAAAAGGATTCATACCTGTTGGTTGGTATCCTACCAATGTGAAAGTGCTTGGAAAGAATGTGTATGTATTAAATGGAAAGGGTTTGACTTCCTATGCCAATCCTTTTGGCCCTAATCCAATTAATAAAAAGCAAGTAGTATTAAGCCATGCTGGCGATAGTACCAAGCCGGTGACTGTGCAATATATTGGTTCTTTGTTTAGGGGTTCGCTAAGTATTTTCACTGAACCATCTAAGACTCAATTGGCTATTTTTTCTAAAGCAGTTTATAAAAATACTCCCTACACCAAAAATAAAGAATTGAATGCAGAAGGTAAAGCAGGCAATCCTATTCCTATGAAAGTGGGGGATCAATCACCTATCAAATATGTATTTTATATCATCAAAGAGAATAGAACCTATGATCAAGTTTTGAGTGATGTAAAAGGAGGAAATGGAGATACTAGTTTATTGCTATTTGGAAATAATGTAACTCCCAATCAACATAAGTTCGCAAGAGACTATGTATTGCTCGACAATTTTTATGTGGATGCAGAGGTAAGTGCGGATGGACATAACTGGAGCATGGGTGCTTATGCAAATGACTATGTAGAAAAAAACTGGCCAGCTAGTTATGGCGGAAAAGGCGGAACACATGGAACATCTGCCTCTTTAAAAATTGGTAACAATAAAGATGGTTTTATCTGGGATTTTTGTGCTAAAAACAACGTGAGTTACCGTTCTTATGGCGAATTTGTTTCTGATGATTTTGGTACAAAACCAAGATTGGAATCTTTAAAAGGTCACTCAGCAGTATTCTCTCCTTACGGTCTTGCAGTTAGAGATACGGTAAGATTTAGGCAATGGAAAAAAGATTTTGATTCATTGATTGCTATTAACGCCGTTCCGAAATTCAATACCATTAGAATGGGCAACGATCATACAGAAGGTATGCGTGCAGGAAGTCTAACGCCTTTTTCGCATGTTGCTGATAATGACTTGGCCTTAGGTATGTTGGTTGATCATTTGAGCAAGAGTAATATTTGGAAAGAATCGGTGGTATTTATTTTAGAAGATGATGCACAAAATGGCCCCGATCATGTGGACGCACATAGAAGTCCTGCCTATCTTGTGGGCCCCTATGTAAAACGCAATTATGTTGATCATACGATGTATACTACTTCCGGTATGCTTAGAACAATGGAATTAATTTTAGGTATTCCTCCAATGACTCAATTTGATGCTGCTGCAACTCCAATGTGGCGCTCATTTACTAGTGAGGCTGATACAAAAGGGTTTCAATATTTACCTGCAAATATTAACCTAAACGATAGAAATCCTAAAGCCCAATCTGGCTCAGCGATGGCGATCCTTTCTGAAAAATATGATTGGAGCAGGGAAGATAGGGTGCCAGATTTAGTGATGAATGAAATTCTTTGGCAAGGAATTAAGGGCAAGTCAGCACCTTCGCCAGTTAGGGCAGCCTTTGTAAAAGAGAAACCTAAAAAAGACAACGACTAGAATTGGACGAAATAAATTTTAAAGGGGCCATGATTTTAAAATCATAGCCCCTTTTCTGTTATCAATAAGGAAGGATATAGGGGATTGCTCTTCACAACTAATCCGAAGTAAAAGCCATATCTTTAAATCAAGAAAAGCTTGCTAAAAACTCCCCTTCATTTTGTCGAAAAAAATTGACCACTTCGGCAAGAATGAAAAGGCAATAGCCTAGCCTATTTTTTTCTAAATTTAAATTGCAGTAAAATATTTTTTCTTAAAATTAATTGTAAAACGA
>Ga0209550_10003751_pt1 | contig 14435 bp, 6 predicted proteins | sample LauGreSuBDMM15SN_2_FD_187567 | JGI IMG/M metagenome (GOLD analysis project Ga0209550, IMG submission 187567) | Freshwater lake microbial communities from Lake Michigan, USA - Su13.BD.MM15.SN (SPAdes) (version 5) | ecosystem: Environmental > Aquatic > Freshwater > Lake | place: Lake Michigan, USA...
ATGGCCTCCAATTGAGCCATCATTAACTTTGCAACAGGAGTCGTGATAGTTTTGCGAGGAAAAGAGGAGTTTGTCACAAGGTTTCCATTCTTCAATCTTGTACTCTTTCGTTGGATCAGGAGATGAATACAGTCTCAGATCACTCTAATGAAAGATCAAGTGCAAATTCCAATTTTGCAGGTTGTCAGAATTAAGCCATGGTTTGCAGTGCACTTTTTAGACGTACAAGGCCAGGCTCAATTTGCTCTCGGGGGACAGAGAAATTCAGTCGGAGAAAGGCGGGGCCTTCTTCCTGAAAATCTGTGGATGGCACCACGCCGATGCCATGTTGCTCTGCCAGCGCAAGCGCAACAGACGATGAATCTAAACCCATATCAGCCGGAAGCTTCAACGTTGCAAAAAGTCCAGCCTCTGGTTTTCTCATTAAGACAAGACCCAACCCGCTACAAACATCTATGAACAAGTCGTGATGACTTTGAAGGTATTCTCGGTGCAAGTTTTCCAACTCTTTCCAATGCATCAAGAGGTGCTCTAAAACATGCTGTCCTGCATTGCTTGAGGAAACACTGACCAGGGCTTTTATGTTGACGATTTCATTCGCAAAATGCGGAGGGCTAACAAGGAAGCCAAGCCTAAGACCGGGCACTGCCAGAGACTTGGCAAAACTGCCGACGACGAAATGGCGGTCAGTGAAGCGCAAAGCACTGGCTACCGGAACTCTGCCCAGCCCTAAGGGCTGATAAACTTCATCAAAAATAATTGGTATTTGCAATTCGGATAATGCAAACAATTCTTCGGATGTCATGACTGTACCGAATGGATTGCAGGGAGAGTTAACCAACAATACCCGGCCCTTATCAGTGTTCAACTGTTTGATGGCGTTCAGATCGACGACGAAATCCTTTCGCAAAGGTATGCTGAATCTGGAAGCGCCAAAAAAATGATGAAGATGCCGGTAGCCAGGGTAACAAGTTTGGCTTGTCAACAGCGCATCGCCCGTGCGCATCAGGAGTTGCAAAGCCAGCATGATGGCCTCAGTGCCTCCATTGGTGATGCAAACCTGCGAGGGATCGATGGTCACACCTGATCGGTTGCTTAACTCTTGACTGATCAACTCACGCAGCTTGAGTGAACCGCTCAGATCCCCGTAACGCAAGACTCTCTCTATCGGTATCGGCGGCGGCTCTTCACCTAATGCTTTCCAAACATTAAATGAAGATTGCCCCGGTGCAAAATTGACCAATGGTTTTTCTTGGTCTGACCACTTACCCAGCTCGAATATGACTTGGTCAAGCGCGAGAGTTGGAAATCTCTGTTTTCGATCTGACGGGGCAAGCATTGTCAATCCCGGTCAGTCAGCGCAGCGCAAAAGATAACCTATTTCCAAACCCGTTGAATCAACGTTTGTATCCGTAGTCAAGCAAGCAAGAATCTTCAGGCCAGCATCATGAAATACTGCTTCCCAAAATGAAGGACTTTCTAGTTTCTGCAAAGTAAATGGGTGCAGTGTCGAATAGGGGTTGTAATAGGCCAATCCAAGGCCATCACCCATGTGTTTGATGTCTGCCAGTTTCCCATCAACCTCAATGACCACCAAGGATAATTCAGGGAAACGACCGACGAGCCCTTTGAGAAAATCTACAACACCCTGACGCCCAGCTTGCCCCAGAATCTCATGGAGTACAAACCCAATGACTGCAAAGTTGGGTGACAGTTCGTTATCTACTTTCAGTGCGCTTGCAGCTGTGCCGTGAATGATTGAAACGCGATCATCAAGCCCATGCTGTGTGACCAGCTTACGGGCATCTTCACAACTTTCAGCACTGGGCTCGATACCCCAGGCATGCTCCAAACCTTCCAAAGCCAAGCAGAAATAAACCAAATACATGCCGTTCCCACAACCGAGATCCAGCAGGCGAGTACAAGCAGTGGGTGACAACGCCATCAGACGACGCGTGAGTGGAATGGCATCGTAGTTCGAGATCCCACAACTGCCAACGCCGACTTGCCTCAAATCCCTGGGTGCAGGACCAGATTTGGCCATAAGGGCTTTGCCCATACCCATCCAGGTGGGTGTGTAGCCTCCAATCATCATGGTGTACCAAGGACGAAATGGCTCTAAGTCAATGGCAGTCTGGCTGAGGCTGACGCGGCTGTTCTCATCTAACTCCACATAACCCTCATTGCGAAGATACAAGACAAAGGCTTCAAGTCGCCAACTGTCCATCTCCAGATCTGCCGACACGGTGGCTAAACTGGTGCAGGGCTTTTCCTTTAAATAAGTGAATAAACCTGTTTCGAAAAACTGGTAAAGCGCTATCGCCAGTGCGTGAAAACGCACCGGCTGCAAGGCATTGACCAGCCCTGTCTCAAAAGTTGCTGCTGTCATGTGTCAGTAAAACCAGAGTTGTGGTGAAGTTTTCCTTGACGGCTTAACAGCATTCGCTTTGACTTGAACATCTGGACAAGTTAATGCTGTGGTCATGGATCCTGCTGCAAGAGTGGCCCCAGTTGCATACTGAATGCATCCCGTGATCTTGCCTGAACCCAGGAGTTTGACCTTGGTGCCATTGATCACCACTTTTCCATCCACCTGACCGTCGATTTGAACTGTGACATCGCCAGACAGAACGATGTCGCCCTGAATATTGGCAGTATTGGAGACGTTGACCTTGCTGGACACCGCACTGTTCATGACCTGAACAGCCACTGTGTTGGCACCCATAGAAAGTACTTTACCGCCAAGGGTGAGTTCGCTGCCATTTCCTGTCAAAGTGAATCCGGCAGAACCCACACCAGTTGATTCGACGACTGAAGGGTTTGACAGGGTCACCTTGCCAGAGTCCCCAATGGTGACCCCAGTCAGGCTGTTGCCAAAGAAGGATAAAGATGGGCGGTCAACAGGGCTGTTCTGGATTGCTGCGTCAAATCCCGTCCAAGAATTGGCGTTCGTGGCGGTGACGATATTGGCTTGGGTGAAAGTTTTGCCCGATGGGTTGATCACAAGAGCGCTACCAGCAACATTCAATGCGGAAGTTCGAACACTGTCGCCAGAACAATTTCCGCCAGCGCCGTTGCCAACAGCCGGACCAAGGGTAGAACAATTACCTGAATTTTCAACTGCAAGACGAATGTTGCGCTCCAGGCTCCAAAGCATGGTCTGTGGATTGAACTTTGACTTGAGAACCCCGTTATAGGCTGAACCAGCCCCATACGTTGGGAACCATGATGCAGTGCTCCCACTGTTGGTCATATTGATTGAGAAACCCATTTTCAAAGATGGACTGTAAAAAACAGATGTAGTCCACGTTGCAATGGATCCGCTATGTCCAAAAAGGTCCGTTGTACCCGTACCAGATGAAACAAGGTTGTAAGTACCCATGCCGTAACTTGTCGGGATATTTCCCATCAAGCCGCCAGGTTTAACGGTCTTACGCAACTGATGCGAAGAATCGCTGAGTAATTTACTGCTGTTCAAAGCAAGTTCTCGACCCCACAAGAGTTCCTCTTCAGGTACGGAAATGATTGCGCCTGCGGCCCACGGCACCTTGGGACCAATGAAGGTTACATCAACGCCAGAGGCAGAAGCTTGAGCAAAATTTGATGTACTGAACTTACTGTCGGTTACGAACGTTGTTTGAGTCATGCCAAGCTTTTTAATGATTCCATCGTTGATAAGGGACTCTATCTTTTGACATCCCTTCGATGAGGAGCACGATGCTTTTTCGGCCATCATCGCAGCTAAAACATAGTTGACGTTTGCGTAATCAAAATCGCCGCGGGGCGGCTGGGGAGTTTGAAGGCCGCACATGTATTTTTGCTGAACCGATGCTTGGACCAGTTTTGCAGGGGTATAGCTGGCATCTTCACCGTAACTTATGGATTCGAACCACTCGTCAAATACAGATGCGCCAAGCCCCGGGTAGTTAAGCGACTCTTGGCACAAATAGTCGGTCAAGCCGCTCCGCATCTCAAGCAAATTTCTCAAAGTGATTGCCGACGCGTTGGGAACAACCTTGGCCATGTCAGGAAGAATTTCCGACACAGTCTTGTCCAAAGTGATGAACCCCTGATCCACAAGTTGAAGTATCGCTGTCGAAGTAAACGACTTGGTAAGGCTTCCAATACGATACTGTGATTGAGGATCTGTGGGTATTTTTTTTGCGTTGTCTTTAAAGCCTACGCCACGAAGCCATGTCTGACCATCGTCGGTCTGGAGGCCAACGCTCATACCTTGCATGGCTGCTGGTTGAGAGCCGGCCATGTCAACTGTGGCGTCAAAAATCTGCTTGATTGAACCAGTAGGTAGAACGGGTGGCGGTGAAGAGGAAGTATCAGATGAACCCCCTCCGCAGGCGGCAACTAAAGTGATGACTGAAGCAGCTAAAAAATGTTTAGCGAAGCGATGGTGAGTAACAACACTCAAAAAGTATTCTTTATTCATTAAAAGTCTCCAATAAGAATGTTTTTTATCTTTTTACCAAATTTAATTATTTATTGCATTTGGTTATTGAATTTCGTGACTGCTTCAATATTCTGAGATTGTAATTCATCAATAAAATAAAAATTTTATTCAGTCGTCCTTAAAAAAACTCATTTTCACACCAGCTCTAAAAGCATTGCGATGGACCTGGACGATTTGTCGATAAAAAACCCCTCGCAATTGATGGTCAACGTACCCCAAACCGCTGGCCTGTAGCAGGCGCCCAAAAAGGCCAATGCCCTTTTTCAAGAACCTGCGCAGCAACCAGCGAGTGTTGAAGCCTGCAGCGCACAGCACCGCACGCAAACTGTCACCTTTTGATCCCTTGAGGTGGCAAAGGTTCATCCTGTGGTCCGCTTTCAAGTGGCCGATGATTGGCTCAATCGCTTGTCTTCGTTGGAGTGACTTCTTTTCTTCGTCGGTCAGGCTCTTGAACTTACCGCGGTGCTTGATGTTTACCCCTGCGTTGTCCTTGTCCAAGCCTCGATAGCCCAGGTCAGCGTATGCGGATTCGGGCTTTATGTCTGCGGCTTGTATCAGGATACCCGCTTGCTTCACTTGTTCGTTTAGCGCGTGCCCGTCATACAGATTTCCGGCTAATGCCTTGGGGCCTACGACCAAGGAGCCTATGAGAGTGTTAACAGTTCCTACCTTCAAACCAAGCTTGTAGGGGTTGCGGCTCATTCCCTTGCTGATGCACGCCACCTAAGGTGCGTGCCAGCTGTAAAGCTTCTCTTGTTTGTCTTGCGCCTTTTTACTGCGCGATTGGGTGATCAGCTCTTTGGCTTTGCCAATGCTATGGCCCAAAGCTTCTTACTCGGCTTGGCTCAGAGGGCTCATCTTGCGCGTGATTTCGCGGTGCAAGCGGCCCAGTATGGTGATTTGGCGTTTGATCTTATGGCGCATGTGCCAGGACTTGCGTGCATGGGCGAAATGCCTCGCCTTGTAGCCCAGCAGTTGGCCTTATTTTGCATGAGTTTGCTTGAGCTCGATGTCCTCGGCCTTGGCCGCTTCGACCAGTGTCAAGCGAACGGTCTTCACCAGCTTGCTGTCGGAAGGGTGAGCGATGGCTTTATCTTGCACGGTGGAGTCAACAACGAATTGGCAGAGCTCTTTATTGGCGATCAGCTTCGAGATAACGGCCACTTCAATGGTGCGGGCCAAGAGTTCTTCGACACCTTCTTCGCCCAGCTTTTTGCGGAGCTTGAGCAGTTGTATGGATTCGCAAGGCCAGCGGTGCTCAAAGTACTCGTTGCCAAAAAAGTATTGCCAAGTGTGTCTCTCTCCCAAGCGTGGATGAGGTCTTCGCCGCTTTCGTTGAAGGCATATTTGAGGTAAAGGAACTAGACCATTAGGCGGGTGGGCAAGCGGGGACGGCCGGCCTTGGAGACGCCAGCATCGGCAATAACCTCGGTTGTGTCAAACACGTCCCAGTCTCCGATCTTGTTGACTACGTTAACCTAACGGGCAAAGAGGTGGGCCAATGAGGCCTCGATTTGTTGCCAAGGCCTCCGGTTGTACATAACAGCCAGGGGATGACGCAGATCGATCGTTTGATCGAGGCGGTTGCGAAAGAAATCGCTGGAGATAGACATAAGGGCTTCAAGAACACCCAGGTAACGGGCATCATTGAATATCAATGCGGGAGTTTTCAACGTTGGGAATGATCCCGAAAGCTAGCATTCATGCGGGTTTAAGGGGTCTTTTAGGGATGACAGCTTAAACTGCCATCCGACTGTCCTTCGTCTGGAATTCTCGTCAGCATAAGAGTCTTGCAGATCAAGGAACTCAAAATTCTGTCACACGTGTTAAATGAAAAAGGTGATAATGATTTGAAAATAAACTTAAAATTTCGGCAACAAAAATTAGAGTTGTGCAACGCAGCAATCTAGTAAGCGAAATTTTCATTGCCGGAATAATTAAATAACCATTCTGCACTGAGGGTTTTGTGACATCTATGAAACTTTGATCAATAGATCACATATCTAAGAAATTGCACCATGAAAATCAATTCTTTTCTATACAAGACACTTGCGGATGCATTTCTTGAACAGTCTTCACCTGACAAAGGCATCACCATAGTTAACTCAAGTAACAGTGACTTATTTATAAATTATGATGAATTAAAAGAATTAGCGCTCAATTGGCTAGCTTATTTGCAAACAAAGGGTATTAAATCTGATGATAAGTTAATTTTAGTTACTGACGATCTAACCATTGCCACTTCAGTTTTTTGGGCGTGCATTATTGGAAAAATAATTGTAGTACCTGTTGCCATACCCACAAATTCAGAGGGTGAAAAAAAGATAAAGAACATCCATGAATTATTAGGCGACCCATGGTGTTTGTCGGATGTAAATTTGCATGATATTATTTTTCCAACTGAATCATTGGTTATGGAAAAAAAAGATTCAACTATCGAAATCGAATCTTTTAAAAGAATTTTGAATGTAGCAGATTATTTGGAATCTAAACATGATAATTGCCCATTGTTACCCAACAACTGGAGTCATGATGACATTGTTATGCTGCAATTTTCTTCTGGATCTACTGGTACTCCCAAGGGAGTCATGCTCACCAACAGCAATCTGTTGACCAATACATTTGCATTCGTATCGGGCATGAAAATTGATTCTCACCAAGATACCCTACTGAGCTGGATGCCGCTAACACATGATTTCGGAATTATATTCTGTCACATCTTACCTGTTATTTATCGAATTTCGCACGTACTGATTCCAACAAAATTGTTTGTACGCAATCCATTAATTTGGATGCAAAAAATATCTGATACCAAAGCAACCATCACTGCTGGACCTGATTATTCTTATCGGTACTTTTTGAAACGTTATAAGACCAATGCAAATTATAATTGGGATCTCTCCAAGCTGCGAATCATTGCAAATGGTGCCGAGCCTATATCTTGTGAATTGGTAAGGCAATTTCTAAAAAAGTTGGAACCTTTTGGCCTTGTTCCAAATTCTATGCTTCCTGGTTATGGACTGGCAGAAGGCACACTGACAGCAACGATGGTTCCTACGCATGAGGGTCTTCAAAGTATCAGGGTTGAACGGCTTTCGCTGACTCCTGGCATGCGCATCAAACGGACTGAAAGCACTGTTGATGGCGTCGAATTATGCGACTTAGGCTTTCCAGCTTTGTCGGTGGAATTGCGTATAACCGATAACGATGGTGCAGTGTTGTCAGAAGAATGGGTAGGCAACATTGAAATTGCAGGTCCAAGCATCACCCAAGGCTATTTCAATGCTGTGGATGCAACCCGTGCTGCAATCTCCCCTGAGGGTTGGCTTGATACTGGGGATTTAGGATTTATCAAAGACGGTCGTTTGTTTGTGACTGGGCGAAAAAAGGATATTATAATAATAAATGGAATAAATTACTATCCTCAAGATATCGAACGTATAGTAGCGGGAATTGATGGGATTGAGCAAAATATGGTTGTTGCTTGTGCAGTAGCTATCCCAGGTGAAAATCGAGAGGGCTTGGCATTATTTGTTCGCTCACGGCGAGGAGTTCACTCTTTTTTGGAATTGGTCGAGACTCTTGAAGACCACATTGTGTCTAACATGGGAATGCCACTGGATTATTGTCTGGAGGTCCCACAGATCCCGAAAACAACCAGTGGGAAAGTACAACGATTTTTACTTGCCCAACAGTTTTCCATGGGCGCATTTGACGAACAGATTCTGGAACAACAAACAGTGCGTCAAACAAATAGCAAAATTCCAGTGACGCCGTTGTTAACGGATACCAATTTAATTCAACCTACATTGGTGCGTGAGATTGCACGATTTTTCCCTAACGAAAACTGGTCAGACACCAGCCGTTTTGAGATTTCTTGGCTAGATCTTGGCTTTACATCACTGATGCTTGTTGAGTTGGTTCGAAGAATTAATCGGACACTGAATGTTGATTTGCAGATTTCAGTACTGTTCGATTTCCCTAATATTAATTTACTTGCAACTCATCTCACTCAACAAATTCTTCCTAAGATATCCGAAAAACAGAACACTCCAAGAATAGGGTCAGATGTTGCAATTATAGGCATGGCAGTTAGATTACCTGGAAAAATTGGTACTCTCGATGATTTTTGGAAATTATTAGTTAATGAACATGATGCCACGACATTACTTCCCGAGTACAGGCGTTCTGAAATTTTCACAAACTCAACAGCTAATCTCAGGGGTGGTTATCTAAGCGGTGATGAGCAGTTTGATTGCAGATTTTTTAATCTGACACCTGTCGAAGCAGAGGCCATGGATCCCCGGCAAAGATTATTGTTGACAATGAGTTGGGAAGCATTTGAGCATGCTGGCATTGATCCCGCTGGTCTACGGGGCACTTCTGTGGGTGTTTATACAGGAATCAGTGGTACGGATTCTTTGATAAAGAAATCTAATGCTGGTCAAGCGGGTGCTCTAGGACCCTATTCACTGACTGGTTCTGCGATCAGTATTGCATCCGGACGGTTGTCATATATTTTTGGACTCGAGGGTCCTAACCTCACTGTCGACACCGCTTGCTCTTCGTCTTTGGCTGCTGTGCACATGGCAGTCAAATCATTGCGAAGTGGAGATTGTGAGCTGGCCTTGGCTACTTCGGTCAACCTTATTTTAAATAACGAAGTTCAATCGGGTTTAATACAGATGGGGGCATTATCACCAGATGGCCATTGCAAGGCCTTTGATGCTTCTGCTGATGGTTATGCTCGAGGAGAAGGGGGCGCAGCAGTAGTTTTGAAGTCATTGGATAAAGCATTGGTTGACGGTGACAGAGTGCTGGCCGTGATCAAAGGAACTGGTTTAAACCATGACGGCGCTTCAAACGGACTGACAGCTCCCAGTGGAGTGTCCCAGCAGAAAGTTGTTCGCCAAGCTCTGGCTGATGCTCAAATTTCACCAAGAGCAGTTGACTATGTTGAGGCCCATGGAACTGGTACCTCGCTGGGTGATCCCATAGAGGTGATGGCTCTTGCTGCTGTTCACTCTGACCGAAAGCTGACTGACGTGCCATTGTGGCTTGGTTCGGTTAAAAGTAATGTGGCACATCTAGAAGCCGCTGCTGGCATGGCTTCTTTGGCCAAGTTGATTCTGGCAATGGAACATGGTGTTATTCCAGCATCTTTGCACGTGAAAAGTCTCAATCCCATGGTGCCGTGGGATTCAATTCCAGTGAAAGTAAGTGATGGATGTATACCCTGGCCGCAAAAACAATCTGATGAAAAGAGAGTTGCGGGTCTGAGTTCATTCGGGATGAGTGGCACAAACGTGCATCTGATTTTAGAGCAATTTTATCCATCATATGCCAATCACAATTTAGAAGCTGTCGAGCAGGATAAATCCGATTCACGTTTACTTTTGCTGTCTGCACGAAGTGACAAAGCTCTGAAAGAACTGATTTATGAATATCGTCATGTACTGGCAACAAAACCAGAAAATTTAAACGATTTGTGCATGACTGCAGCACGCGGCAGGTCAGTTTTTACATACCGAGCAGGCTTTTCTGCATGCAACCCATCAGCAATGCTGCAAGCATTGTCCCGACCGATTGAGCATGCGGGCCAGAAACCTGCATCACCACGCAAGCTTGCATTTGTCTTTCCCGGACAAGGCTCACAAATTCCGGGTATGGGCAAAGTTCTCTTTGACAGAGAACCTATTTTTAAAGAATGTATTTTACGAGCCGAAAAGTGCTTGGTAAACCACTTGCCATTGCCACTGACACAATTGATGTTTTCTGCATCAGTTGAAGAGCAGGCACAAACCCGATACACGCAGGTTCTGGTAGTGGCATTTGGTTTGGCGATGGCTGAGTTGTTGAAATCATGGGGAATCAAACCAGATGCTGTGATGGGTCATTCTATTGGTGAGATTACCGCAGCAACAGTTGCTGGAGTTTTTACCTTCGAGTCGGCTTTGGAGTTTGCTGCCCAACGTGGCGCTCTCATGCAAATTCTTGCAGACGGTTCAATGTTATCCATAGCAGCCAGTATACATGAAGCACAAAAATTAATCGATCTAATGGAAGGTAAGCTGACTATTGCAGCAATTAATGGTCCTGCATCACTGACCCTTGCGGGTGAACCAGATGTTATTGGGCTTGCTTTAGTTCAGTGTAAAGAAATGGGTATTCGGGCAACTCAACTTGATGTGACCCGTGCATTCCATTCTCATATGATGGATCCGATTCTTAACTCACTTGAAAACAGTTTAAATAGCTTAAACAATTTAGGACAGAATGAAATCCCTCTTTACTCGACAGTGACTGGGGCACTGGTAAGTACTCATGAGATGGATCAAAGCATCTATTGGTCAAGACATGCTCGAGAACCCGTGTTATTTGGTAAAGCGCTACAAAATTTATGCTCAGATTTAGATCCGATCATTTTTGAGTTAGGCGCTAAAACTGTCCTGGCACCTATCGGACTATCGAACCAACCAGACAATATCTGGCTACCGTGTTCAGGTTCTGCAGACCCTCTTTCAACCCTGGACGCAGCATTGTGTAAAGCTTTCGAGATGGGTGTTAATCTTAATTTGAATTCTATTTTTTCAGTCCGTCAAGGAAAGCGCGGTACCGCTCCCTTTTATCCGTTTCAAGGTTCCATGCCGATGATATCTAATTCAAATTTATCCGAGGTTAATTCCTTAATATCAACTGATAATTCCAAATTACAAAATTCAGATTCAAATCTGGTTACATCCAATTTACAAAATATGAATAATACTCAAAATATAAAAAATGATTTAATTGCTTTGATTTCTCAGATATCTGGGTTGCAAGCCAGTGAACTAGAGCCAGATACCAATTGGTTTGCGTTAGGCATGGATTCACTTCTCATCCTGCAACTGCAAATGGCAGTTTGCCGTGAGTTCAAAGTCGACCTCAAACTGAACGAAGTTTTTCAAGATGGTAAAACATTGAATGAGCTGCTGATTTTGATTCATTCTTTGTTACCCAAGTTGCCCCTAACATCCTCTGCAGCATCAACTTCCAATTCCATCCAGTCCATTGGCGTAGCGCCAAATACTTTGAAAATATCTAATGCCAACAATCATTCTCTCGTAGCACCCGTCGGTTCAGGTCTCGAAGAACTACTCACACAACAAGTTCAAGCCATGAGCCAGTTGTTCCGCCAACAATTGGAAACGATGAGCGGCGATATCAGTCATAGCTTCACTGAGAAACCGCAGTTAGATTCAGCAAATTCCGTTATCAAAGCACAGGTCGAAGTCATGGCTCCACCTTCAAATGAAATAAAAGGATTATATAAAAAAATCAAGACCCAAAAGGAAGATTGGTCTAATGAAAAAAAGAGTCATGCTTCAAGACTTGCAACTGAATTTAATAAAAAGACCACGAGTTCAAAAGAGCATACTCAAAATTTCCGAAGTGTTTATGCCAATCCAAGGTCTGTCATTGGATTCCGTCCAGAATGGAAAGAATTGACATATCCATTGCATGTTGAGCGTGCGTCGGGAGCCTATATTTGGGATATCGATGGGCATCGCTATGTTGATATCACCATGGGGTTTGGTGTTTCACTGTTTGGACATAATGTTTCATTTGTCAACGACGCCATTACATCAGAAATGGCTCTTGGAGCACCCTTAGGGCCGCAGACTCCAAAGGCGGCCAGAGTTGCCCAGATGATCGGTGAAATGACGGGGGTCGAACGGGTTGCTTTCTTCTCCACAGGTTCTGAAGCGACTATGGTTGCAACAAGATTGGCGCGATCAGTGACAGGTCGAAGCAAAATTGTCATATTCACCAACTCTTACCATGGAACCTTTGACGGTTTTCTGGCCACTGGCTGGATGCTGAATGGAAAAGCTACCAGTCTTCCCGTTGCTGAGGGAACTCCGCAGCAAATGATTGATGACACCATTGTGTTGCGTTACGGAGATGCCACGGCTCTGGACTACATACGAACCCACGCCAGTGAATTGGCTGCGGTCTTTGTTGAGCCCGTTCAAAGCAGGGATCCTAAGGTTCAACCTCGTGAATTTCTCAAGTCGTTGCGAAAGATCACTGAAGAAAATGCATGTGCTTTGGTTTTTGATGAAATCATCATGGGATTCAGATTACACCCCCGAGGTGCACAACATCATTTTGGTGTGATAGCCGACATAGTGACTTATGGAAAAGTTCTTGCCGGTGGACTCCCTATAGGTGTAGTTGCGGGCAAGCGTAAATTTTTGGATGCAGTGGATGGAGGTGAATGGCAATTTGGAAACGACAGCACTCCAGCTTCAAGGACGGCTTTTGTTGCCGGTACATTCAACAATCACCCTCTTACCATGGCAGCCGCTGAAGCAGTTCTGCTGCATCTAAAAGAGCAGGGACCCAGTTTGCAAGAAACTTTGAATGCACGTACTCTGGGTATGGTGAACAGAGTGAATGCTTTATTCCAGTCTGAGAACGTTCCAATCAGTGTGAGTCACTTTGGTTCATTATTCAGATTTGATTTCTCCCAGGAAACAGAAATTCTTAATTATCACTTACTCAATAAAGGGGTATTTGTATGGGAAGGACGTAATTGCTTTTTATCGACTGCACATTCAGAGGCTGATATTGACTTTATTGTGGAGGCCGTTCGTTCTAGCATTTTAGAAATGAAGTCTGACCGTTGGATTTTGCAAAGTTAGGAATTGATAATGTGTGGCATCGTTGGAATATTCGGATTTGGTGGGGATCTGACTGGACAGCAAAATACATTGGAACTTATGGCTAATTCGCTTCATCATCGTGGGCCAGATGAAAAAGGATCATATTTTTCAGATAATATTGCATTAGGATTCAGACGCTTATCAATCATTGATATCGCAAACGGACAACAACCTGTTCTCAGCAATGACAGAACGGTCGTTAGCATCTGTAATGGTGAATTATATAACCATGATGAACTCAGGCGTGAATTGCAGCAACTGGGACATCAATTTAGCAATCGTTCGGACACTGAACTTATACCGGCGCTTTACCAGTCTTTTGGTGATAATTTCGCACGTAAAATCAATGGGCAATTTGCCTTTGCAGTTTATGATTTGAAAAAAAATCGACTTTTATTAGGTCGGGATCATGTGGGTATTGCACCACTTTTTTACGCGAATATAAAGAAGGGAATTGTATTTGCTTCAGAAATCAAGGGACTCCTAGAACACCCAGAAGTTCCAAGAAAAGTTAATTTGCGGGGACTTGATCAAGTTTTTACCTTTCCCGGCACAGTAAGTCCTTGTACACTTTTTCAAGGGGTTGAGAGTCTTAGCGCAGGATCCGTTTTGGTGATTGAAAGTGATGGTCAAACAAAAAGCCAAACGTATTGGGATCTTGACTATCCTTTGGCTGAAGAACTGGATGAAAGCCGTTCAATTATGGATTGTGTTGACGAACTTGATGCAGCTTTACGTCAATCAATCAAATATCGCCTTCAAGCAGATGTACCTACAGGAAGTTATATAAGCGGAGGACTTGACAGTTCATTGATCTCCGCGATAGTTGCTGATTTAACGGGTAACGTTCCAAGGCACAGCTTTTCTATTGCTTTCGATGATCCAAGGATTGATGAAAGAAATCATCAATCGGTTATGGTCAAACTCCTTAACAGTATTCATCACGAAGTAGTTGTGGGACCTGTTCAGGTTGAAAAACATCTATTGGACATGGTCAAGTTTTCCGAGACACCATTGCGCGAGTCATACAACGCATGTTCTTTGATGCTATCAGAGATGGCCAAACAAAATGGAATTAAAGTCATTCTTACCGGTGAAGGCGCGGATGAACTTTTTGGTGGATATGTTGGTTATCGCCTTGATGTTCACAGGACTGAAGGACTTAAGGCGGATAAAAAACTCGATTCCATCATAGAAGACCAGATGAGAAAGCACCTATGGGGAGACTGTGACTTTTTCTATGAAAAAGAATACCATGCGTT
>Ga0209550_10003752_pt1 | contig 14428 bp, 12 predicted proteins | sample LauGreSuBDMM15SN_2_FD_187567 | JGI IMG/M metagenome (GOLD analysis project Ga0209550, IMG submission 187567) | Freshwater lake microbial communities from Lake Michigan, USA - Su13.BD.MM15.SN (SPAdes) (version 5) | ecosystem: Environmental > Aquatic > Freshwater > Lake | place: Lake Michigan...
TCCTAGAGAAGCACAAGCAGGTCGTATCTGTGAACTACGCGGGACTCAAGAGTTCACCTTGGCACAACGCAGCAAAGAAGTACGCTCCGAAGGGCGCTGGTGCAATTGTTTCGTTCGAGATCAAGGGCGGCGTAAGCTCAGGATCAAAGTTCGTAGACTCACTAAACCTATTTAGTCACGTAGCCAACATTGGTGATGTTCGATCACTAGTGATCCACCCGGCATCAACCACTCACTCCCAACTAACTCCTGAACAGCAACTAACAGCCGGTGTGACTCCTGGACTTGTTCGTCTTTCTGTTGGGCTTGAGTCTGCGGATGACTTGATTGCCGATTTGGAGACAGCTTTCGCTGCAGCAATTTAGTCTCGTTCGAGTTCGTCACCGAAGCAACAGGGCCGCCAAGCTATTGGTGGCCCTGTTGTTGCACGTGATGCTCTCGGGCGATAAGGCTTAGTAGCCGCGCCTTAGCAAAGCTGGTAGCCCCAGTAGCGTGGCTGCAACCCAAACACTTTTGGGGCGATAAGCAATTCGCCAGAGCCCCCCGTGAATAGCCGAGAAGCACTGTAGCTGCGTAGTGGTGTTCTTGTTTGAGTACGCATTTGGATCCATCACATCACGAACAAGTGCAGCAGCTGATGCTGATTTGGCAACATCAACCTCGAATGGCTTAACCCCAAATAGCGGAGCTCCCTGGTAGCTCGCGCGAAGAATCTTGTGACTTAGAACTGATTTTGTTCTAGCGGGCGGAGAGACCTGATACGAGACGCGGAAGCCTGCGTAGTGAGCAAGGTAAGCACGCCAACGCTGAGTGCGCTTCGAGAAAGAATAGCTTGGCCCCTGCTGCTGAACTGAGGCGTCAATCAGCATTAGCTTTTCATCAGATTCAGAGTCAAAGTATTTTGGCTTGGCCGCTCTCGCTGCATTGATAATCCCTAGAAAACTATCTCTAATCACATGTAGTGACGAGCGCTTTGAAAAACGATTCAGCTGGTCACGGCCGATAGAAGCGGGTCCGGCAGTTGAATCCGTCGGTGTTGCCAGCCAGCTAAGGACAAGTTTCTCCTTAGCAAAATTCTTCATTGCCAAATCAGCAAGGGTTTCCTGAACAGCCTGAACTCGAACGTGATTTATTTTTGGCGTGTAAGCGTAAAGCCCAAGAATGAACTTCGAAGTTGCCTTGTTGGAAAGCTGTCTCATCCAACTCGCAATTTCGGCGTAGTGCTCGAGCATATCCAGACCTGCAACCTGAGCTAATTCTTGATCAGATAAATTCTCGAGCGGAACACTCTTGTCTTGTCGAACTACCGGCACCAGCATCTCTCCACCGGAGGCTCTTGCCATAGCAATCATTCGCTCCCAGGTTCTTGGGTTGTTTCTGGCAACTACCGCGACCTGGCCGCCCCATTCAAGCCAGTGCTCGGTTGGTGCAAATTCAGCGGCCCCAGCAACTGCAAAGAGTAAGTTGCCATCAAGTGAAAGATTTGGGTTCTGATCTAAAAACCGAAAGCTCTCAATCAGGCCAGGCTCCGCCCACCCCTTGGAATCCCATTCAGCAGCAAGAGTTGCCAGTGGGCCTGAATGGCCGGCAACGGCTATGGGCTTTTTACTTCCTGAGCCCTTAATGACAACGGTTTCTAAAAGATCTGAATCAAAGCCCTTGGCAACAGCAGCTGATAATTTCTCACCCGAGCTGGTGTTTAGGTGAGATTGAAACTCATTCAAGCCGGCGGTTGCCATCTTGGCCAGCTGAGATGGGGAGCGACCTTCTTCAATTGCTAGCTCTGCGAATAGCCGGATGTACCACTTGCGCCAGTCGGGTGCTCCGGAGATGTTTTGGTAAAGCTCTGGGTTGTCCTTGGCAGCTGCTGCCAGGGTACGCCGGGCAAACTCAGTTGAGCGCACATCGGCACCGGTTGCAGGATCTAGAAATCTTATGGACACCGCTAAAGCCTATTAGCTTTTGGGGAATCACTGAAGCTTCGCTAGGGTTGTAGAACTTAAGGAGAAATACATGTCAAATCTAAAGTCAAAGAACATCCTAGTTCTGGGAGCCTCAGGTGTTTTGGGCTCGACCCTGTCGACCAAACTTGCTGCCCAGGGTGCGACCGTGATGGCTACCTCTTCGAGCCTGGAATCAGCCGAGAGAGTTCCGCAAGCTGGAAACCCTAGGCTGCTAGTTGATCTAACAAACCCGGAATCAATTCGAGTGCTCATTGACTACCTAATTGAATCTGAAGCCAAAATCGATGGAATAGTAAATGCAACCGGTGTGGTTGCATTTGGAAACTTTACGGATCTCACTGCTGAAGTTCTTACAAAACTATTTGCCGTAAACACCACAGGCCCGATTCAACTAATCCAAGGATTGCTTCCAGCTCTGAAGATCTCTTCGGCTTCCGGCAATGCTCCGTTTATTGTGAATATCTCTGGGGTAGTAGCCGAATCCCCTATGGCAGGACTTGCTGCTTACTCATCCAGCAAAGCTGCGCTCTATGCCTTTGATCAGGCAATTTCTCGCGAACTTAGAAAAGATGGCATTCGAGTACTCGATGCCAGGCCAGGTCACACCGAAACTGGCCTTGCCGGCCGAGCAATTGGCGGAGTAGCGCCTGCGTTCCCGCAAGGAATGAGCCCCGACCAAGTGGCTGATCGAATTCTCAAGGCAATCGTTGAGGACGAGAAAGACCTCCCCTCAAGCGCTTTCTAGGCCCTTTTAGCCTGCTATCTGGCTTGTTAGTAAACTTTGGCAAGTGAGTTCAATCAAAAAAGTTTCGGCTAAGTTATTTGACGGTCGCGACATCCACTACTTCGATGACGCTGGATCTTCGCATCCGAAGACAAGAAAACCGGACCTTCGAGACCCAGCCGAGCGGCCACCACTTGCAGAGCTTCGACAAGACCCTCTAAACGGCGAATGGATTGCGGTTGCGGCTCACCGCCACACTAGAGCTTTTTTACCTCCTAGCAACCAGTGCCCTCTTTGTCCGTCAACTGCCCAGAACCTGAGCGAGATTCCTGACAACTTCGACGTTGTAGTTTTCGAAAACAAGAACCCAGCTTTTGGTGATTTACCTGTTGGTGTTTCAGCTCCAGATCTTTCGATTAACAGCAAGATCGCTTCTGGTGAAAAACGACCTGCAGTTGGAAGATGCGAAGTTGTGGTGTTTAGCCCAGAGCACACGGGCTCGCTCGGTCAGCTGCCAGTAGCCCGAGTCCTCACTGTCCTTGAGGCTCTTGCGGATAGAACTGATGAGCTTCAGCGTTTGCCAGGAGTCAAGCAAGTTTTCCCTTTTGAAAACCGCGGGCAAGAAATTGGTGTCACGCTTCACCACCCGCACGGTCAGATTTACTCTTACCCTTACGTCACACCAAGAACTCAGAAACTTCTGCAGATGGCTTCAAGTAATCCAAGCTTGTTTGACGAGATTCTTTCCTTCGAGAAAAACTCGGAGAGAGTTCTCATCGAGACCAATTCATTCTTGGCCTATGTCCCCTTTGCTGCTAGGTGGCCGATGGAAGCCCACCTTCTTCCAAAGCGTGCGGTTTCTAATCACGCAGAACTTACCCCTGATGAAAGAGCGGAGCTCGCGAGCGTGTATTCGCGTCTGCTTCGAGCCTTCGAGACTGTCTACGAAACTCCGTCGCCCTACATCGCAGCTTGGCACCAGGCACCACTTGCCGAAGGAGCTAAGAGCCTAAGGCTTCAGCTTCAGATCACCTCCCCTAGAAGAGCAGCCGACAAGCTCAAGTACCTTGCGGGATCAGAATCTGCCATGGGAGCATTCATCGCGGATATTCCCGCTGAAACAATCGCAGCTCAGCTCAGGCAAGCACTGTCGTGACAACAGCCTTAGAAGCCTGAGGCTTCAAGGCCTGAGCTGATTAGGGTTTTAGCCGATGCAGGGGCCAAGCACGAGGCCTAAAGGCTCGCTACTACCTCTATACCGCTATCAATCATCCGATCAATTGCAGCCTCGGTGGTGACTTCTGAAACTCCAGCCGTCAAAGAGCTAATTACTCTTACCTTTAGTCCGTGACTTTTTGAGTCCATGGCCGAAGCTAAAACACAGTGGTCGGTCGCAATCCCCACGACGTCCACTTCGTCAATTTGGTGGGCCCTCAATAGCTCATCAAATGATTGACCGCTTTTTGTAATTCCCTCATAAATCGAGTACCCATTTTGACCCTGGCCCTTGAAGATGTGCTCGCTAATCGCCTCAGTATTTAGATTTGGGTGATACTGAGCTCCAGTAGTTTCTGCAACGCAGTGCACCGGCCAATTGGTTTTGTAGTTTGGTTCTGCACCAGGGTCCGCAAAGTGACCGGAGTTATTATTGTCGGCGTCGTGCCAATCCCTGGATGCCACAACCAGGTCATATCTAGTGCTCTCTAGAAACTGACCTATCTTTCCCGCAACTGCCGCTCCGCCGGCAACAGCTAATGCGCCACCCTCACAAAAGTCGTTTTGGACATCAATAACCAGTAGCGCCCGTGGCATGCTTTGGTCCTACTCGTTTGATAGGTCGTTGCCACAGCGGTAGAAAGCTGTAGCGAGTGTGTCGATGGCGGTTCGAACATCCCTGCCCGTATCACCGAGTGCGTAAATGGCAAATGTTAGAACTGTTCCATCTTTGGCGTTGATGATTCCATTTAGGGTGTGAACATCAATGATGTATCCATTCTTGGCCAAAATTTCTCCGGCGGCATCCGCGATATCTCCTTTGAATCGACTGCTAAGAGTTCCAGATTCGCCAGCGATGGAAAGTGAGCGCTTTATTTGACCAAAGTCCCCAAATTCCGAATTTACAAGTCTCATCAATTCCGCCATGAACTTTGGGCTAACCATGTTGAGCTGCGACAAACCAGAGGCGTCCCTGATTCTTACACCCGTGAAATCAAGTCCGGTTGTTCCAAGTGCTTGCTTGAAGGCTGGGTCAAATGACTCGAAGGAACCATCAAAGCCAAGATCGACTGAGACCAGCTTGGCCATCATTTCGGATTGGATGTTTTCGGACCTTTGAAGAATGTAAGTTATCCAGCGGCTCATCGGCTGTGACTGTACTGAACCAATTTCAATGAAACCGGCAGGGGTTTCACTCTCAACCAGGATTGCGGTTTTAGCAAAGTCGCCAAGTTCCTTCTTGAACGCCTCTCCTGCGCTTAGAACAGGCCTTCCAGTTCGGGCTGAGGTGAACTGAGCAGGACTGATTCGATCCCCATCAATTTGCAAAGCGGTGACTTCTGAAATCCAGCCATCTGTTTGATCCTCGCGAAGCCAAGAGCTCTCCCAGGCTGATCCCGCAAACAATGTTGAGTCAAGAATGATCTCATCAATTTGAGCGACGCCATTTCTCTCGGCCCAGACCCTAACCTGGGTCGCTAACGTTGCAAGCTTTGGTGCGTCTTTGTAAATTGACTGCGAGCCAACTGGAGTTTTCGAAAGTGTAACATCTCCCCCGCCAACTAACGAAATCACACTCTTGGCTTGCGGGTCGGCCATCACCTTGGTGGTGGCTCGGTAGTTTGGGCCTAAGGTCATAAGCGCTGCTGCTGCGGTAAGGGTCTTCATTACCGATGCGGTAGCCGCTGGCTTATTTGAATCGCGGTCGTATAAGACCTCTCCGGTTTCGGCGTTTAGAACAACTGCCTGCAAAGTGCCCAGCTGAGAGTTCGAAGCTTGCTTCGCCACTGAACATGTACTAGCGGTGGTTGCTGTTGGAGAAGCTGAAGGACTTGCCGATTCGGAAGCAGTAGGCGACTCGGTTGGAGTTAGCCCAATGTTTGAGCCGCCCCCTGTCACCGCGAAGCCACCGATGATCAGTGTTAGAACTAAAAGCCCTGAACCGGACCCTATGAGAACTTCTCGAAGGTAAGGAAACTTATCTGCTAACTTGGCCAACTGGCTAAACTCCTGAATACTCGATACCGTTTCGCTGCATAATCTGATCCATAAGTTCCATAATTTCTATGGATTCATCATGGTTCATGACTTGGGACTGTCGTAGTCCTGATCGAGTGCAACTTTCGACCTATTGGGCTTATCTGTTAAAGCCCAGTAGTTCAATATTACCTTCGAACCTGAGGATTCTCTGATCATGCCATTGTTGTGGGGCCTTTGTTTGCTAGCTCTCAAAGACCTTGTAATTCCAAAGCTTAGACTTGGCGCATGCGCCTCAAATCCTCACTCGCCCTAGCCTTGCTTGCAACGGTCATGTTCGCGTTTCCCGCAAAAGGCCACGACTTATTAATTGACATAGCCCCCGCGTCCCAAGCGGTTCTAACCGAGGGAAGCTTCGAGGCGAAACTCACCTTTAACAATCCCTTACTGGTAGTTGAAGGCGAAACCAACTCAGAACTTTCAACTAAGCCTGTTAGTTCTCATGACTGGGTCAGTCACGAGATAGTGGTTATGGACTCAGTTTTAACGGCTCAAATCATCTTGAGCGAAGGTGGAGATTACGATCTGCGCTGGAAAGTGGTTTCCTCAGATGGGCACCCGATCAGCGGTGAGTCAACTTTTACCCTAGAGCTTGGGGGTTCGCAGCCGCAGGAAACGGAATCGACAATACTTATCGCTCCCGCCCCGATCCAGGAAAAGAGCTCTGGTGGTTCAATGGTTGGTTTTTACATCGGCCTTGCAATGGTGGTGCTCGGAGTTATCTTCGCACCTATTGGCCTAATGATCAGAAGACGAGCTAGGAAGTCCTAGGTCTAACTAAGGCATCAATGTTTCCTAAAAGCTCATCAAATTGAGATGCGGTCATTAGCTTAAGCTCCAACACAACCTCGCGCACACTGGTGCCATCTGCTAATGCTTTCTGAGCAACAATGGTGGCATTCTCATAGCCGAGCAATGGTGAAATAACTGTGACCAGTCCGATGGACTGCTCAACGCTCAATCGAAGTTTTTCAACATTGGCAGTAATTCCAGACACGCAAGCATCCGCTAGTACGTAGCAACCCTGGCGCAGTTGAGTAATGCTCATCATCAGTGCTCGGCACATAATCGGCTCGAAAGCGTTCAACTGCAACTGCCCGGCTTCAGCCGCCATTGTTACAGTCACGTCGTTGCCAATAACTGTAAAGGCAATTTGATTGACCACCTCGGGGATTACAGGATTTACCTTGCCGGGCATTATGGAAGATCCAGCTTGCCTTGGAGGTAAGTTGATTTCATCAAGACCCGCTCTTGGTCCACTAGATAGCAGTCGAAGATCGTTTGAAGTCTTTGAAAGCTTCACTGCAATTCGCTTTAGAACACCAGAGACCAGCACAAAGACTCCAGCATCTTGGGTTGCCTCAACCATGTCTTCGGCAACCATGAAATCAAACCCTGACAACTTAGAAAGAATCAAGCACGCTTTCTGGGCATACCCAGCCGGAGCGTTAAGCCCAGTACCAATTGCTGTTCCACCAAGATTAATCTCACGAAGCAGTGGAAGAGTTTCCTGAAGTCTTTGAATATCTTCCATGGTCATTCTCGAAAAAGTTGCAAACTCCTGACCAAGTGTCATTGGAACAGCGTCTTGCATTTGAGTTCGGCCCATCTTGATGACGTCCTTAAACTCAACGGCTTTAGCTTGGTAGGCGCCCTGGAGGTGAGCCATTGCCTTTAGCAGCTCGTTGATTTCGAGAATCACGGCAAGTTTTAGAGCAGTTGGATAAACGTCATTGGTTGACTGTGATTTGTTCACATCATTCAGCGGGTGAACTAAGTCGTAGTCCCCTTTTGAGCCACCCAAGATCTCGATGGCCCGGTTGGCAATAACCTCGTTGGCGTTCATGTTGGTGGATGTTCCGGCACCACCCTGAATTGTGTCCACCACAAATTCGCTGTCAAATTTCCCATCGGCAACTTCTTTGCAGGCTTTGGAAATAGCATCGTTGAGCTCAGCAGATAGCTCACCAAGTTCAAAATTTGCTTGAGCTGTGGCTTGCTTTACTATCGCCAAAGCTTGAATCAGTGATCGGTAGTGACCGATGGGTACACCTGAGATGGGGAAGTTATCAACTGCTCTTGCGGTGTGAACACCCCAGTAAGCGTTAATGGGGACCTGGTAATCACCGAGCAAATCATGCTCACGCCTCGTAGCTGACATGCGTTAAGTCTGCCACAAAACCTATTGGGTAAGTGACGCTCCGCAGCTATAGAACCTTGTCACTACGCGATCTATAGCGCCCTGCGCTGTGTAGGTGACCGAAAGTCCGTTTTCACTATCAGTTCTTGCAAATACAGCAAATGCAAGACGTGAGCCATCGGATGCATTAACAATTCCGCTCAGACCATAAAGGCCTGGAATATATCCGGTTTTTGCAATTACGTTTCCTCGAGCAATTGCTGATCGTCCCTGAAACCTATATCTCAAGGTTCCAGTTTCTCCTGCAATTGGCATCCACTGCGTCAAGGCACCAAGTCCATTTTCTGCCTTCGCGACTTTCACCATGAGTTCGGCAAGTAGTTTGGAATGCACCCTGTTCTCGTTTGATAATCCAGAAGCATCCCGAATCACTAAAGCCTTGGGCTTTAACCCAAGCTCTCTAAGGGACTGCTTAACAACTTTGTTTGCTCCTGCAATGCTGCCTTCGAGGCCTGCAGCTTTGGCTGCGTGACGAGCGATGAACTCAGCTGCAGTGTTATCAGAGTGGGTAAGCATGTGCCCAAGCCAGCTTTGTCTCATATCTTGGGATTGAACTTCGCTAATAACGTATGCATCCGCTGGAGTTTTTCCAGCTACTAACTCAGCATTGACCGCCCGCTCTCCCAGTGATTCACGTAATGCCTCGCCTGCAGTAATCACGGGGTCTTTGCCCCTGCGAAAACTGTAAGACGCGATCAGGCGATTGGGCTGAATTCGGTCACCGTCTGCCTGGATAGCGGTGATGTTTGAAACATAGCCAAGCGTTCTGTATTTGGCTGGCCAATCTGGATTCCAGGCTTCGCCACTAAAGAAACTATCGTCCAAGATAATCTTTGTTATTGGAACATCGACTGGAAACTCTTGAAGAGCCTGCGTGGCAAGGTCAATTATCCTTGGCGGTTTCGAGTAAACGCTTGATTCACCCGAACCTAAACGAGAAAGGGTAAAGTCCCCTCCGCCTTTTAGAACAAGCGTTGAAGGCTCGCTTGGGGTTGCTAGCACCTGGGTTATAGCCCTGTACTCAAGCGGAAGCTTCTGCAGTGCTGCTACCGCGGTCAGAGTCTTGATCACCGATGCCGAAGGGGTTAGTTCTTTGCCCAAGACATCCACCAAAACTTGACCGGTATCAACGTTGATTACATATGCGTGGAATTTTCCGAGAGTCTTTTCCGACATTGCCTTATTGGCCGTGCAGGGGGCCGCTTCGATCGAAGTTTCAGCAGATGAGTCGTCAGGGTTTGCGTAGCTGATTGTGGCCAAGGTTGCGCATAATGCCACCGCTAGAGCAGCCGCCAGTAATGTCTTTCCGGTGCTTTTATACATTCCCCAAGGTTAAGCGCAAGCGCTTGATTCTTTGGACTCCCACTCAGAACGACAGGAAATTCTCAGGCAAGAATTAGTGGTACTACCAACCCATGCGACAGAATTCTTCTACCTTAGAAGTTCTTCCGGAGACGATCATCACATCACCGGTATGCAAAACAGTCTCAGGAAATGAAGGCAGGTAGCTTTCGCCTTCCTTGCGAGTAGCAACTACTGTAACTCCAAGGTTGGAGCGGAATTTCATCTCTGACAGTGTTTTACCATTAAAGCTTTCTGGCACTTCAGTCTTAGCCATAACGAAATCCTCATCGAGCTGGATGTAATCCAATGACTCACCGCTAACCATGTGAGCTACGCGCTTACCCATGTCCATCTCCGGGAAGATAACGTGGTGCACGCCAAGCTGCTCGAGAATTCGTCCGTGAGAAACACTGGTAGCTTTAGCCCAAACTTCTGGGACTCCGAGCTGCAGCAGCAGCGAGGCTGTCAGGATTGATGCTTCTAGGTCTGACCCAATAGCAACCACCGCGGAATCAAAATCCTGAATTCCAAGCTCCCTAAGAGTTGCTTCATCGGTGGTGTCTGCCTGGACTACGTGAGTTAGGGATTCGGCATTTGCCTGAACTAGACGCTCATCGGAGTCAATACCCAAAACTTCTCTTCCCGTTTTGACTAGCTCCAGCGCAAGCGCTGTTCCAAAACGGCCTAGGCCAATTACTGCAATTGTTGACGCTCCGTGCTTTTGACCGGCGCGTAGCTTTAGACGATTAGCCAACTTTTTCTCCATTCAAGTGCTTCGGAGCCTGGGGCTTCAAAGCAGCACTTCTAACAATAACTGCAGAGTTGTTTTCTGCAGAAGACTTAACCAATTAGGGGCCTTTCCTTAGGGAACTCATAGTGGCGTTGTGTCTTTCTCAGAGCCAAGGAAGTGGCTACCACGATAGGGCCCAGTCGACCAAAGAGCATCAGCAAAGATAGAAGGAACTTCGCGTGTTCGGGAAGATCGGGTGTTATTCCGGTGCTTAGACCCACTGTTCCAGCGGCTGAGATTACTTCGAATAGAAGTTCATCGAGTGTGAAGTTGGTTGTGAACCTAAGCAGGAATATGGCACCGATAGTGACAAAGAGGTACAGCGTGACAATTGTCAGCGCTTGCCTCTGCATTGAGCGAGGAAGGCGGCGGTTTCCAACGTTGACCGCAGACTCTCCTCGAATTTCGGTATAGACGATGTAAAGCAATACAACAGCGGTACCAATCTTGATACCACCGGCAGTTGAAGCGCTGGCTCCACCGATAAACATTAAGATGTCTATTCCGAGCCAGGTGCTGGTGTACATAGCCCCGGTATCAATTGTTTGTAGCCCAGTAGAGCGAGGCATTGAAGAGGCAAACAAGCTGGAGACAATCTTTTGCAGTGGGTCCATAGCGCCTAACGTGCGCGGGTTGTACCACTCGGAAATTGCGATGCCAATTGCACCAATAGTCAACAGCACAAGGCTTGAGTAAAGAATAATTCTTGAGTTTAGGGACCACTGGGCCGGCATCGTGTAGTCGGCAGTTTTCCTAAGCAGGGAATAGATTCGCAATTTGAGGCGATCGCGCATCTCAGCCAAAACTGGAAATCCAAAACCAGCCAGTGTTGAAATCAAGAAGACCGGACCAATAATCCCGATATCTCCGGCGAACCCCATCAAGCTGTCGGTATACAGAGCAAATCCGGCCTGGTTGAAAGCCGAGATGGCGTGAAATCCTCCGTGGGCAAGAGCTTTGTCAAATGAGTAGCCGTATTCAAAGAAGAAACGAAATACCAGAAACAAAAATAGAGCCAGCTGGAAAAACAGCATTAGCTTGGCGATGTTTTTCAACAAGGTCTTCACATCAGGCTGCTTGGTGGCTGACGATTCAGAAGTGGCAGAGATTCGATTCTTTAGTGAGATTCGACCTTCAATCAGATAGCCAACAAGGGTTGCGAATCCGATGATTCCAAATCCACCAATTTGAATTAGGAAAGCAAGAATTATATGACCTGTAGTTGACCAATGAGTAGCTGAATCAACCGTTGTTAGACCTGTCACCGTCACTGCAGAAGTAGAAGTGAATAGTGCGTCTAGGAAGTTTGTGACTGTGCCAGCTTTGGATGCTGCTGGCAACATGAGTAGGAATGTGCCCAGAAGAATCACAGCGGTAAAGGCTGCTGCAATCAACTGCGTTGAAGACAGCCTGGATAGTTTTGGCATTTCAGATAAAACTATACTCCTGCCCCTGAAACTAGTCACGGGAACTACTTATCGGCCAATACCGGCTTAGGTTTTAGGCGCAGCTAAGACAAGTGGCTAGCTAAGGAGACCTATTCTTTTGAGTCTTGCAATCGACCCATCCTCGATTGGAGACTCAGGTCCAATTGCCATTCTCATGAACCTCAAAACAAAGCGAGTAATTGGCCGAATGATCCAACGAGGCTTGGCGCGAAGACCCAGCAGCGTTCTAAATTCTGGTCTGAGAGAAACAACAGCAGCGTCAAACAACAAACCATAGATTGGCTTGGACGTAGCTGGAAGTGGTGGGTTCTTGATAAAAGCAACCACTTTTTCGGTATCCGGAGTTGAAACCAAGAGGCCGGCTTTGTAAAGATTTGAAATTTCTCTATCTAGCTCGACCGAGTTCATGGGGCACTTATCTAACCCGAGCGGAGCAACAGAAACACTCCACTGAGCAATGTAGTTATCTGCTCCAGTAGCCGCATTTCCTTTTGGAATTGCACGACTGGAGTACATCTGATGAGACACCAAGAATGACTCCATGAACGCGATGTGCACCCACAACAACAAGTCTTTATCAGCAGCCTTATAGGGAACTGTTTCTCCGGTTCCTTTTTGATATTCGCCCTTGACTCTCTCGTGCAGTCGGTTGACTCTAGACGCTTCATTAGCCACAGCAGTCTTGGAGCCAAATGTCGTGACTGTTAGCCAGCGAATGGTTCCAGCTAACCTGCCGAGGGGGTCGGATTCATATCTGGAATGATTCTTGACACCGGTGAGGGATCCTGGATGAAGAGCCTGCATCAACAATGCCCTTATGCCACCAACTAATGTTCCAAAGTCGGCGTGAACTACCCATGGTGCGTCGGTGGGTACGAAGTACCCAGCTTCTTCACCCTCGGCGACAACTCCAAGCCAGGGTGGAATTCCTCCTGGGTCTCCGGAGAGTAGCTTTCTAAAGCGCAGCGATAAGTACTCCTGCAATGCGTTGTTTTTCTTTGCTGGCACTAAAAAATCTCTCCTAAAAAGAAAGTAAAACACACAAATCAGAGGTCTTGGAACCGAAGAATATATCCCGGAGTAGCTCTGGAGCCACCTAGGAGAATTGAACTCCTGACCTGCTCTTTACGAGGGAGCTGCTCTACCAGCTGAGCTAAGGTGGCCAATTGCTAAGCGATACTGCGATTTTATCGAGTAAAACTACAGCGCGTTAGTTCTATCTAGCTTTGGTTGGGATAGAAGCCGGCCACGAATTGCGATTGGTATTCCAGCAACTATCCAGCAGGCAGGTACTCTAGAGGCGAATATCAAAAAAGAAAGAAAATCTATGACCGAACTTGAACTTATTCAACTATGGAACAAACTCCGGAATCAGGTGATCTTTTCCCAGCTTGCACCGACATTTTTGCTGATTGTCACAATCGCACTAATCAACGATGGACTGGCAGATTCGGCTCTAGAGGTGCGCATTGCAACCATGGGAATCCTGTTGGCATCTGGAATATTCGGCTATCTTGCCCAGTATTCAACTGCAACTGAAGCGCGTGCGGTGTTAGCTGAGATCAGAGTGCTCAAGACCAAATCAAAACTGTCGATGCAACTAATAAAGTTTGCAAATTGGATTGACGTAATTAGGTATGTCACACCAACAATATTCGTCGGAATCTATGTATTCTTAGGAATTGCTCTTCTGTTTTAGATTACAGAAACGCTAAACCCCGCCCGAGGGCGGGGTTTAGCGTATTAAGGCTTGCAGCGTTTCCCTAACAGCTAGCACTCCACCACATTCACGGCTAGACCTCCCATAGAGGTCTCTTTGTATTTAGTGGACATATCCACTCCGGTCTGAAGCATTGTTTCAATCACGGTATCCAGAGAGATCTTGTGCGCACCGTCACCCAAAAGCGCAAGTCTCATGGCCGCAACCGCCGTTCCGGCGGCTATGGCATTTCTTTCGATGCATGGTAGTTGAACGAAGCCGCCAACTGGATCGCAGGTCAAACCCAGGTTGTGCTCCATGGCAATTTCGGCTGCATTTTCTATTTGCTCATTAGTTCCACCAAGTACAGCGGTGATGCCGGCAGCGGCCATCGAGCAAGCAGAACCAACTTCTCCTTGGCAGCCAGCCTCAGCTCCTGAGATAGAAGCGTTCAGTTTATAAAGCGCTCCGATTGCTCCACAGGTAAGAAGATAATCGCGGGCAATTTTTTCATCTGAAATGCCACGGAACTTATTGGCAAAATATGCCACCGCAGGGATGATGCCTGCAGCGCCATTAGTGGGTGCTGTGACAACTCTCATACCGGCTGCATTTTCTTCATTTACCGCGATTGCAAATGCCTGCAACCATTCCGCAGTTAGGTCGCCGGCTGCATTTTCCGAAAGTGACATTTCTTCAAGACGCTTGGCCATGCCCTGTGCTCTTCTTGAAACATTCAAGTAGCCGGGTAATGTTCCGTCGACGTTTAGGCCTGATTCGATGCATGCTTTCATGGCACTCCAAATTGCAGTGAGCCTTGCGTTAACTGACTCCTCACCGTGAATGGCAACTTCGTTTCGGTAAGCAATTTCTGCAATAGTTGTGTTTTGGGAATTGGCGTGTACCAATAGCTCAACAGCTGATTGATAGGCAAATGGGACATCCTGCCGGATTTCAAGAACTTCGGTTTCGCTTTCGATAAATCCTCCACCGACAGAGAAAAAGAC
>Ga0209550_10003753_pt1 | contig 14428 bp, 13 predicted proteins | sample LauGreSuBDMM15SN_2_FD_187567 | JGI IMG/M metagenome (GOLD analysis project Ga0209550, IMG submission 187567) | Freshwater lake microbial communities from Lake Michigan, USA - Su13.BD.MM15.SN (SPAdes) (version 5) | ecosystem: Environmental > Aquatic > Freshwater > Lake | place: Lake Michigan...
CCCTTCTTCATTACGCATCTTGCGTTTGTAGTCAAGCATCTCTGCCACATTCACAAACCTATCCATTTGAATAAGCTCGCTGCGTTCGGTATAGGTAGTGAGGGTTGCGTCCTCATGCATACTCAGCCACTGCGCGTAAGCGTGGTTACCGAATAGGCCATGCAGCAGCACCAACACACAGAACATCAAAACGGTCGCGCTGTCTCTCATGCTTTTCCTTTTCAGAGTCTAAAACTGATGTTGGGGCCCTACCCCAAGTACCGCGCTTTGGGCTGACTTAATTTTTTTCATCATTATTAGCGTAAGACGAATAGACAAAATTTAACAGTTTTAGCGTGTTGGATCACCCAGAAAACTAGGGGGATTCTTTCTTAATAGCGCACTCGAGCGCCTCTCTGTGGGCGGGATGCGCGATCTTAAGCATCGCTTTCATCCGTTCGGTCAGTGTTTTCCCGCGAAGTTGTGCGGCACCCCACTCTGTCACGACAACATCAGCATCGCTGCGCGCGCACGTGACGGGGCCCGCCTTAATCTGCGACACAATTCTGCTCAAACTCCCGTCTGGCGTGGTTGAGGGCAACGCAATAATCGAGCAGCCGCCAGGTGCTGCGAACGCTCCACGGACAAAATCTACAAGCCCACCTGTCGCACCAAGGTAACGACCCTGCGCTACTTCGGCATTGACTTGTCCCGTCAAATCAACCTCAATCGCAGAATTGATCGCGGTAAATCGATTAAGTTGCGACAGCTGTTGATGCGCATGCGTATAAGCGTAGGGCTGTAAATTCAAACTGTTGTAGCTAGCGCCAAAGTCATAGAGTTTTTGTGTACCGAGCAATGAAGCGGTCGTGATTTTTCCAGTATCAATTGCCTTAAAGGCATTTGTCACCACCCCGGAGTGCACCAAGTTAATAATTGCATCACCCAAGACGCCAGAATGTATGCCAAGATCACGACGATCGTGCAACAAACTTAAGATAGCATCTGGTATCGTACCCAAGCCAAGTTCAAGGACAGCGCGATCGCCCACAAATTGCGCCGCATGCTTTGCAATTCGCTTTTCAATTTCGCCAAACCTTGCAATGGGAAGTTCGAGAAGCGGTCGATCGCTATTGATACTGGCGTGAATCGTAATACCTTCAAGCAAGCCGGCCGTATTCGTCCAAGGCATTTGCTGATTGACTTCGGCAATCACAACGCGCGCGCGTCGAGCGGCCTCCGCCATATAGTCTGCTGAAATGCCCAGGCTATGTTTACCATCTGGCCCAGGCGGACTTAGCTGCAACAACGCTACATCGCACGCGATCTCGCCCCGCGTGATCATGCCACCCAACTTGGAACAGTGCAGCGGGATCACATCGAGGACACCCGCGTCAATTAACCGACTATTTAGCCCAAATCCACCAAAACTCGACAAGCTTAGATAGTCTGCATGCTCAGGCTGAAGCGTTTGCGAGTACGTTGCACCGACAAACACCGAGATAGGCCCAATCGCTTGACGTTGAGCCACCACCGCCTCAGTCAGTGTGAGCGGTTCGGCAGTCGTTTGCGTCCAGACCAGTGCGTCGCCTGGTCTGATATAGCGCGCTAAGTCTATCGGTTCAATCAAAACGTCACGACCGCCCGACCGCGAATGCCCGCTTGCATCACTTTTGCACAATGTTCAAGCAGGCTTTCAAATTTGATTGGATACGCAATTTGATGCAAATGTTGGGGATGTAAATCACCGCCCTTTGCCATGCGTGCCCAAATTTCACCACGCTCTGGGACAGGATGATTGCCATTGATCCCTACTAACGATATCGAACGCAAAATAAATGGATAAATCGAAGTCGTCAGCGTCTCACTCGCCGCATTTCCAAACGCACAAATCACGGCGCGCTGTTTAGCAGAGCGCAGTACTGCATCGAGTGGTGCACCGCCAACTGCATCGATCGCACCTGCCCAACGCTGCTCTTCAAGCGGCTTATCGCCTCCAGCAATTTCGTCTCGACCAATTACGCGCGCTGCGCCGATTGATTTTAAATACTCTTCTTCGGATTTTTTACCCGTGCTTGCGACGACTTCATAGCCAAGACCAGCGAGCATATCAATCGCAAAAGAGGAACTGCCTCCGGTGCCGCCCGTAACAAGGATGGGACCGTCTGTCGTCTTCACGCGCCGAAGGATTTCATCCACGGCTACAGCAGACGTGTAGGCGGCCAACCCCATGGCAACTACATCAAACGGATTGGTCCCGACGGGCACACGGCCAACCCATGCCGCAGGTACACGCACATATTCGCTATAGGCACCGTCTCGACGCATGCCAAAGTCGCGCCCACCTTGCACGGTTACGACGTCACCAACCTTAAACGCTGGGCTAGCAGACTCAGCCACTACGCCCGCCATTTCAATTCCGGGGATACACGGGAAGCGACTAATCACCTTCCCGACGCCCATCACCCCCCGCGCATCTTTGTAGTTCACTGCAGCGTAATGGGTCTTGATCACCACATCGCCCGGATCCAAATCACCGATCACTTGATCGACAAAACGACTAACCCGCTTTCCATCTTCAAGATATTGCCTAATCGCCTTAAATTTCATGCTGCCACCCCGACATTCAGTTTTTATTTATCTTTGCACCACAACACCGCTTGCTAGCAAAGTGTCAATTTGCAATTGACTAAAGCCGTACTCAGCAAGCACCTCGCAAGAATGCTCGCCAAGAGTAGGCGGCCCATAGCGCACGCGCGACTGCGCATCCCGATCGCCGACTGCCAAGCCAGGCATCTTTACATTACCTGCTACGGAGTTAGGTGTATCAACGATCAAACCATTGTGCTTCAGTTGTGGAGAATCCATCACCATATCGTAATCAGCGATGGGGCCGCAGATGATATCTTGCGCTTCCATGAGTTCTTGCCACTGCGCTGACGTTTTTGAGGCTAATAAAGCAGTTAACTCTGTCATCAACTTTTTGCGATTCGCTACACGCAAAGGAATGGTTGAAAACTCTGGATGTATCGCCAACTCTGGCTTATTGAGTAACTTGCAAAGCGCTGGCCAACGATCATCGTGATAGGCAGCAATCATGATCCAGCCATCTTTCGTTGGGTAGGCCTCATTGGGCGCCGAGTAAGGTGCGGCTGTGCCTATGCGTATGGGCTTTTCGCCGCTCGACAAATAGGACGCGACTGCAGATTGCTGGAACATAATCGCGCTGTTATAGAGCGACATATCCAGATGCTGCCCAAGGCCCGTAGCCTGCACAACACGCAGAGCAGCCATCACGGTACTTGTCGTTAAAAAGCCCGTGACCATATCCACAGCTGGGACCAGAACCTTCATCGGTGGCGAATTTTCGTCACCGATGTTGCTCATCAGTCCAGATACCGCTTGCACAATTCCATCGACACCAGGCTTGTCACGCCAAGGACCGGTTTGCCCATACGCGGACACCGAAGCAAACACAATTTTGGGATTCACGGCACGCAGCGCTTCGAAACCAATGCCCAAGCGAGCCATCACGCCTGGTCTAAAACTTTCTAGCACAACGTGCGAGCTCGCCGCGAGCTGTTTGATCAATGCCGCGCCTTCCGCTTTCTTTAAATCTACGATCAAAGAGCGCTTATTACGGTTAAAGCACATCGAAACAACCGACTCGCCGTTTTGCCAGGGCGGACCAAGTTTGCGGCCAATATCCCCAGTTGGGGCTTCGATCTTAATGACCTCGGCACCCATATCCCCCAACTGCATGCCCGCTAAAGGGCCAGCACCAATTTGCGTAAAGTCGAGGACCCGCACACCCGCCAATGCCTTATTAATCGACGGCATCTGTTCAGACATAGTGATTCCTACTTCAGTCGAGTTTAAGACCGATATTCGCGATGGCACGTTGCCAATACGTTAGATCTTGCTTAATCAGATCCGCCATTTGTTGTGGATTCAAGTAGCTTTCAACAAAACCCTGACGTACCAACTGCGCCTTGGTTTGTGGATCTTGCATCGCATCGCGAATCGCTGCCGATATCTTTGCCACAACATCTTTTGGCGTATTAGCGGGCGCCAAGACCGAATACCATAAAGGTACGTTGTAGCCAGTCAGACCACCCTCAGCAATCGTTGGAGTATCAGGCATAGCAGGTGAACGCTTGGGCGTAGAGACTGCGATGGGCCGTACCCTTCCCGATTTGACGTGTTGCTCAAGCGATGCCATTGTGCCGATCGTGGCCTGCACTTGACCGCCGATCAAATCAACGATCGAGGGTGTCGTCCCTTTATAGGGAACATGCGTGACCTTAATCCCCGCATCAAAATTAAACACCTCAAACGCAATGTGTTGAGGCGTGCCCAGTCCGGGCGTACTGTAGTTCAGGGAACCAGGCTTTGTCTTTGCCACCGCAATGAACTCTTTCAGATTTTTTGCGGGTACATCTGGGTGAATCGCTAGCAACATTGGTACCGAAGCGATTTGAGCCACTGGAGCGAAGTCCTTGGCAATATCAAAGGGAAGCTTTGAGTAGATCCAGGGATTCATCGTGACTTGATTAGACGCAATCACGATGGTGTAGCCATCGGGAGTCGACTTCGCAACAAATTCAGCGCCGATGTTACCGCCTGCACCAGCACGGTTATCCACAACAACTTGCTGCCCTAAGATTTCAGACATCTTCGGTGCAAGTGCCCGAGCCAAAATATCGTTGCCGCCGCCTGGTGGAAAGGGCACAACAAATCGAATCGGTTTATTCGGAAAGGCTTCCGCGGTTGACTGCGCCTGCGCAGAGGTTCCAACAAGAGCCGATCCAATTAGCGCGATACACAACATTATTTTATTCATGACTGTTCCTTTACCGATAGTGTTTAACTTGTGATTACTTTATGCGTCCGATTTCTCGTAGGTACTTGTCGTACCAGATGACTTCGTCGTTTCGAATCTCAGCCATCTGCTTGCTGGTCTTGAAATCATACGGCAGGAAATTTTGTTTCAGCATGTTTTGAAACTCCTTTCCCTGCACCACCTTTGTGAAAGTCTCTTCTAATTTTTTAAATACATCATCTGGCATCCCAGTCGGTGCGATGACCACAATCCCGCTATTTGGTGGGTTATTCCAAGGGCAACCGATTTCTTTCAAGGTTGGGGCATCTGGAAAATTTGGATCACGCTCGTTCTGAAACAGAACAAGTTGCCTAAACACGCCGTCTTTGAGCAACTGGTTATGCGAGCCTGAACCTGAAGTGAAATCAAAATGGTTACCCATCAGCATCGTATTGGCTTCTGTTCCACCCTTGGTTGGTACGTGCTTGAACGTCAAGCCCTTACACTTCTCCAAAGCAATCACACCAAGCTGCTGCGACCCCGTTGGTATTCCACCAGAACCGGCTGTCCCGTATGACATACCCGGATTCGCTTTTGCGTATTCGATAAACTCTTGGATTGTTTTCCACGATTTATTGCTATTCACAACAACCGAACCGTTGTGAAAAAAGCTGTACTGCAACATGATGGTCAGCGCTTCAGGCTTAAAAGAAACTTTCAAAACTTTAGGCCTGACTGTAAGGGTTGAGGTCGAGCCGATCAACAATGTGTAGCCATCTGGCTTTTTAGAGGCAGTCAGCCCAGCAGCAACCGTTCCACCTGCTCCACCTTTATTCTCAATCGTGATCGGCACGCCTAAGATCTCTTCGGCCCCCTTGGCTAAGGCACGCGCTGAGATATCCGTGGTCGCGCCAGCCGCATAAGAAACGATAAAGGTGATGGGTTTAGTTGGAAATCCCTGCTGAGCGAACGCTGCCGCTGGAATACACAGTAATGGCAAGGCAAAGCGTATAGTGCGCACGAATCGATTCATGTTATCTCCCGAATGCATCATTGCACTTCAATATTTGTTTAACCACATCGGACTTTACATCTCGTGCAAGGGAATGACCTTGCGCACGGCAGGCATCTCCAGCATACGCTTATAGTGCTCAGTCACGCGCGGAAACTTCGCCATCTCTACGCCGTCTGTCGCAAGCCAACTAGACATCGTGAACAAATACGGATCTGCCACGGTAAATTTAGCGCCCATCACCCACGGGCCACGCAACAATTCTTGTTCTACCCAACCAAAACAGTCACTCATGTTTTGCGGGACCTTGGCTTTCATCGACTGCAACGCCGCTGGGTCATCGGACCAACGCGATCCGCGAGGGCCATGCGCATGCACGACGTGAACAGTTGAACAAAACCAGCTATTGGCTGCCTGCATTTCTGCCAGAGCAAAGGGATCGTCAAGGGGTGCGACGTTCGCTTGCGGATAGGTTTGTGCCAAATACATCAGTAGCGCAGGCGTCTCAGTGATGACACCACGGTCAGTGACCAAGGCCGGAACCCGACCTTTTGGATTCACGGCAAGATATTCTTTGGATCTTTGCTGATTCTCACGGAAATCAAGTTTGATCGCCTCGTAGTCTGCACCGATATGCTCTAAGACGATATGGGTGGCGAGCGCGCAACTCTTGGGTGCATAGTAAAAACGTATCGTCATTGAGGTCATCCGTTTGGTTTAATGTTAGTAACATCTTTATGGCCTGGGCATCTCGTCTTTTTTCAGACCTGCTTTCAGCCTATCAAGCGACCGCACTCTCTGCTGATTGCGTCGACAATCTCCAAAATCCCGTCTGTCTTTCAAGATAGCGAATAAGCTGATCAAAAATTAGAACGACCGCCACGACGATCAAAATGCCCGCGAATACTTTCGCGCTGTCTAGAGAACCCCTATGGCGTGTAATCAAATATCCAACGCCTTGCGCTGATGTCAGCATTTCTGCTACGACGACACCGACGATGACTAATGATCCGCCGACTCGAAACGCAGATAGGATCGTGGGAATTGCTGCAGGAAGCAGTACCCTAAAGATGAGCTGGCGGCGAGACGCACCCAAGCTGCGTGCGACCGTAACGTAATGTCGATCAATCGTCTTGACACCCGCTAACGTACCAAGAAAACATGGGAAAAATCCATAAATACTGGCAAACGCTACTTTAGAGTGCATGCCGATACCAAACCACGCGGTAAACAGCGGATACAGGATCACAATCGGCACCGCATACCCACTGGAGGCAAGCTGCTGCGCTATGCCTACCAAAACTCTAGAGGTAGATAGTAACAAGCCAAGACCAATACCAGCTCCACAGGCGATCAAAATCGCCAACCCAATGGCCTGTGTAGAAAACCACAGATGTGTCAGGTATTCATTTAGCGATCCCCACAACGCCATCAGTGCATCACTCAATGGAGGAAGAAATAGCGTCGGTATATATCCGAATCGCGGCAGCAACTCCCAACACAAGATCAAAATCGCGACAAACACCAAACGAGTCGTTCGCGGAGAAAACCTATTTTGGTTAACGGAGCTCATAAATGGATTACCCACATCTCACGACCACGGGAAAAAATTATGCCTAGTGTTTTATTTGATTCCAAATTCTTTCTCTTAGCTGCGCAAAACGTACCGTGGACATCATTTCATATTTACGGGGGCGTGGTAGATCAACTTCAATTCGATCAATTATTCTGCCTGGCCGCGCAGACATCACAATGATTTCGTCCGCAAGATAGGCCGCCTCCGTCAAGCTATGCGTCACAAACACAACTGTCTTTCTGGTTTTTTCCCAAATTGACAGCAATTCATCTCCCATCGTGATGCGTGTTTGCTCATCAAGGGCGGCAAAAGGCTCATCCATCATCAATAAAGGGGGGTCTTGGACAAGACCTCGCGCAATCGAAACGCGCTGCTTCATCCCGCCCGATAGCTCATGCGGATAGCGATCTTCGAATCCTTGCAAACCGACGAGCGACAAAAGCTCTTGGGCCTTATTTTTTCGAACTTTTTTTGCAATATGCCTTAAGGAAAGCGGAAACTCAACATTCTCCAAGGCTGTCAGCCATGGATAGAGGCTCGCTTCCTGAAACACCACACCCGCGACATCCGGATTAGGTGAAGTCATGGGATATCCGCTACACAATATCGTTCCTTGACTTGGCGCAAGCAAACCCGCCATCATCATAAGCAAAGAAGATTTCCCGCAACCGCTCGGTCCAACGATCACAACAAAGCGCCCCGCTTGAATCTCTATATTTATATCAACGAGCGCTGGAACCTGCCCATCTCGGGACTGATACGTGTGGTGTAGGCCCAAAATTCGAACCATTGGATCAGTGCTTTGCATTATTTACTCGCGCCAGTGTTCAAACTTCATTTCAAACCATTGAATGGTTTCGTTAAAAAGAATCGTCGCGACAGAAATGATCAGGATTCCAGCGCCCAGTTCTTTGAGCATAAAGTTCTCCCCCCAATTGGCAATCATCTGCCCAAGACCTACCTTCGACGCATACATTTCAGCCAAAATAATTCCGGTCACGTTAAAGATCATCCCCAATCGAACTGCCTCCAGCAATATGGGTGCCATCGATGGCAGATAAACACGCAAAGCAATCTGCAGTCGACTAGCCCCGAACACACGAGCAACTTTCAAATGCTCAGACTTGACTGAATCAACCGCAGCAAATGTACAAATTAAGATAATAAAAATTGTCGAAAAAATACCAAAAGCTATTTTTTGGAACAAACCAATTCCAAATGCCAAAATAAACATTGGTAAAAAAACAGTTTTGGGTATTGAAAAGACCAAGTAGATGATTGGCTTGAGCACTTGCCCCCAGTACCGACTCTCGGCGATTAGGATGCCAATCGCTACTCCCGTAGGGACTGCAATAAAAAATCCTAATGCAAGATGCTCAAGCGTCGCGTAGAGATGCTTGTGAAACGCAGCGCTCAGTAAAATTTTTTCGGCCGAGCTGAGCACGCCCCCAACGCTCGGGACCAGATCAGGATTGACCCATTGATTCGATAACAGTAATTGCCATAAAAACAAAAAGGTCGCTCCAGAGATCGACCAAATCACTAAGCTGCGAAATATAGATCTAATCATCTCTGGAGTACCGATATCGCGTTCAAGCAAATACTAGCTGAGCCTTTTTTCTCTTACGCCTAAGCAATCGGCACGAACTTATTAGTTGTAATTTCCGCTTGCGGTGCCAAATCTTTAAAGCCACCGATCACTGCAAGCTCCATCGCAAGTTTGACCTGCTCAGACGTAAACACTCCGTCTCTGGAGAGTCGCATAAACGTCTCTTCAAACTCCTCTTTCGCGACGGCAGGTGCAATATTATTTACATCCGCGACTATTTTTATCGCCCTGTCTGGATTGTCTTGCATGAACCTGACAGAACCGTAGATAGCCGCTAGACTCGCCTTCAACGTTTCAGCCCTCGAGTCTATGAACTTATCTGTCGTAACCCACCCCGTTGCCAAGTGCGAAGGAATAGCAGTGGAGTAATCAATCAACGACTTTGCCTGTTTGTTCTGCAATACCTGAAAACTAAGCGGAGGATACACAACAGCCGCCTCGACGTTTCCAGACAGTAGATTTGGCACTAAGCCGCCGCCGCCCAGAGGTACGCTCGTAAAATCAATCTTCTGATTCGCCTTAGTCCAAAGCGCTAGCAAATCCGATAGTGATCCAGCAGCAGTGATTCCAACTTTTTTCCCTGCCAGCTCTTTGATGTCCGAAATCTTTGAGTCCGCACGCACCAGCATTTTCCAGCCTGTGTTTGCCGTAGCGGCTAACGACACCATACGAAAGGGGACGCCTTTTTTTCTAGCGGTTCCTACTTGAGAAATCAGTCCTGGAATCATGTCGGCCGCGCCGGCTGCCAACGCTTCGACACACTCCCCGCCGCTACGGTATACGGTGAGTTCTGCAGTCAACCCCATTTTCTTGAATAATCCCTGTGCTTCAGCGGTCTCGCAAATCACACTTGGCCACCACGTCTTGGTAGCGAGTCCTATACGAACTTTTTGATTAGCGAACGCTAAACTTGGAATGGTAGATATAGCTGCTAAGCTCGATAGCGTCAAAATAGTTTTTCGCTTCTCGCTAGATTGAAGTAGCGTAGAGAATGCTCTAGATATATCTTCGTTCTTTGACACGTTAGGTCTCCTTTAGAATTTGGTGTATTTTGTTTTTTCGATCCTAGACGAGTTGCGTACAGATCACAAGCACAATAATAAAACTAAGTCTTACTAAGAAGTCTTAGCCTAGATATCACCGTAGCGCCACCGGTTCGCTGTATCGTCTCTGGTTTTACTCGGCGCCGCTACCTCGCAACGCATTCTTCCCACAATACGAGCCAAGACATGACGAGCCGCTGGACCGAAATCAGACAAGCAAGCGCGTTGCGCCATCCGGGCTTTCGCATGCTTTGGACAGCCACCCTACTTTCATCTACCGCACGCTGGGCGGATCTTGTCGTGGTGGGTTGGTTGACGCTCGAGCTCACTAATTCTGCCTTGATGGTGGGCATCGTGTCAGGCTGCAAGATGGCTGGCTATGTATTTGCACCAATCATGGGGGTAGCGGCCGACCGACTGAACCGACACATGTTGTTGATTCTGGCATCGCTCGTAAGCGGCACGATTGCCGTGCTGATGCTGACGTTACTGCTGACAAATGAAATGACTGTTGGCTATCTCATCGCCTTGTCATTAATCAGTAGCCTCACGTGGGCGCTTGATCACCCAACGCGGCAAGCGTTTATTCCAGATCTCGTTGGCCCAAAGAACCTAACCAACGCGATCGCGCTAAACGCCATCGCGACAGAAACAACCGTCATTATCGGCCCGGCGCTCGGCGGTTTACTAATTCCAATCTTTGGCATCAGCGGTGCATACGCTCTGATCGCTGTCATTTGTATTTTTGATCTGCTGGCGTTATTGCGGCTCAAGAAAATATCACCGACGCCATCAGATACGTCTGGCGCTCAAACCTCTGAGGCCGCTCAGCAAAACATCTCACCCCTGACAAGCTTGCTTGATGGCTTCAAGTACGCCTGGGGCAACCAAGCTGTGTTCATGCTGCTTCTAATCGCTTTTATGCTGAACTTCTTCGTGGCGCCCTATCGTTACTCTTTTTTGCCCTTGCTCGCACACTACGTATTGGATACGGGCGCAACCGGGTATGGCTTGCTCACCTCAATGGCAGGTGTCGGTGCGCTGGTCGCCGGCTTGTGGGTTGTGTCGCTGGGCAACTACAGCCACAGGGGTCGACTCGTCATCCTGGGGGGATTGTTATGGCCGATTGCGATCTTTGTATTGGCCCTTTCCAGTTGGTTTTATCTCTCCTTGCTGATTGTTTTTTTAGCCGGCATCGCACAGGCTATTAGCTGGACACTCATTGCGACCCTCATCTTGAGCAACACCGAGCCATCGATGCGCGGACGTATCATGGGTCTGCGCACCGGCGTAGTGATCAGCTTGCCGTTCGGCAATTTCCTGGCGGGTGCGATTGCCGAGAACTTTGGGGTAACCATCGCGATGGCAATCTACGCGTGCTGCGCGCTTGCCCTGATGTTACTGATCATCAGTCGAGCTCCCATCTTGCGACAACTCAAGTAATCTAGCGGTATGCTTTCACCCATTCAAAACACCAGAGGTCAACAACGATGCTGTCATATTGGATGCAAACGGTTAATAACAAAACCGTACTCGAACAACGCGATATTGAGCGCCCCACGCCGGGCCCTAAACAAATTCTGCTTCGCCTACACGCGGCGAGCTTGAATCGCGGAGAGTTTGTGATTGGCCATGGCCTGCATAAAGGCGGACAAGCGAGCGCGATTGGCATGGAAGGTGCGGGCGTCATTGCCGCAATGGGCAGTGAAGTCAAAGGCTTTAAGATCGGCGACAAAGTCATGGGCCGTTGCCGCGGCGCATTCGCTGAATACGCCACGATGGATAGCGTCGAAGTCATGCTCATGCCTGCTTCGCTCAGTTTTGAGCAAGCTGCTAGCGTGCCGCTCACTTATTTAGTTGTGCATGACATGCTCTCCTTGCAAGGAAAGCTACAACCAAACGAATGGTTACTCATTCACGGTGTGTCGTCGGGAGTTGGCGTGGCGGCACTACAAATGGGCAAAGCGATGGGCGCAAAAGTGATCGGCACTTCAGGCTCACCTGAGAAACTCGCTCGCCTGAAGGACTACGGTCTTGACGTGCCCCTGTGCTTGCGAGGCTCAGGCTTCGAAGAAGCCGTCATGAAAGCGACCGATGGCAGAGGCGCCAATCTTGTCGTCGACACAGTCGGCGGTTCGGTATTTGCAGAAAGTATTCGCTGTATGGCCTTTGAGAGCCGTTTCGCGATGGTCGGCTACGTGGATGGCGTACTGACCGCAGAGCTCGATTTGCTCGCGCTTCACGCAAAGCGCTTACGTCTATTTGGGGTGTCGAACAAGTTACGCTCAGCAGAACAACGCGCGGAGTTTCTGCCAGAATTCAAAGCAGAGGTGCTACCCGCGATTGCGGACGGCCGCATCAAACCGTTGGTAGACCAAGCTTTCCCTTTTGAGCAGCTCGCCCAGGCGAAAGAAATGATGGAAACCAACAAGCACGTCGGTAAGATCGTGCTGAAGATGCCCGTCTGATTAGGCTAATCGTCTTATCAGAATGTGTAGGCGGACTCCATCTCACGGCGGATCTTGAAGGCCGCCGTATTGGGATCCATCTGCACATCATCCCAGCAAAGGCTCTGACCCTTCGCCACAGGGCGTATCACTTTAACGTTGTGCGCCATCCCTAACGGCAAGCCGCCCATGCGCTTAGAGGTCGCTGCGGGTAGCAACTTGCCCCACACCGTGTAGCCGCCCTCGCCGTCTAGCATTTCGCCCACTTTTAAATCTCTTTTAGCCGTTGCAACCACATCTGCATTCCACCCGGTCGCGACACCCGTAGCTTCGCCGCGTAAGGCAACGCTTGCCACACTCATGCCGACTTCTAGTCCAATCAGATGCCAACGCTTGTACAGCGTGAAATAGCGTCCGCTTGGATCAGTATGCGCCTTGTACTCCTCAAAACAATTCTTGATGTAGTCGGTTTCGGCCTCAACCGTCACCCAAACTCCCATACGGATATCGTAGGGAATCACGCGGCCGTCTTTTTCAAGACTTGAGATCACCTCAACCATCCCCTTGCGCTCAAGTACACCGCCTTCGCTGATTGGGCGTGTCACAAACGGAATATCTTCAACACTCGCAGGCGGGTAGAGCAAACCATTCGAAGGCACACCTAGTCCCGTCGCGTTCGATACGGCGGTGCTCTCGATTGATGGCTTGGAACCATCCAGAAAACTATTAAACATCTTGGGGTTCAACCCACCACGCTCCGCCTGCTCAGGCGTCAGCCCATAGTGATGCCAGACAGTCTCTGGTGTTGATTCCGAAAAATGCGGCAACCATTTATGGCCGCGACCTGCTGCAACAACAGGGAACCCACAGGTTCGCGCCCAGTCCACTAAATCACAAATCAAAGCAGGTTGATCGCCAAACGCGAGCGAATACACCACGCCAGCGGCCAGCGCACGAGAACCCAGCAAAGCACCGCAAAAGGCGTCCGCCTCAACCGTGACGTTGACCACATGTTTCTTATTCGCAAACGCTTCCAAAATGTGATCGACTGCATGCATAGGCGAACCCGTACATTCAACCACGACATCGACAGAATGATGGCGCACCAACGCTTGCCAGTCATCTGAAATAAAGGTCGTGCCATGTTTGGCGGCATCCTCAAGCGACTTGGCGTCAAGGCGTTGTGCCTCCCAACCTACGCGCGCCAAGTTCACGCGCGCCGCAGCAGGGGACAGATCAGCAATACCCACGAGATGTACGCCAGGCGTGCGCGGAATCTGCGACAAATACATCGAGCCAAACTTACCGGCACCAATTAAACCGACGCGAATCGGACGATTCTCAGCAGCGCGCGCTAACAACTTGGCATGCAAGCTCATGCGGTTTCCTTCAAGGGCTCAAGTGAAGTGTGAAGCGCACTGCTTGGCATACCTTTGGCCCAAGGTAGATCAACTGGATAGGGCTTTAACAAACAATCGTCGGGCAAACACTCGATTGGCGTGAAGTCCCGATGTGCAATATATTCTGGGCGCTTATGACGACGAATATGATTGGATACCGCGCAAACGCTCAGATACACACTATTGCGATTCCAGGGCGAAAGGTTGCTTGACGACGCATGCACCAGACAGCTGTGGAACAAGATCATCGAACCGGCAGGGCCTGTTGGACTGACGATGCCGCCATCCTTATCGCCCGCGCGTCCGACGAGCTGGCGGATGAGGTCGTTATCAACGGTCCATAGCGGATAGCTTGTCGTGGTGAGGTCATGCTTGGCATTCACCACGCCTTTCTTGTGACTACCTGGGATGAACATCAAGGGGCCATTAAAAGGATTCACGTCATCCAAAAAAATCGCCACGTTCATCGCACGCTCAGTGGGCATCAGATCATCATTGAGCCAGGTGCCGTAATCTTGATGCCACTGCCACACGTCGCCC
>Ga0209550_10003755_pt1 | contig 14425 bp, 20 predicted proteins | sample LauGreSuBDMM15SN_2_FD_187567 | JGI IMG/M metagenome (GOLD analysis project Ga0209550, IMG submission 187567) | Freshwater lake microbial communities from Lake Michigan, USA - Su13.BD.MM15.SN (SPAdes) (version 5) | ecosystem: Environmental > Aquatic > Freshwater > Lake | place: Lake Michigan...
GACAAACGCATTGATAATGCCATAAAACTAACTCACCTTTCTTAAAATACTTTAATTAGAACAATATATTATTTCTTTTTATTCAAAAGTCTTGCGAGGTCAGGTGGCATCCCGCCACCCACGCTCATTCCGGGAAATCCGCCCATGCCAGGTGGCATCGCGCCGGGGGGAAGGCCGTGCATCCCCTCCATCGCGCCACCCAAGTCGGCACCACCTTTGCCGCCGCCAAACATGGCAGCAAGGCCCTTGAGGCCGCCCATTTTGCGGATGCGCTTCATCGCGCTCGCCATTTCCTGATGCATTTTGATCAGCTTATTCACGTCTTGCACCGTCATGCCAGATCCTTTGGCAATGCGGATCTTACGCTTGGCGTTCAACAATTCTGGCTTGGCGCGTTCTTTCGGTGTCATCGAACCGATGATGGCATCCATATGCACCAGCAACTTATCGTTCATACCGCTGGCGTCCATCGCCTGCTTGGCCTTTTTCATGCCCGGCATCATGCCAGCAAGGGCGCCAAGGCCACCCATCTTGGTCATCTGGCGAAATTGGGTGCGCAGGTCGTCCATGTCGAACTGGCCCTTGGCCATTTTGGCCGCGAGTTTATCCGCGTCCTCTTTTTCGACCATCTCGGACGCACGTTCGACCAAGCCGACGACATCGCCCATGCCCAATATACGCCCTGCAACGCGGCTTGGGTTAAATGCCTCAATGGCGTCAAGCTTCTCGCCGACACCCGCAAATTTGATGGGCTTGCCGGTAATGGCGCGCATCGACAGCGCGGCACCACCACGGGCGTCACCGTCCATGCGGGTCAGAACGATACCAGTTAGATCAACGCGTTCGCCAAAGCTTTTGGCAACGTTGACGGCGTCTTGACCCGTCAGAGAGTCGACAACGAGCAGGATTTCTTGCGGCATTGCGACCTTCGCCACATTGCTCATTTCGTCCATTAACTGCTGATCGACGTTCAAACGACCCGCCGTGTCGAGCATCAGAACATCAAAGCCCTGCAACTTTGCCGCCTGCATTGCGCGCTTGGCAATATCTACTGGCTGCTGCCCCTGCACGATCGGAAGCGTCGCAACTTCAATCTGCGTTCCAAGCGTTGCCAACTGCTCTTGCGCCGCCGGACGATTGACGTCCAGCGATGCCATCAGGACTTTCTTGCCCTGCTTGGCCTTAAGCATCTTCGAAATTTTCGCGGTCGTCGTAGTCTTACCCGACCCCTGCAAACCAACCATCATAATGATGGCAGGCGGCGCAACGGCAAGGTTCAGGTCGCTTTGTTCCGCGCCGAGCATCTCGACCAGCGCATCGTTAACGATTTTGACGACTTGCTGGCCAGGTGTGACTGACTTCAACACTTGCGCGCCGACGGCTTGCTCGGTCACCTTGTCGATGAATGTACGAACGACAGGCAACGCAACGTCAGCCTCAAGCAAGGCAACGCGCACTTCGCGCATCGCCTCACGCACATCGGCTTCGTTCAACGCACCGCGACCGCGCAGGCGATCAAACACCCCTCCTAACCGGTCGCTCAGCTTGTCAAACATCGACATTCCTTACCAAATCACCCCATATGGGGCATAAACGAACAAAAAGCCGGTGAGCGAATCTTCGCCGACCAGCTTGGAAACTAAGTATTTCCAACAAAAATTGAATGGCAGAATTCCTGCCTTACTGTGTTGTTTACCAACCTAGTCATCCGAATGCAAATCATTCCGTGTGGCGGGGGACCCGATGACGGTTAGCATGAGCGGTGGACACTCCGGCCTGCAGGCCCTAAATCGCCACGGATGGCAAAAAGCGTTTTTCACAAGATGCATGGACTGGGTAATGACTTTGTCATTATCGATGCGCGCGCATGTCCGATGGAAATGCCCCCTGCCCGCGCGCAGGCGATTGCCGACCGGAAGCACGGTATTGGCTGCGACCAGCTAATCCTTTTGCTATCCTCCAATGTTGCCGATGTCGCCATGCGTATTTTTAACGCGGATGGCAGCGAAGTCGAAGCATGTGGCAATGCCTCGCGCTGCGTCGTTGCTTTGTTGAAACAAGACCTGCAAATCGAAACAAAAGGCGGGATTATTTCCGGACGATTGTCCGGCAACGACGTGACCGTTGCCATGGGTGAAGCCAAGTTTGACTGGCAAGACATACCCCTCGCTTTTGCCATGGACAGCGGTTCCCTGCCCCTTGCGTGGGAAGAACTAGCAAGCCCCATGGCGGTCAACATGGGCAACCCACATGCCGTGTTCTTTGTAAGCGACGCTGATGCGGTTAATCTCGCGCAGCTTGGCCCAATCATTGAGCATGATGCCGCTTTTCCAGAACGCGTAAATGTCAATGTCGCGTCCATCGACGGCAATGAAATCCGCCTGAATGTATGGGAACGCGGCGCTGGCCTTACGGGCGCATGCGGCACAGGGGCCTGCGCCACGGCTGTTGCCGCGATCAGGCAAGGCAATGTTCAGTCACCGGTTGTTGTGCACCAAACCGGTGGCAGTTTGACCATCGCATGGGCACCGGGGCAACCCGTCATCATGTCGGGAAGTGCGACCTATGTCTTTACCGGGCAAGCTGACTGGGATGATTTTGGATGAACGTCCCTTTACAGAAACCTGAAGTTATCAGCATGGGCTGCCGCCTTAACTTGGCCGAGAGCAATGCCTTGGCCGAGCAACTTGCCGGGCATGACGACATTGTCATTATTAACAGTTGTGCCGTAACCAATGAATCAGTGCGCCAAACACGCCAAGCCATTCGTCAGGCCTATAAGCGTCGCCCCGAGGCCCGCGTTTGGGTGACAGGCTGCGCCGCACAAGTGGAGCCTGAAACCTTTCAAAACATGCCCGAAGTCGCCGGCGTGTTTGGCAATCATGAAAAGCAAAATGCCGCGTTGCTGCGCGAGATAATCAATCGCCCCGATCGACCAATTGTCGTGTCGGACATTATGACAATCGCGCAAACCGCGCCGCATTTGGTCACCGCATACGCGGGCAAGACGCGCGCCTTTGTTGAGGTGCAAAATGGCTGCGACCATCGCTGCACCTTTTGCATCATACCTTATGGCCGAGGCAACAGCCGCTCTGTTCCAGCGGGTAGCGTAATCGAACATATTCAAAAGCTGGTGAACACTGGTTTTCAAGAGGTGGTGCTGACGGGTGTCGATGTCACCAGCTATGGCCATGACCTACCGGGGCAGCCCAATCTGGGTTCATTGGTCGAACGCATATTGAAGCTTGTGCCAGACCTTCCACGCCTTCGTCTTTCGTCCATCGACGGCGTAGAAATTGACGCGCGGCTGTTTGACCTGCTGACCGGTGAAGCGCGTATCATGCCGCATGTCCATCTGTCCTTGCAGGCAGGTGATAATATGATCCTGAAGCGCATGAAACGACGCCACAGCCGTGAACTGGCGATTGACCTTGTCGCGCGATTGAAAGCAAAAAGGCCCGACATTGCCATTGGCGCTGACATAATCGCCGGTTTCCCGACCGAGGATGACGCCATGTTTGCCAACAGTGTCGACCTCATGCGCCAATGTAATGTCGTCCATGGGCATATTTTTCCGTACTCACCCAAAAAGGGCACGCCAGCGGCGCGCATGCCACAATTGCCACCACAGATTATCAAGGCCCGCGCCAAGACATTGCGCGATGCGGTGGCGACCGAAAAGGCCGCTTGGATAAAGGCGCTTATTGGCAGCACCCAAAATGTGGCCGTCGAAAGCGGCGGCTTGGCTGGTCATGCGGAAAATTTCGCGTATCTGAAGCTGAATAAAATGATGCCGGAAGGCCATATCGTATCGGTCCGCGTTACGCATATCCAAGACAAAGTTTTACAGGCAGAGGTTATCGAATGAGCGAGAATGCTGGATGGACGGACCGTTTGTTCGGCGGCCTTAAAAAAACGTCAGGTAAGCTGACGGAGAATATTGCTGGACTTGTGACCAAGGCAAAGCTTGACGCAAGCGACCTTGACGAAATTGAGGATGCGCTGATTGCCTCTGATCTTGGTCCAGCCATGGCATCGCAAATCCGCGACAAGATTGCCGCTGGCCGCTTTGACAAGGGTATTGATGCCGATGGCATAAGGCAGATCGTCGAGGATGAAATTGCCTCGGTCCTTGCGCCAGTCGCGTCTCCGCTGGAAATTGATGCTTTCCCGCGCCCTCAGGTGATTTTGGTCATTGGCGTCAATGGTTCAGGCAAGACGACCACAATCGCAAAGCTCGCCAATCTATTTCTGGAACAGGATTATGGCGTCATGCTGGCGGCGGGCGATACATTCCGCGCAGCCGCCATTGGCCAATTGAAGATTTGGGCAGAGCGCATTGGCGTACCCATTGTCACAGGCCCCGAAGGCGGCGACGCGGCGGGCGTCGTATTTGACGCCGTCAAAAAGGCAACAGCCCAAGGGATTGATGTCCTGATCGTCGATACGGCGGGCCGTTTACAGAATAAACGCGAGTTGATGGATGAACTCGCCAAAATCCGCCGTGTCTTGGGCCGCCTGAACCCGGCCGCACCGCATAATGTTGTGCTCGTGCTTGACGCCACAACAGGACAAAATGCGTTGTCACAGATTGAAACCTTTAAAGAAGTTGCTGACGTGACAGGGCTCGTGATGACAAAATTGGACGGCAGCGCGCGCGGCGGCATATTGGTCGCGGCGGCGAAGCAATTCGGACTGCCCATCCACGCCATTGGAGTCGGTGAATCCATTGACGATTTGCGGCCATTCAACCCGCAAGATGTTGCCCGCGCGATTAGTGGCGGTTCGTTGTGAGCGCGGCCACTGCAACGCAAAAGCCATCGGGTAAGCTGAACTTCGTCCTCGATTTCGGACCATTGTTTTTGTTTTTTATCGCGTCAAAATTAGGCAGTTCCAACACCGACCCAAAACAGGGCGCAATTGTCGGCACAATGGCGTTCATGGCGGCGATCATCGTCGCGGTGATTGTGTCAAAGTTCAAGCTGGGCAAGATTTCGCCAATGTTGAAGCTCACGGCGGCCTTAGGCGTATTCTTCGGCGCGTTAACAATCTGGTTTCATGACGAACGCTTTATCCAGATCAAGCCGACCATCATCTATGTGTTTTTTGCGGCCTTGCTAATTGGTGGCTGGCTGCGCGGCAAAGCAATGCTGAAATATGTTCTGGAGGCAGCCTATCAGGGTCTGAGCGAATCTGGCTGGTTGAAGCTGTCGTTAAGTTGGGGTCTGTTTTTCTTCGCACTCGCGGGATTAAACGAAGTTTTCCGCCAGCCCGAATGGTTTTCGTTCGACACGTGGCTTTCGATCAAAGTGTGGGGTGTAACCGCTCTCACCTTCCTTTTCGCCTTGGCCAACATCCCTATGCTGATGCGCCACGGCTTGAAGCTCGGCGATGATGCCGAGCTTCCGCCGCAGGGATAAACGTTAGTTTTGGTCGGCGCGTGATGCTCCGTTGCCATCGAGATTTTCGGCGACAAATTCCCAGTTGACTGCCTTGTTCAACAACGCATCGACATAGTTTGGGCGGGCGTTGCGATAATCGATATAATAAGCATGTTCCCATAGATCGATCGTTAGTAATGGCTTCATATCATGCGCAACGGGCGTATCGGCGTCATGCAGCGACGTGATTTTTAGTGTAGCGCCATCCAAGACTAACCACGCCCAACCACTGGCAAAATGGCCAACAGCTTCTTCTTTCAGCTTCGCCAACATACCTTCATGACTACCAAAGCTCTCATCAATCATCGTTTTCAGCTTGCCCGTCGGTGCCTGCTGCTCTGGCGTAAGGCATTTCCAGTAGAAACTATGGTTCCAGATTTGCGCGGCGTTATTGAACACCCCCTTGTTATCTTGGTTTTTGGCGGCGGCGATAACTTCAATCAACGAGGCACCCAACAAGGCGGCATCATCCGCAATCAACATGTTGGTTTTATCGACATAAGCCTTGTGATGCTTGCCATGGTGATAATCAAAGGTTTCGGCAGAAATGAGATCACCAAAGGCGGATTTGTCGTACGGCAGGTCGGGGAGAATGAAGGACATTGCGTATCTTTCTGTATGAGATGGTTCAGATGCAAACGCATCGGGGCAATCCCCGTTCCGTCGGTCACGCACTTCTAACGCAGAAAATATGTGACAAGCCTCACCCATACAGATAGGCATCATCGCATCAGGGGCAATACCGCCTGAATGCCTAGGGGAGAAAACATGGCAAAATTTTTTGGAAATCTTCATCTGGTGCTGGTCGCCGGTCTCGTGCTGTCATTTGCAGTAATGTTTGGCTTGGACGGCGACGGCGTCACGGCGCAATCGATCACACGTTGGCTCCATACATTTTTTGGGATAGTCTGGATCGGATTATTATATTATTTCAACTTCGTGCAAATCCCAACGATGCCGAAAGTCCCTGCTGAACTTAAGCCTGGCATTTCGAAGCACATTGCCCCGTCGGCGTTGTTCTTCTTCCGCTGGGGCGCGGCGCTTACCGTATTGTTTGGTTTGATCATCGCGGTTCAAGCTGGCTATGCGCATCAAGCGTTCACCTTGCAAGATCCTTACAAGCTGATTGGCGTTGGCATGTGGCTTGCAGTTATCATGGCGTTCAACGTCTGGTTCATCATCTGGCCAAACCAGAAAAAGGCGCTCGGCATCGTTGAAGCCGATGACGCGACAAAAGCAAAGGCAGCGACGACTGCGATGATGACATCGCGTTTGAACACATTGCTGTCGATCCCGATGCTGTACACAATGGTCAGCTTTAACGGCGGCTAAATCCGAGTATCCGGATTTCAAAGAAGGGGTGGCACATGCCGCCCCTTTTTTTATCCCAACAGATCGTGCTTTTTCAGCGTATGACGTAATTGATCATAGCTGAGATTGAGCGCCTTAGCCGTCTGGCGTTGGTTATACCGACATTTTGCCAGCGCGTGCTCCAATACGGCCTTTTCAAATTTCTCGGTCGCCTCACGAAAGTCGGTCACGTCCTCGGCTTGGCTTAGGTCCGTCGAATAACGCGTCTCGGCGGCACTGTTCTGATGATCGGCTTGCACCTGAGCCGGCGCAGAAGCCGCCACCCCACCGCGCCATGGGCTGTCAAACGGGTCGAATTGAATATAATCGACTGGCTGCGCCGCGTCGGCCCAGCGATATACGGCGCGCTCCACAACATTGCGCAGTTCGCGGACATTACCCGGCCAGAGATGGTTTTCCAAAGCGCGAGTGGCAACTTCCCCAAATCCGGGCCAGCCTTCCCAACCCAATTCAGCCGCCATCTTGCGCCCATAATATTCGGAGAGGACCTCGATATCGCCTTCGCGCACACGTAAGGGCGGCAAGGTGATGACCTCAAAACATAGCCGGTCAAGCAAGTCAGCCCTGAACCGCCCCTTGTCGACCATATGCGGCAGATGTTCATTGGTCGCAGCGACAATCCGCACGTCAACGCGCATGGGCCGCGATGAACCAATGCGTGTGACCTCACCATATTCAACCGCCCGCAATAGCCGCTCCTGCGCACCCATGCTTAAGGTACCAAGTTCATCCAAGAACAGCGTTCCGCCGTCGGCCTCTTCGAAACGGCCTTCACGTGCCCGCGTCGCGCCAGTAAATGCCCCTGCCTCATGACCAAATAATTCAGCTTCAATGAGCGTCTCTGGCAAAGCGGCGCAGTTTATGGTGATCAAGGGCCCATCCCAGCGCGAACTGAGGCGATGGAGACGTTCGGCAATCAACTCCTTGCCAGTCCCGCGCTCTCCTACGACCAAAACAGGGCGATTGAGCGGTGCAGCGCGGCTTGCACGTTCCACAGCATCCAAAAATGCGGTTGATTGACCAATGAATTGAACGCTGTCCCGATCCATGTTCAAATATTGGCATATTTCACCATAGAGTCGCAATAATTACTATCAACTCTCTGGCGCAATTTTTGAGAAATGGCAGAAATACAACAAAAACGCCAATTGGCACGGTCCCTGCAGTGTATCTCGCAAGCCAGTAAAATTGGCAAACAACATAGGAAAGACATGCAATGCGCAAAGATATCGAAATCGGCAATCATCCAAATGGACAAGATAGCCATCTCTGGTTGGCAGTCGCCTTGTCCTTCGCGATGATCTTTACGAGCTATGCGGTGTCAGTTCTGAACCACCGCAACGGCGGTGAGATCAGCGCGCATACCCAACCGAATAGGCTAATCGTCGTCAGCTACCTTGCCTGACTTCGGTTGCCTGCGACCGGAGTGTCCTAGCTCCCCCGCGTCACAAAGACACCCGGTCGCCACCCTTTTGAATGCAGTCACCAATACACATTATCGGAGTTACCCCATGGGCATATTTTCACGAACCCGCGATATCATCGCTGCCAATGTGACCGACCTTCTCGACAAGTCACAGGACCCGGCCAAGATGATCCGCATGATCATATTGGAAATGGAAGAAACGCTTGTCGAAGTCCGGGCCTCTGCCGCGCGCACCATCGCCGACCAAAAAGAATTGCGCCGCCATATCGACAAGTTGAACACGCTTGAAACCGACTGGACCGACAAAGCCCATCTAGCGCTGTCAAAGGAGCGTGAGGACCTTGCGAAAGCGGCCTTATTGGAAAAGCGCAAGGCGACGGATATGAAAGAGCAATTAACCGCGGAGGTCGATGTTCTGAACGATGCGCTTAAGGCGTCCGAACAGGATATTCACAAGCTGCAAAAGAAGCTTGCCGACGCCCGCAGCCGCCAGAACGCATTGATGACACGCTTGGAAAGCGCGGAAAATCAAGTCAAGCTGCGCACGATGTACAATGGCGACAAGGTCCGCGAGGCATTTTCCCGCTTCGACGTGCTTGAACGCCGCGTCGATGAAGCGCAGGGATATGCGGACTCGCTCGCCATCGGTTCAGATGCGCCGCGCACTTTGGGCGACGAAATCGCAGCGCTTGAGAGCTTTGATGTCGTCGATGCCGAGTTGGAAGCAATGAAAAAGGCCATGAAGGCCGACCACAAAAAGGAAGGCTAAGCCATGGAAGACATACTTGTCCCCGTCATGGTCGTCGGAATGCTATTTGTCGCACTCCCATGGCTCGTACTCCATTATGTCACGCGCTGGAAAACCGCTGCAACGCTAACCAATGATGATGAGCGGATGCTCGGCGATATGCATGAACTGGCGCGCCGGTTGGAGGATCGCCTCGATACGGTGGAGCGCTTGGTCGCGCAGGAAAATCCTGATTGGAAACCACGCCGTATGGAACTCGATGCGCCAGATTTTGACCCAGAAAAAATACGTAGGCTGGAAAGGAACCGCTGAAATGTCAGGGAAACACACCAAATTCTATCTCGATAAGCAAAATGCTAAATGGAAGGGCGTCTGCGCCGGAATTGCCGACTACACTGGCGTTGACGTTCTCTGGGTTCGTCTGGGCACAGTCATGCTCACGCTCATGGGCGGCTTCCCTTGGACGCTGATCGCTTATGTGATCACCGCCTGGATGGCCAATCAGAAACCACTGCATCTGTATACCGACGACCGCGAAGATCAAAAATTCTGGCAAGGCGTTCGCCAATCACCTGCCCGCACCACCCGCGACATTCGTTCACGCTTTCGGGAAATCGACCATCGCTTGGCCGACATGGAAACTTATTATGTCAGCAACAATAAGCAGCTGGCCGACGAAATCGAAAGCCTACGTTAACCAAGGGCTAAGAAGGGATTTATAATGAACTTTGGTGGGCCCAGTTTCGTCATCGCAATGGTTGCTCTTTTTACAGTCGGTTGGCTGGTCAACAACTGGATCCGCGCCAAGCATGGCTATCCCTTGGAAGATGAATGGGGCGGTAAGTCAGCGCTGACCGACGGCGACTATCCCGAAGCCGAACGCAAGATCATGCTTTTGAGCAACGAGAATGAAACGCTGAATGGCAAGATCGGGCATTTGGAAGAACGCGTGGCCGTGCTCGAACGGATTGTCACGGATAAGGCCGGTCGATTGTCCGAAGAAATCGAAGCTCTTCGTGGACCAAGCAGTTAAACGTTTTCGAGCAAAGCTGCATAGATAAAGCTACGCAAACAGAGGAGGACTTTATGGGCCCGTTTGAAATGGTCGTTGCGATTATCCTGATCGTCACTGTCGGCAAGATTATCCAGACGAAGCAAAAAGCCAAGCATGGCATAGTTGAGGATCAGGACTTTATGGGCACAAAAACCCATCGCCTGTTGAACAGCGCGGAAACGCAGCAGATGCAAGACGAGATCAAATCACTGAGAGAACGTATTCAGGTTCTGGAGCGCATCGCGACCGAGAATGAAAGCGCCAATGATCTTAACCGCCAGATAGAAGAACTGCGCAACCGGTAACGGCGCGCGGATTGAAAGGATGGAACCATGGAACAGGATCCCAATGTCTACATCATCATCGGCGCTTTTGCGCTGCTGTCCATAGGGATTGTCTCCTCGCTAGGGTTGCGCGGATGGCGCGACTGGATTGCGCTAAAGCATGCCGAGTTGGACATTGCCCGCCGCAGCAACGACGCGCCCGTGCCATCAGCAACGTCGCGTATCGAAGTCGCTGACTTAAAAGAACGCGTCAAAAAGCTTGAGGCTATCGCGGCAGGGATTGATATCTGACCCCCGCAGCCATATGCGGGGACCATGACCACACTCACCGACATTCAAGAAGAATATGAATTTCTCGAAGCCGACGACCGTTATCGTTTGTTGATCGATTTGGGCCGCGAGCTGGCGCCTATGCCAGATGCCCTGAAAACCGATGCAACATTGGTCAGGGGTTGTTCGGCAAGTGTCTGGGTGTATCCCGTCACCGACAATGTTCAGCTTTCGTTTATGGCGGACAGCAATGCCGCGATCACCAAGGGCATCATCGCGCTTGTGCTCAAAACGGTAGACGGCAAAAACGCCGCTGAAATTTTGGGAACAGATATAGAGAATGCCCTCGCCCCATTTGACCTGAAGAACCAACTCAGCTCAAACCGAACACAGGGCATTCCTAATATGATATCGCTTATCCGCGAAACAGCCGCGCGTTATGTCACCTGAACTGGCCTGATCCCCAGCCAAATCGCAAAGGCCGGAAGGCGGGGCAACAGCAACCGGTCAAACAGCCATAGGACCAGCAATGAAACGGCAAGTAATGGCAACAATATGGCCAGCACACCGATGATCACGACCACCCCGCGTATTTTCTGCGGCACTGCTGGGGCAATAGGCGCCCCAAGCGCGTCGACGGGCTTACGCCGCCGCCACATCATAAAGCCCGATAGAACCAAAGTGATCAGGCCCAACGCGGTGAGAACAGCAACAAGCTGATTGATCCAGCCAAAAAGCTGCCCCTCGTGCCATGCAATTCCATAATTCACGGCGCGGTCAATGACATGCTTGTCCGCAAAGCCCGTCCGCGACATCTCCTTACCCGTCGCAACGTCAAAGCTGATGCTGCGGTTTAGGGGCCGGTTTTGCGCCTCCGACTTAATAGTCCAAGCCATTGGCGTGGGAGGGCCAAAACGCTCCGGCGCCCCCGGCGGTTTCACCAACACCGGATGCGGCAGCTTTTCCAATTGTGCTTTGGCCACCATATCGGCGAGGCCAATAAGCGGTATGCCGGCGGCCTGCATTTTCATCATGGCATCATGATCATGCTCGGCATGTGGCCCATGGCTACTTGTTTTCCAGTCCTGCGCGCCTTGGACAAGGCCTAGCTCAGCCCTTACTAGTCGAAAGGCATCGCCCCAGACACTCGCCCATGGCAGCCCTGTAGTCAGCAAAACAAGTGCCAGCCCTGAAACCCAGAAACCAGTCACCGCATGTAAGTCGCGCAAGAATACCTGATTGCCCTTAGCTAATCTGGGCCAGACGACGCCCCTAAGCCCCTGCCCGCGGGGCCAACACATATACAGACCGGTCAGGATCATCACTATGGCCCAACAGGCGGCCAGTTCCACAATCCAATCCCCCATTTTGCCGATCAAAAGCGAACCGTGAATGCGGGACACCGTTGCGGAAATCCGGCTTTCAGGATCGATGCTGCCCAACACTTTACCCTGCGGCGACACATAAACGTCGAGCATATATCGGCCATCGGCGAGGCCGATATGGATCATTGCGGCATCTCCGTCCCGCGCGGGCAATCGGTAGCTGTGAAACTGCGCGCCGGGATGCGCGTCCATGACCACCGCAAGTTGTGCATTGGGGGACACGGCTTGTTGGGTGGAAAGATTGCTAAAAGCGCGCTCCTCCCAACGATCCAATTGCGGCTTGAACACATAGATTGCGCCTGTTGTCGCCAGCACAAGAACCAGCGGCATGACGAACAAAGAGGCATAAAAATGCCAGCGCCAAATTGTACGGTAGAATGATGTATTTTCCATTCTATAAACTCCCAAATGCGATTTTGAGGCCGCCCATTTTGGCTGGATGCGTAAGCGCGATTATGACTGATAAGCACGCCGCAGTGGCGCGCAAAAACGATGAAAATTTCATGTCATTTTCCTAAATCTAAACGGGAAATGGACCGCGAAGCAGCCTTATGGTTTAGATGTAAGACGGTGGCCCAATGGCGGGGGGTGGCGGCGCGGCAAGGCCGGCGCCAACTGCCACTTCGGGTTTGGCGAAAACGGGTATCGGTAGAGCAACTGGGCCCATGGCCATTTGTAAAGCAGCTGGCGGAAAGTCCGCCGCAAGTGTGGCGCCTGCAAAAGCACAAGGTTGATGTTCAACCGATTTATCTTTTGAAGGATCTTCCTGGTGCAGCTTGCCCGATTTATCCATCCAGACGGTTTGGGTATCCATCCCTGCACAGATGGTCAGCGCAAAGCTGCGCTCGGCAGATGGCATAAAACCGGCAGGAATAATGACACGCATGGCCAGCGCCAGCACTATGAATGCGGCGGCAAGACTGCGGATAGGCGACAATGTCCGAATCACTCAGGCGCTATGCGCTTGCGATTTCGGCCACGCAAAGTGCTAGCCCTTCCACTCACGGCGTTCTTCCGCGACGCGCAGGACGTCATACGCCGCCTGCCCTGCCTGAAACGCCTTGGCCGCATCGGCATTGCCGGGGTTCACATCAGGATGCGTTTCCTTGGCAATTTTGCGCCACGCCTTTTTCGCATCCTCAAAAGTGGAATCGCTTTCCAGACCTAAAACATCCAGCGCGTGCATTTCATCACGGCTTCGGCTGCCGTCGCCGGACCCTGCCCAGCCATAATGCGCGGATTCCTTATAGCCCGAAGAATCCCGGCGCTCATTGGCCTCGCGCTCGTCAGCCTCTTCCTTGGTCAGTCCCTCAAAATAGTCATAACCGCGATTATACTCGCCCGCATGCTCTTCACAGAACATCCAGCGTTCGGGATTGTTAGGGGATTTTGGCGCGGGGCAGTTTCCAGCCTTATTGCAGCCATAACGGTCACATAGGCGCACCTGCTGTGCCTCGCTGCTACTGCCATAGCCTCGCCAGCGGGGAAAACCCCAGTCATTTCGTCGCGTAGATCGAACCATGCCGCCGACTTAGCGGCGGCATGCGCATTTTGCTAGGGGCGTAAACGCAATTTATGCGCCGGACAGCGTGCTGGTCGCTCCACCGAGGCCAGTGAAAGATTGTTGGACTATGTAAACGATAAACGACCCAACGAGATACGCCAAAATGACTACTACGGTCATCCCGGCTACTTTTTCTTTCGGAACCCTCAAAACGGGATGCAAACCCAAATAGATCAAGTACACAGAGTAAGCTAGACCGCCGAGATAGACTATAAAACCCAAAATTGGGATTATCAAAAATATCGCAAAGACCCATGCAGGCGTGCCAGCATAAACGATTAGTTTGGTTGCTTGGATAAGCTCATTACCGCCATTGAAACTTGGCGAAATGGCCTTCACCAAATAGGCCATTGCCATCAGCAACACCAATCCCAACACATAACCCATGACCATCTGCGTAACTAAACCGCTTGCAGTAAGCTCCGCAGTCCCGCCTGCCCCATATTCAGACAGCAGCGAATTCAACAATAAACCTGCGGCGATCCCAATCAGCGCGGGTATCAACGCCAAAGGCGCTGCATAACCCGTAAACAGCCCACCAATAGTAGCGGGTTCAGATGCAATGACATTCCATTCATCCGCTGGTTTGATAATGATATTCTTGACGCGTTGCACAATCGACATTGACTTAGCCCTCCAGAATTAGCTTGGAATGGAGCAGAACATATTGATAGCAATATGTAAATATTGACGTTCGCGTCAACTCGCGAACATACGCGCATGGAGTAAAAAGCCAGAGGGTCTGTAAGCCGGGTTCTGTCCTCCACCTTCGCTAAAGCTTCGGCGGATGTGCGACCATTCATCTAGGCGACGCATTGCTGCGGCACTCATGCAACCAACCCGGGCGACTGGCAGGAGGATGCCATATGCCGCCCCTATTCG
>Ga0209550_10003758_pt1 | contig 14417 bp, 13 predicted proteins | sample LauGreSuBDMM15SN_2_FD_187567 | JGI IMG/M metagenome (GOLD analysis project Ga0209550, IMG submission 187567) | Freshwater lake microbial communities from Lake Michigan, USA - Su13.BD.MM15.SN (SPAdes) (version 5) | ecosystem: Environmental > Aquatic > Freshwater > Lake | place: Lake Michigan...
TTACAATAAAAATTTTGTTCCGAATTCTAGACGACGTTCCATAAAATCTAAAAACTAGTTTTACAATTACATATATATCGTTCAGTATTCACGCTATTCAACAGACAATTACAAGCGGTTTTAGCGCTGGTTGGTTGCTTTACATAGGTTGGAACGTATTGTGGTGTAAAATATACATCTAGCATTGCGAGACGATTGGTGCGTACATTTGTCGCATTACAAATAGGAAATGTTGGGCAATTCGTGGTTCTCTTTTCCATATTGAAAATTCGTTTTGAACCAGTTGGAGTTAGTTGATTGAAAGTCAATTTACTATTTGTTATACTATTCTCCAAAGAATATTGTTTTAAATCAATATATTCGCCCGTATGAAATACAGCACCATAGTCATTATATTTCAATTCATTCGAAGTCCTCTTATATTTTATATAATCGCTTTGAGACATTATATAATTTCATTATATTTTTTTATAATGAAATTTATTGACTAATCAAATATTTATGTACCATAAAATAGGAGAACCATCCCATGAATATACCAACCAGAGAACCTACCGATAATTGTTGAACTGTATGTCTATGATAACTCCAACGTTGATAAAAACTAGCGCTTGCGATGAATAGTTCTAATAATAACCAAGTAGGCGATTCTTTTACTAAATATAAATAAGTTAATGAATAAAAACAAGATTGTAAATGTCCAGATGGCATTCCATATTTTTCAACTCCTTTATATATTCCATCTTCAAATGATAATATACTTTTTCCTCCAATTGGTCTAGGTTCTCTTATGATGACTTTCATTATTTTATTCACAACGATATTCAAAATATAAAATACTATATATCCAGTGAAATATTGATTTCGTTTCCATAATAAAACAATTGAGAACCCAAATAATATATAGGGTGCGAAAAATCCTATGATATCTATACTTTTTTCCATTATATATATTGACGTTATTTTTTGCCTCACCCCCCATTGGTGGGTTTTTGTTGATACAATTGTTCGCATATCAATGAAAATGACCAATTCGAACCATTCAAATCTACCACATCACCTCTATCACTTACTAATTTTACAGACATACGATGTATATTGACCGGACCAAAATAACTCCGCTCCTGGTTCTGTAAAGTGCCGCCGTAATCTACATAGACCGATCCGTTTGCTAGACCTGCGGTTTTTATGGGTATCAACCCAAATACATCTTTTACGAAAGGTCCTGTTCCATAACCTTTCGCGGATATATTTGAATTACTTATGACGGAACTACTTCGTTTACTATTTGCGGTTTCGGTTAATGCATATAATTGTTGCTTTGTTAATTTAGAATAATTTGTACTATCCGTCGAATTCGCATTATACGTTATCAATCCAGTAGCTGGGTCGCATGTATAATTGTATTTATTTGCGTATGAAGGTAATGATATTTCAGTAATCTTGGGAGATAGCGTGACGAGACCATCATTCAAATGATTTTGATTGAAATCATCCAAACATAACAAGAAATAATTGAACAAATTTACACTAACGGTTGTGTCTCCTGTTAAGCTTATTATATCACCATTGTTTCCGTAATCAAATAAATTATATACTGTGGTATTTCGAAATCCCAATATCCATCCTAATGTAGTATCCCATGTCGTATTTTTAACACTCGTTGAACCCGCATTACATTTCACAAAACTATATTGGTCATAAAAGACTAATCTAAAATCACTCGCTGTATATTTTTTTAATATATTGATGCGAAATTTCAAATATTCAATATTATTCAATGTATTAATAGTCATCGATGAACCAATCATATACGGATTTGCTGATAATAATGTGTTTATGGTGCTCAATAACGAATCTCGTGAATAATCAATTGGAGCTCCTGCGATATCATTCGCCGGAATAGAGATTCTTATATCGTTTTCTCCACGACTACTCGTTACCCCACTTTCATAAGGTTTTAATATAAAATAATTATTGGTTGAATTAAATCTAATTTTATTTGAACTAATTGCGTTCGTCATCGTTAGTACTGAATTTGAAGTGTTTGATAATATATTTGATAGATTATACCCACTAATATCACTATAAGACGCATCTACTTCCAATTTTGACCAGCTACCATTTCCGTATGAAATTAAATTTCCGTTCACATCATTCGCAGATGAATCATAGAATCGAATATTGTATTGATTTTGCGTTATATTTTTTTGAATGGAAATGGTAAATATAGCATTGACGAAGTTAGTATTTGAAGTATTTATACTAAAAGAAACGGTTGAACCACTCAATATATATGAACCCGCACTATCTCTATAATTTTCAAATGCGCTATTGATTGCTGTTTGTAAATCACCAAACGTTGAATATGTCGTACCGTTTTCTATAGGTAATGTTATAATACCCGAATTTTGATTACCGTAATTTAATGAACTAGGAGATATTTTCAATATATAATTTGAATTTGTAATATATCCCGAACCATTTTGTAAAAAACTGGAAGAGAACGTGTATCCACTACCCGATAAATCTGATATACCATTCAAATATTGTCCAGATAAATTTAAAATATTTGTTAATATTCCTCCTGATAAATCCAACGTATACATGTCGGTTATAAATTTTTTGTTGATATCTACACTTACATTAAATTTTGAATTGTTATCAATATATGTTCTGGTCGTCTCTATATTAAAATCGCCCGTCGTATTTTTCGCCGTTTTGGTAGTATTGTTCGTAGATACAATTCCATTATTTATGGCTGCGATATGTTCGGTTAATGAATAACCAACACTTGATGAATTTGCAGCTGTTATTTTATAATCATTTTGTGATATATCATATCCGTTCGCCTTACATGTTAAATATATATACGGCTCTGTTTGAACGAGCGTTGTGTTTTCTTGTTGTTTAATGATTGGTGTTTCCGCATAAATATTATTTAATTCATTAGCTACATTGATAAAACGGAAACATGAATTCGTCCCTGTCCATATTTTAGTTTGGGTCGTTTCCGTTGGAAATATAACAATTGCCTTTGAATTCTCTATATTATTCGTAGTAGAACGATTAAATTTGATGCTTAATTGAAAATGAGAACTTCCTACACCCACTAATGAAGGATCATTTAATGAAGGGTCTACGATATCTATTCTAGTGATGGACGAATTTATCAAATAGGGATGTCCTGTTAATTGTGCAGACAGATTAGATATGATTTGATTACGAGAATAGGTTCCATTTGATAATGTGAATTTGATTTGAAAGGAAGTATCTACTACGGATTGTGATGTATATTCATTTGGTCCAATATATTTAATGATCGTCAAATAATTATTACTATTATCTAATGTATAATTCAATAATCCACTATCGTCCGCGCTAGTTGTTTCGATTTTAGGTAAAGTCGACGAATAGATAATATTCGGATAATACGTTTGAAAATTAAATCCCAAAAAACCTGGAATGCTTTGTTTTCTATAATAATTTGATATACCATCTACAATAGAAGAATTATTTGAATTTGACCAACTAGGAAAATATAGATAATAACTTGTTTCATTGTATATTTTTGTCATATCCATCTTTATAGTTGATAAACATGTATTTTCGTTATAACTTATTTTTGTATCGCCAAAACTTACATCAGGATATATTACCTTTGTTTTTTGAATCGTCTCATTAATCACTGTTACCAAATTTGCGGGTGAATAATTTCCCGCCGAAATATCTATTTTATAATCATATGTTCCATCATCAATCCCAGGCGAAGTTCCCTTTATATAAAAGAAATTACTTCCAAAGTTATTATTGATTGTATACCAGGTATATGGTATTTGTATGGAATATAATTTCAAAGATACTACATCTTTCAAGGGATCTGATAAATTGAATGTGAAATCGGTTGAAAATGTCGTCTTATTATCTCTATATTGACTATCAATACTAATAACACGCTTGATAGTTTGTTGTAATAATGGATTCAGTTTATCTTTCGCATAATCTAGCGGTTTCGTAAATCCAATATCATCTTTTCGGGGTTCAACTACATAACCCACATTTCGTTGTGTTGATACATTTTTACTTTCATCGATATTTATCAATTCACGACTCGTTGGCGCATTATAATATTTCAAGGGGTCTAGATATTTATTACCGCGTATTGCGTTTACTGCGGATATAATATTCGCAGCATTGCCTAAATCCATATCTCCGAATATTTTTGTATTTCCATTTACGATAATAGAATTTGGGTCATCTTTGCCACTATACTCATATAAAGCATAGTCCGCATTTGTACGGATATTTCCTGATTGTGTGTTTTCTTCAAAACCTTCCATCAGTTCGTTTTCATCATCAGACGTATCAAAAAAATGATTATATATTTGTTTAAAAAAAGTAGCTAATTCATCCCCCGATTTATTCTGCATGTTCTCATAACGATTTACTAAAAAAAGGATTCGCGCTTCTAATTCTCTATCCGTTGGACTATTTACATCTAAAATATTGAATAATTCTTCATCTGAATATTTATTTATATTATACATGTCATTTTGCAAATTCTTGTTCATTTATATTTATCATAGAATTTCATTTATATGTTTATTTATCGATTTTATATTTTTCCGGGTCTACAAATCTTTTTTTAAACATTTCCTTGATGAAATCAACTAAATCCAATTGTTCTCGGTATTTATATAATAATTCTATCGGAAAGGACGTCAATCCTTGTCCCCGTTTCAAATGCCGGTTTCCAGTAAAACACAGTATATCAAATGCTTTCATTATGAGTTCTTCTTTTTGCGACATCTCTTCACGTGCGATTCGTTTACCGCGATACACATACCGATTATAATTGTTTTCTTCATATACATAATATTTTCCGATTAATGGATGGTTTTTTATCCAACCCACCGCCATTATTTTATTCGTATCATTATTCATTTCTAATACAAATACATTCGCATCGTTCGGAATATCTACAGATATTTTACCAGGCGAACAATATATACTTCCATTGATATGATGAAGACGCCGATAATCTTCATTTTCTTTTTTTGTATGATTATTGAAACGGCTCGTTAATAAGAAATACCGTTGTTGTTTTTTATATTCTACTAATTGATTACGTTTGATTTGTTCTTCTGTTAACATGATTTTATACTGCTCTATGAAATCATATTTTGTTCAATTTTCCAGGAATCCAGGAATCCAGGAATCCAGGAAACCTACGGTTTCCTTGGACGAACCTTCCCTTTTTATGTCTTTTGAACAAGTTCTCCGTGTTTATAATAATTATACGTAGGAGTATATCCTGTTGTGCTGTTTTTACTAAAAATTTCAACTCTATGATTTGGCCGATTGATTGATTCTTTGATAGCATCTTCCTCCGTTAAAATGATAATCATATCTTCCCATTCACTCTTACTTTCATGAATTAATAAATAAACAAAATCCATGTATCTATAATACACAAATATGATTTTATATTATAAACGACTTTGAAATATAAATGAATGTATAAATATATATCCGTATATATATGGAAAATACAACAAAGAACGATACAGAAAATAATATAATCATTGATATTGAAGAAAATAAAGAGAACATTCTCATCGAATTCGCATCCATCAAAGAAATCGACGATATGCCGATTTATCCGCAACCCAATGTAGAAATCATAGACGATGATTTACAAACAAATATGTATCAAAGTAATAGTCCGATTACCATGAGTGAAACTAGTGATAATGAAATGGAAAATAGCGACAATAGTGATTATAATAGCGGTAGTGATGACGAATTATTAAAAGCCATTCGCACCGATAGAATTCGCAATCAGGTTCATTCCAACAATCACCAAAGTTTTAGATTAAAAGCTTACAACGATATTGAAAAATCATTAAGCAAATATTATGAAGAAGACAGTAAATATTCTAGTAAAATGGATATTCTCATTACGTTCATGAAGGGGCAAAAAAACATATTTACCCAATCCAAATATATTACCGAAAAAAAATTAAATTGCTTAATGATTCCTATTTTAATTTTCTCCGCAGGGATGGCTGTTTTCGCTCCATTTATTCAAAATTATAATTGGAGTGGCGGGTTTATTTCCGGTTTGAATATTATTATTACGACTTTCGTATCCATGATGAATTATATGAAATACGAAACGCACGTGGAAATGTATTTACAATTAGCGAATCATTATGATAAAATGGAAATATCAATAGAAATGACCAATAGTCAATTGTTATTTATTGAAAATGAAAAAGAGAAAAACGACTTGGTATTATCAAAAATCAAAGAGATTGAAATCAAAATAAATGAATTGAAAGAAGTCTATAATATCTTATTACCTAGAGAAATAAAACACATGTTTCCCATCATTTGTAATTTGAATATTTTATCCCTTATTAAAAAAATGGAAAACTATCGTAAATCTCTCATCCATAAATTTAAAGATGTGAAAAATGAAATACGATATATTTTATATAAATGGAAGAAAGAGAACCAAACCATTGATAACGCGCAACAAACAAAAGAAAAAAAACGATTAATTTTCTTATATGAAATTAAAGAACAAATCAAAGACGAATTTATTGAAAGTAAAAAAATATATGATTATGTAGAAGACGTTTTTACAAAAGAAATTAAAAATGCCGAATATAATATTCATCTTTGGTTTTGGTGTTGTTGGAATAAAAAAAGTATCAATAAGAATGATATTCATCCCCTCTTGAATAAACATTTCCATTTTATTTTTGAGGACTTGTAGATACTATTTTCCAATACCATGGCATTTCATATACTAATTTTATGGTTTCATTTTTTTTTAATCGATTATACAATTCTACACTTTGTTGTTTATCTTGATTTAATAATATCAAAATGATAATACGTTTGTGTTTATTATCATTCCGCAAAGGTATTTCTTTGATAGATAGAATTTGTCCAATATCTAATTGTTGGAATTTTTCCATTATATATTCTTTCGTTTGTTCGATATCTATACGTGGTATACATATCGATATAGGATTTTCTATTTTGTTCATGTTGTTGTTTATTGGTTATATAGAGTATAGTTCAAAGTTCAATTTTATATGTGTTTAATCTTCTTTGTTTGTTTACTATTACGGGACTTTTGTTGCGGTTTTATTTTACTTCCGGCTTTACTTCTTTTTAATGATGTTGTTTTGGTAGCTGATGTTTTAAATTTTCGTTTTTGTAAAACAATAGTTATATAATCTTTTATTGTAGATTTTTGTGCCTTGGTTTGATAACTTTTATCAAAATTATCTATTGTCATTTCATGAAACGTATATTCACTATCTAACTCTGTATCATACATATCAAATTTAGGTTGTGTAGCTGCTTCATCGCCAGCATTCGCTTCCAATGTTATATTTGTTGTTCCATCTTTAAATAATACATGTGCTATATGATAAGGTGCTTCTTTTTTTCCTATAATTTTTTTCAAGACAAAAGCATACGATTCACCTATCTTTGGATTTGCGTTTTCATTTACATTTTTTGCGTATTTTTTATTTTCTGCTTCAATCGCTATGTTCATATTTTTTTCATCCGTATCACCAAATATTTTTCTTGTGAATTTATCTTGTAATATACATTCTTCTGTATCAATTCCAGGGTCATGAATAGTTAATCCTTCCGCAAATTTTAAACAATCATTTACAAATTTTAGATGAGAATATTTATAACATACATATCCTTTTGGCGTATCCGCATCAGTACATGGTTGTAAATATTCATAATGTACTGGGGTTTTATCTAACAATTTTTTATGGATATATATTTTTCCAGGTCTATCATTTACTAAATCGGCGGTATAATGTATTTTGAAATTTTTATTACAGGAGGAAATATATCCTTCGTTGTCTTGTCTATAATCACACATTTCTATAATATATATGTATAAATAATTCATTATTTTCAATTTTATATCCAGCCCGCAAACATAATAAAGATTTTTTGTATTTTTATATAATGTCTATTACGTTTTCGTCTTGTTGGTATAATTTTAAAGCAAAATTTGATTCATCTACATATTTAGGATGGATAGACAATATGTTATCGAATGTAAATCAATATAATTTGGTTATTTATAGTGATGAGCAAAGTTCTCAATGTCTCGAAAAATATTTACATAATCCAAAGATTAAACTTATTCTAAAACCTTATACCGAATTTTATAACTATAAATATCATGAATCGTGGATAAAAAATCATGAGAACAATGAATCATTGAAAGAATATGTTGATTGGAAAGTCAATATGTTATGGTCTGAAAAAGTTCATTTTGTTCACGAAACAATGACGAATGAATATTTTAAAACGGATTATTATGGGTGGTGCGATATCGGTTATTTTCGGTGTAGAGAATTCCAAGATTTACCTATTGAATTAGTAGCCCATTGGCCGACCGCTGAAAAAATACAGACTCTTCTGCCTACCAAAATTTATTATGCTTGTATTAATAACAATAAAGAATATATACGCGAATTAATGATGAATATTCAAGATAAATCTTTCTGCGGATTACCTATCCCCCCAATTCAAGAGAACCAAATCTCCATCGCCGGCGGTTTTTTTATTACACATAAACAAAATGTGGAATGGTGGCGTAATACGTATGATGAAAAATTACAATTGTATTTTGAATATGACTATTTGGTGAAAGATGACCAAATTATTATTGCGGATTGCGTGTTCTCCAATATGAAATATTTTTATTTATGTAAAGAAGATTTACATTTTGATAATTGGTTTTTATTTCAAAGATTTTTGTTGTAAAAAATATAAACGTATTCATTGAGATAATATATCAAACATGATTAGTATTTTAATGCCCATTTATAACGGAATCGAATTCATCGAAGAATCGGTTTCTTCGGTAGTAAACCAAACTTTTACTGAATGGGAATTAATTATAGGTATTAATGGACATCCTCCAAACAGTGAAACATATAACATAGCCAAATCATATGAAACAAAAAGTAATAAAATACGGGTCTATGATTTAATTGATATACGTGGAAAATCTGATGCGCTCAATCACATGCTACAATATTGTAATCATGATTATGTTGCGCTTTTAGACGTGGATGATATTTGGATGAATAACAAATTACAAACTCAATTTATTTATTGTTTCGTGTATGATGTTATTGGAAGTCAATGTGTTTATTTCGGTTCCATGGAAGGTATTAGTCCTCGTATTCCATTACACGATTTCAGTGATATTGATTTTTCTTTATATAATCCAATCATTAATAGTAGTGTTCTTATACGTAAAGATTTATGTCGTTGGATTAGTAATATTGGAGTGGAAGATTATGAATTATGGTTAACATTAAGAAAACAAGGCAAACGGTTTTATAATTGTCCTGATATAATAGTAAAACATCGCATTCATCCGACCTCTGCGTTTAATACACAAGACCACAGTAAATTAATCGCCAAATTAATAGATAATTATCGTTCTACATAATAGTAATATATGTTTGTATATATTATTATTTCTTTTTAGGTTTATTCACAATCATAATCAACCATTTCTCTGATTAAATCATCAAAACTATACTGGAGTTCCCAACCTAATTCTTTTCTGGCTTTTGAACTATCTCCTAATAATTCGTCTACTTCGGCTGGACGAAAATATTTATCCGATATAAAAATAAGTTCTCTACCACTTTTTTCATCATACCCAATTTCGTTTGTTCCGGTGCCTTTCCATTTTATTGTGAAACCTTTTAATTGAAATGTTTTTTCTACAAATTCACGAACACTATGATATTCATTGGTGGATAAAACAAAATCATCAGGCGTTTCATTTTGTAATATTAACCACATTCCATAGACATAATCTTTCGCATGACCCCAATCACGTAATGAATCTATATTTCCGAGTATTAATTTATCTTGCTTACCTTTCAATATATTTCCTAACGCCATTGTTATTTTGCGGGTTACAAAATTATGACCTCTTCGTGGACTCTCGTGATTGAATAAGATTCCTGAACAAGCATACATTCCGTAAGATTCGCGATAATTTTTAGTAATCCAATAACCATATAATTTCGCAACACCATATGGAGAACGCGGATAAAACGGCGTGGTTTCTTTTTGAGGAACTTCTACTACTTTTCCATATAATTCAGAAGTGGATGCTTGATAAAATCTTATCTTTTCATTCGGAATTCCACAGTGTCTTAATGATTCCAATATTCGTAATGTTCCCAAACCATCTACATTTCCAGTATATTCCGGCATTTCAAAAGATACCTTGACATGACTCATCGCAGCCAAATTATATACTTCGAATCTTTCCAGGTTTTCATTATAATGGTTTTTGATTTCAACTAAAATATTCAATATATTTATTCCATCACTCAAATCACCATAACGTAATGTTAATTTATCAAACAAATGGTCTATTCTCATTGTATTCATATTTGAACTACGTCGTATGATTCCCCAAACGTCATACCCTTTTTCGAGTAATAATTCAGATAAATATGAACCATCCTGTCCTGTAATTCCTGTTATGAATGCGACTTTACTCATTATGATTATATTATTTTATAATCTTTATATTATTACTTATTTATAGAATCTATAATGAATCAAAAATTCCGGATTCTAATGATTTATTTATTCCATATTCTAAACTATTCCAATTATAATCATTATTATCTTCTGAAACCCTATAATAAACACCTTTTGGTTTATCATCTAAAATATTTATATTGGTTTGTTTTTTATGTACTATTTTCGAAATTGTTTGTGCTAACTCAGACATAGATGTTGCTATTCCAGTACCTATATTTAAAATACGTATTTTCTGGTCATGAAAACAAGTGTGTAATACGTATTCTACTATATCATCTATGTAAACAAAATCTCTTACCGCATCTGACCATATATCCACGTTATCTGGATTAGATATTACTTTTTTCATAATAGATGGAAATGGATAACTTTCATGCTGGTCCTCTCCATAACCTGAAAATGGTCTATATATACTTATTGTAGTATCTACTCGTTTAGATAAGATTGATAATAAAAACTCTCCTGTTAACTTAGACCATCCGTATGTTAAATCTGGTATGGAAATATGATGATTGAAAACATCAATGTCTTCTAACTTTAATTTTCGATGATTTTCATGGGTTTGAAGACTGATTGGATATACCGCTGAAGAACTGAAATATACTAAGTGTTTTACTGGATTTTTTTCAATCCATCGAAATAATTCATTATCAATGGTTATGTTATATGATATTAACAACGGGTCGTTTTCTATAGTTTCTCTACCGCCGACAATCGCTGAAGCATGTATTATGATATCAAATGTATTGGTTGTATTCTTTAAATAATCTAATACATCCATGTTTAAAAAATTATATTCACATTTTAATTGTTTTGGCCAATCTTCTGGTAATAATGCACTTTTAGACATCATATTATCAACAATCGTTGTTGAGTAACCCAAATCAGTCATTTTTTTAGTAAAATGTCTACCAATAAATCCACATCCGCCGGTTATTAAACAAGTTTTCATAAATATAACATATTATATATCAAACAATTTAAATAGTTTATTCATAATATAATATTTAAATGAATAAATATTATTTAATGAATAGTCCCGAACTACCTGTTCCAGGAACACATTATTATACCTCTAATAAATTCAGTAATGGATTTAAAGCACATGGTTATGATATAATCGAGGCGAAAACCTTAGATTCAATTACTGATAACTCTATTGTATTATTAAGCGACCATGGTTATATTTATAACGTTAGCTTATTTTTTTCTTCATTAAATTACCTTGCTGATAAATATCCAAACGCAATTTTTATATGCTGGTTTTTTCATAAATATTATACTTTGGTACCATTTAAAAAATTTATATTAACAGGTGAACATTTTCATAAAAAACCTTCATTAGAATATCATGTTTTTGCTTGGGAATTACAACAAAATATAAATAATTATGTTCCTTTAACTTTTAGTTCGGCTTTAAAATATGAGCAAATCGGTAATCTTCCCAGAAATGAACAATATAATGGTTGTTTTATCGGAACGGCATATAAACCTAACTGGGTTAATCATTTGAATAATATTGTTTATATAACCGGCAACAATTTACCAGAAGAACAACGTGTTCATATTTTTTTATCTTCTAAAATCGCGTTCGGATTTCATGCAGATGCGAATATAGCAAATAATGTTATGGTTGAACGTGTATTTGAAGGTATGGCGTTTGGTTGCGTAGTTATTTCTGACCATCCTGCAGCTCCAGAGTATACTGATAATATTGTTCAATATGCTAGTTCAAAAGATGAATTTTTGAAAATTTATGATAGATTATTAAACAATGATAATGAAAGATTAGAATTACAACAACGGGGTTATGATTGGATAAAAAAGAAAGGATTATATAGTCATGTCGCTGAAAACTTTTTAAATAAATTTAGAGAATTAAAATATTTATCAAACGAAATAGTTTAAACAACTGTTGTTCTATATTATATTATGTCCATCGTATCGAATATTACGAATTGTCGCATTTGTAATTCATCCCAATTAACAAATGTAATTTCATTAGGAGAACAACAAATAACTTCTAGATTCCCGGTATATGGTGACAATTCTACACCCAAAACTCCGATTGATTTGTGTTTATGTGGAGAATGTGGATTATTACAATTACTACAGACTACTTTTGCTAGTGAATTGTATGAATATGAATATGGTTATCGTTCGGGTATCAATCATACGATGCGCACACATTTGAAAGATTATTATGAAGAAATTATTTCCAAAGTTGATTTACAACCTGGTGATACGGTCATTGATATCGGTAGTAATGATTCCACGTTGCTTCAAAACTATTCACCTGATTATACTCGTATTGGCGTTGACCCTACTGGAAAACAATTTCAACAATATTACGGTGATGTTCAATTACTTCCTACTTATTTTACATATGATAACGTGAAACATAGAGTTGGAGATAGTAAAGCAAAAGTGGTATCTTCTATTTCCATGTTTTATGATTTACCTGACCCGGTTCAATTCGCCAAAGATATTCACGCATTTTTAGAAGACGACGGAATATGGACATGTGAGCAAAGTTATTTACTAACTATGTTGAAAACAAATAGTATCGATACTATATGTCATGAACATTTGGAATACTATTCATTAAGACAAATTAAAGAAATCGCAGATAGAGCTGATTTTAAAATCATTGATGTTAAATTTAATGATTGTAATGGCGGTAGTTTCCGTATTTATCTGGCTAAAAAAAATTCACAAAAACATATTGAAAATACAGGGTTAATTAACGAAATATTAGACAATGAAACAAAACATAATCTAATGACTATCCAATGTTATATTGATTTTATGAGTAATATTCATATTGAAGTATCCAAATTATGTAATTTCATTGATTCTGTAAATAAAAATGGCAAAAAAGTCTATATCTATGGTGCGTCTACCAAAGGTAATTGTTTATTACAATATGCGAATATCGATGAAAGCAATATTCAATATGCGGTTGAACGTAATCCAAATAAAGTCGGCAAAATGACTTCTACGGGTATTGAAATTATTAGTGAAGAAACAATGCGACAATCTCCACCTGATTATTTATTAGTATTACCTTGGCATTTCCGTGAAGAAATTATTCAACGGGAAAAAGAATTTTTAGACAATGGTGGTCAATTTATATTTCCATTTCCGCAATTCGAAATTATCGGTTCAAAACCTAAATTATTACTTACTGGATGCGATGGAATGATTGCCCATTATGTGAAAGAACAATTCAATGATTATTTGTTATATGGTATTGGTCATTCCACTGAGGCGTATGAAGAACATATAACCAAGTTTTATTTTGATATGAAAAATTATGTCGAATTAGAACATTGTTTATCAATGGTTCGCCCAGATGCGATTGTTCATTTGGCTGGAATATCGAGCTCACTATATGCGTTTCAAAATCCCATGGAAACATTGGAAACGAATGGTATGATTACCGCTCAATTATGTAATATCATACACAAACACGGATGGAAAACAAAATTATTCAATGCTTCCAGTAGCGAAATATACAAAGGCCATATTGATTATACTGTTCAAGAAAATGACAACAATATGTTTCATTCGCATCCTTATTCTATTGCGAAAATAATGGGTCATTCCATGGTGGATTTTTATAGAAATACGTATGGATTACCTTTTTCAAATGGTGTTATTTTTACTACCGAATCGCCTCTTAAAAAACCCGTCTTTTTATTAAATAAAATCGCCGAACATATCAAAGAATGGAAAAAGGGTAAGAAAGAAGCATTGAAAGTAGGTAATTTGGATTC
>Ga0209550_10003760_pt1 | contig 14416 bp, 18 predicted proteins | sample LauGreSuBDMM15SN_2_FD_187567 | JGI IMG/M metagenome (GOLD analysis project Ga0209550, IMG submission 187567) | Freshwater lake microbial communities from Lake Michigan, USA - Su13.BD.MM15.SN (SPAdes) (version 5) | ecosystem: Environmental > Aquatic > Freshwater > Lake | place: Lake Michigan...
CCCCCCACACGTCTTCTTACCCATCGCAAAGCTTATAACCAACCCATTATAAATTTTTTGTTTTGATATCTTTTTACCTTTTATTTAAAAAATTGAAATGAAAATTACCTTACATACTTCATTACAACACTATTACTTTATCTTTCTAGACATTTACTACATAATGGCTGCTAAACTACCTTACTTCTTTATCATCGGTAAAGCCCCTTTTGACAAATTACACGATTTATTGCTTCTACAAGTATTACAATATTTGAATAATGGACCTTTTATTGTTTCTTATGATAAAAATACTAGGCAACTTGCTATTATTATGGATAAACATAATCCTGTTATTAGTAAAGCATTAGACTATCAACAATTGCATACACCTTATTCTCATACTCTTTTAATCGGAACTAAAAAAAGATATATCATTCGCATCAATCCACACGATAAAGGCGACATTAATCATCTCATATGGTATGACCTTTCCAAAAATACTATCATTCATCACGAATGTGATACAGATTCTAGAAGAAAAGCATTAATTACACGATGGAATACTAGACAACTCAAAAATAAAAAACAACAATTACTTCTTTCTCTTAAGTCATATTCTACTATTACTGATACTACCATCTCGAGAGAAGACTATATCAAAAATACATCCTTTCGACAACCTAATTTAGCTAGATCTTGTATTATTTAAATTTTAAACTTCTGTAAACTTAATTTAAAAACCTTTTTTTACTTTTATTTATAAAATTGAAATACTTTATTTTACTTATAATAATCAATAACTATTTAATATTTAAATCAAGAATGGCAGAATTAGATAATTTTCAAAATGTTACTATCCGTTGTTGTAGCTATTGTGGAAATCCAGGTCATAATGTAAGGCGTTGCACGGATGCATATTATGATGGAATGCAAATTCATAATCAAATATTAAATGTAATTGGAGAACATCTTGTGGTACCACAACTTATGGATAATGCTGTTAAAATGTTTATTCAATCCCTTACACTTACAAAATTAAAAATTCTCTCTTATATACATACAGATCTTCATTTATTCGCTGAACAATTATACACTAATTTTCAAATTCCACTTTCATTTCGTAGTTTAACATCCAAAAGAGGATTAATTGTTATATTGGGATTATATTATGAAAATATATATACAACCTATTTAAATAGTTTAAATAGACCAAGACCTATTTATGTGCGAAGTTTTAATATTGAATTGCAAATGAATCATCAAACTAATGCCATTGTATCGCCTTTCTTATGTCCTATCTGTTTAGATGATATAAATATCACTCAATGTATTGTATTAAATTGTAAACACGATGTATGTGTAGATTGTTTTAACAAATATTTATCCTCGTTAAATATTGATAAAGAACCTTGTTGTAGTTTATGTAGAATCCAAACAACGGTTGTTACTTTTCAAGACCAAGATAGTTATGATATAATTAAAAATAAACATTTTGTTAATTAAATTCTAAGTAGTTCTATTTAAGTGTAATTAATAATTTTTAATAAAATGATAAAGTGAGTACCATTTGGGACAATATCTTTTTTTTATACTTTAATGTTGAAATAAAAATTGAATATTTTATTTCAATATAAAAGTAAATTAATATAATAATAATGACAGAATTCAATAACAATATAAATACAGATTATTATGCTTTATGGTATTATACTATAAGAGGAGAGAGAAGCGCTAATGCTATTTCTCTTGATCAAAATGCTCTATGGGGATTACATACCAATGCTGTTAATGATAAAGAATGTATGTTTCATCAATATAAAAAGTCAATTTTTAGAATTGAAGTTAAACAAATACAATGTTATATTTATAATTCAAATGATAAGACAATTGAAGAATTAACTGAATTAAATAATGATATTTCAGAAAAAGAGGGTGCATTTTATGCTATGTATAACTATCCATTTATCACTAAAAATACGTCTAGTTGTAGCGAAGTTCTTATCTATTTAACAAAAGAAGAACACGAATTATGGCGTAGTTTACGTGATGCGGAAAACATATTTTATACAAAAGACAGTTTATATCCGGAATTCTTCTATACAGAATCGATTAGTCATTCTGAAGTTATTCCGGATGTATATTATGAAGAAGGAATAATGAATGCATAATAGTAAAACTATATAAAAATACAATTATATATTTTATATAGTTAAAAATGAATTATAAAAAATACTTGGTAATAAACCTAATTGGTAATATAAATTATATTAATAAGTCAGCATTTGAAATACATAATATTGTGATAGGCAAAAGATTTGGATCCAAGATAATAGAAAATAAAGATTTATTGAATGAACTTAAAAGAAATGTAAATCGTGATATTTGGATAAATAAATGTAATAATATAACAAGAGAAAATTTGCAGCTTACAAATTATTATTTATATACTTTTTTTCGTAGAAAAAATATTTTTTATTATAATCTTTTTATAACGGACAATGAAAGTAATGATATAATTTATAATCTAAAAAATGTGTATAATATAAATAATTCTTTTCAAATAAAAGAGAAACAGATAGAAAAAATAATATATGATGACTATAGTAAATTCACTATATGATAATGATAAATATAATTTATATAAATAATTGAAACGAAATAAAGATATTAATATTTAATAGTATAATAAAAATGAAAGTAGAGTCAACAAAGAAACCTAAAATAGATATGAATATGAATCCTATTATAAATACTAATATTGAACAAGTAAAGAGTGAAATTGAGAAAAAAACAAATAAAAGGATAGATGATGCTTATAAAAATGGTACATTGGTTGCTCCAAGAGATTTACTAATAGCTACTAAAGAGAAAAAAGAGGATACCGAAAATATATTAACAAGTATAATGGGATCTGGTGCAAAAGAATTTAACGAAAAGGTGGGTAGGCAGATGACGTATGGGGAAATGAGGGAAATGTGGGGATAAGCGATAGCGACTGATAAGCGATAGCGACTGATATAAGCGAATATTACATTTTAAAATAATATAAAAATATATCGTTATACAAGTTTAATGTCACAAATAACAGCTATAAATAAAATTTATAAAATATATTTTACCTCTTTTCCGTATTATAATTATATTGAAACAAATCGAGTTAGTAATTTCGCTTTAAATGGTATTAGTTGTGCTTTAATTCGGAGTCAACAAATATTTTGGATTTCGAATATTGGATCTATTTATTTTGTTTACAATATTCGAAATACGGAATTTTTTTATTATAATATTACTATTTTCTTTTGTTGTAGTATGTTATATATAATCTCTTTTACAAAAGTGTTATATCTAATAAAATATATCTGATTACCATTCTATTTTTACATTAATTAACGTTTTTATTTTATATTTATATATGAATTTATGTAAATATAAAAATGCTTTAGGAGTACCTGGAAAGGGAGTCCATTCTTATCGTTTATTTGGTGTTGCAATTGTTGATGTAATTATGACTGTGGTCGCAGCATACATATTCTCCTATTTTACAAATTATTCCTTTTTACATACCACGATTATTCTTTTTATTTTAGGCATACTATTGCATCACGTCTTTTGTGTACGTACAACAGTGGATAAGCTTCTTTTTTCAGAATAACTATCGTAATTAAAATTGTCTTTCATTAAAAAAAATATCATTATAATTTTTAGTAATGTGATGTTGCGGTATTAATGCACAATCATTATTCAGTTTTTTTTCTACATAATTACTTAGTTTGGTATTATTATTACTTTTATTTTGGATTAAAATATTATTTTTTGGTTTAAAATCGTAAATTTCAATAACTTTCTTCACTATATCACTTCTCTCTACATCAGTATTATTAAAATAAACTATATCAATTAATTTTGTTTTATTGTTATAAATATAATCATTAAAAACAGTAAGTCTTTTCATAAAATCATTTAATCCATTATCGCTTTGAATATCAGATTGTTGTAAATCCCCTGTTATAACCATTCGACAATTATCCCCAATACGTGTTATAAGCATTTTCATTTGATTTGGCGAACTATTTTGCATTTCATCTGCAATAATAAATGCATTTTTGAATGTTCTACCTCGCATAAATGCTAAGGGACAAATTTCTATTTTATTATTATTTAACATTAAATCAAGCTCTGATTTAGAATAAAATTCAAGAAAGATGTCAAAAAGAGGTTTTGTCCACGGATCCATTTTTTTAATTAAATTTCCTGGTAAAAAACCTATTTCCTCTTCCACAGTAACAACAGGTCTCGTTATAATTATTTTATTAATTTTATCCATTTTCATTAATATAATAGCTTTTTGACAAGCAAACAACGTTTTACCTGTACCAGCAGGACCATTTACAAGCACAATTTTATTTATATCATTATTTAAAGAATCAACATATGTCTTTTGGTTTTCTGTTTTTGGTTTATAGATATTGGATAAAATATTTTGATTTATTTTCTTTATAGACATATACATTCGTGTATTATAAAAACTATTATGATAGTTGACATAACCAAGAGTTGATTTTATTAAAGATAACGAGACAAAAGTTTTTAATAATTTCATATTTTGTATTAATAACATATATTTAAATAATAATAATAAAATGTATTTATTATTATATAATAATAAGTAATGAATTTTAAATCAATCCATCCATTGATAGATCGCATAAAAGAGTCAAATCGAATACTCGCGAAATATCCAGATCGTATACCTATTATATGTGAAAAAAATAAAAATGCAGGTAATAATTGTCCTACTATAGATAAAAATAAATATTTATTATCCTCCGAATTAACGGTTGGTCAATTTATTTATGTTATTAGAAAAAGATTAAATGTTTCTTCAGATAAAGCATTATTTATATTTATAGGAAATATAATACCTGCTAATTCTAACTATATTTCAAGAATATACAATATGTATAAAGATCACGACAATTTTTTATATGTTACCTATTCATTTGAGAATACCTTTGGATAAGCTGGATAAAATGGTTAAGAATTATACATTAAATTCCGGAATGCTATAATCTTCATTTGTTTTAACATATTTGGCAATAACCTTTGGATTATTTTTGTTCCCCATAATATCTTCTGCTTGATACACATTATTATTTTTATCAATATAATAAATGATCCCTTTAATATCCTGTGCCCAAACTTCTACTTTTTGAGTATTTACCTTTTGTTCACTTTCTATTTGCATAATTCCGTGAGGAGTACCTTTCATATGTGTACCACAATACTCAATACCTTCTTTTTTTCTTCGTGTACACTGTTCATTAGATGCTCTTTTTGCACAACATCTATCAAAAATAGGTACAAAATTCTTCACCCGTTTACGTTTCTGAAAATCTTCTTTCGAAAATGAAAGTCTATCGTAATCATAAATATATTGAAGTAATTGATTCATTGGTTCATTTTTATTTAAACCCATATGAGTTACTTTCTCTCTTATACTATCTTTGAAAGAGGTAATATAAGATTCTAATTTTTTGTTTAAACGTCTTTCCATATTTTCTTTATATTAAATAATATATTGTTATTTCTTTAGTTCAATTTTTTTATATATTAAAAAAACTACTTAAAGAGTTTAAACTATACATTTCTTAGACGTTTGGATAGCCATTTGGTAATATTAAAATAGATATAACCATAAAAATATAAAACATTACATATACTCCATAAATCTCCTGACTTACCCCATAAAAGTTCAATATTTGTGTCAAACTATAAAAAAACACAATAGATATCCCAATTACAGTTATTGGATTCATTACTATAATATTATTTAAGATTATTTAATATTATAGTTATACTAAAAATGAGTATTATAAGAATGTTCATAATATCCAGTAGATAACATCTTATTCTCTGTATAATGGTAACTTAGTGGAATTTGTTGATTATAATTTTTTAATGCCAATAAAGGTGTGTTGTGTATTTTTTCACCATTATCTAGTTCAATATTGCCTAAATAGCAACTATCGAACTTTTCAGCCCATATACCGTCATAGTCTGATATTCGCATAGTTAATCTTTCATATGGTTGATTTATATTCATATCATTTAATTTATTTTGTTTTATATCAGATAAATCAATATCGTCGTCGGGGTGATTTTCTATATATTTTGTTACACCTAAAAATAAAGCAAACCTAACTATTCCGCCTTTTAAAAGAGGTGTTTTATTACTATTTAATATTTTACGTGCTTGAGATAAAGCATTTGTATGATTTGTAAAATAATAGTATGGGCCTAAAATACCATTTTTATTATCCTTAGATACACCAAAAGTATATATAAAATTCAGTTTTTTCTCTTCACACCATACATATCCAACCGATGGTGTGTCACATATTTCTTTATTCTTATTTGTTAACTGATAAAAATGACTATTGTTTATAAAAAAATCACAAACACTTGAATCAATTTGCATATGACATATTTTTTTATGATTTATTATTTCATCGATCAAAGCAAACATCACATTACTATCATAAGATATATCATTTAAAATTATTTTACAGTTTGTCATATCTATAAATAAAAATATTTCTTGATTATATTTATAGAACCCATTGATTTGAATATTATCTTTGAAAAATAAAAAATTTTCTAACATTAATAAACTAAATAATTGAACTGTTATATAATCATAAAATTTCTCTGAGGTAATATCATTATACAATTGTACCGAAGGAAATGTAAAATGGTCTATAAAAATATTTTTTGTCAATAAAAATTTTAAAAAAGGATGTTTTCCTTCTAAATTTACTTCATAAGCACATATATTAATTCTATCAAATGACGCAACACAATCATTTATATCAGTATCCAGGATCAAATATTCATTAATATTGTATTTATATTCGCTTATTTCATCTCTAATATTAGTTATTTCTTCCATATATTTTTATACTATATTATTCACGATATATTTAACTTATTTTCTAGTTTATTTAACTTATTTCTGGTCTATTTAACTTATTTCTGGTCTATTTATCTATTTTCCGTTTTATGGTTTCCTTCACTTGTTCTTCGCGACTATTTAATACGTGTTTTGTAATCTCTTCTGCAATAGTTGGATCAGTTTTATAATAATTTTGCAATGCATTTAATAATGTCTTACCATTGATTGGTTTTTTTATTTTATTCGTTTTATACACTAATGCTCCACCATTTATATCGAAACAATCTATTTTATTTGATTTCATTACAGTAACCAAATTTTCAGTAAGTGTCTTTTTTTTTGTATTTCTATCTTTTATTTCACTTTTTAATTGGGAAATTTCCGTATCCATTTTAATCCATTCTTTGATGTTATTTACTAATTGATCTTTTGTTTCCATTTAATATTATATAATCATTATTTTATATTTATATAATATTCTTCTTATTTATTATTATTTCTTATTTTTATAATAAAGGTGTAAATTTGCGTTTTGCATCTTTTCTAATTTTAAACGCACATTTTCATAAGTTCATTACGAAGTTGGATAAATGAGAACCAGTAATAAATAGTTCTTCTTGATTTTTCGTGTCTTATTCTTCTTGTAAACATACTATTAACGATAACTGTTTATATTATTAATTATATCATCTGGTATATTTTTATCATCTAACGTTTGTGTAATAGTATCTTCTATTTTTTTTTCAGCACGTTTATCATCTTCAAAATATAATGTTCCTACTGGTTTTTTAGTATTGATTTTATCAAGGTTATATGCATTAGTCTCGTCCCTTACAGTTTTTATAGGATATAGTTTATGAAATCCTTGTTTTTGATTATCTTTCCATGGTCCTTCTAAATAATACTGTGGTGAAGTAATGTCTCTATTTCGTACATTTACAATAAATCGAGCAGCATCATCGTTTTTTTCTCCATTTTCCCACTTTCCTTTATAATCTGCATATGTATTATCTGGTAATTGATACGTCATTCGTCCAACTCCGTGTGGAATTGTTTTATTTTCTTGTAAAACTTCTCCTGAATACCCTTCATATTTTCCTGTGCGGATAATATTTTTTTCAGTTTTTGGACTACCACCTTGTTTTCGTTTCGATTTATTATTTTTTCGTTTTGATTTATTATTTTTATTAGCCTTGTATCTGTATGTTTTATTTTTTTTCATATATAATATATTATAAAAAAAATATTTAAATCCTATAAAATCGGCGTTCTAAATGAGAAAATATGAAAAACTAGTTATATTTAACGACGCATCGTTCTTTTTCTTTTTCTTTTATTTTTATTTTTATTTTTTCGGCGATGTTTTTTTGTTCCTGCTAATTGAGAAGATGTTCTTTCTCTCTTTTTACTAGATGGACTTATTGTATTTAATGGATGATTTAATAATTCTTGTATTTTTGTTTTCAATAATTCCAAATTTGTATTTCTTCGTTCTTCATAGTAATCTATCATATCTTCATAATCCCCAATGTCATATTGATTAGTCCTATTTGGGTCAGTGATTTTAGCAGTATACTTCATTATTCCATCATTGTCTTTTTGTATTTCATCTCTCAAACTTTTTATTTCGGCTGCTACATTTTTTTTTGGTAATTCTGGAGATTCTGGAGATTGATCATCTAATTCCATTCTTACTATATACTATTATATTATTATAAAGAAACGCTAAATTGAACATTAATCTATAACTATTTTTTTTGCTATTAACAGATTGCTCTAATATTCTTCTTATTTATTATTTATTAAATTAAAATGCCTTTTACATAAAAAATCTTCTGAAATTTTACAGCCACAAATCTTACCTTTGTTTAATCCTGTTTTTAATATAGAAATACACCCATCTTTATTATTATCAAGATTATTTACTAGTTCATTTTGTTGATCTATTGTTATAACTATATCCGATGATATAATAGTATTTTCTTTTAGTTTTTGTTTGTTTTCTAATATTAATTTCTTTTTTTCTTCTTTTAACTTTATTGTCATCGCTTTTTTTTCTTCTTTTAGTTTTTGTTTGTTTTCTAATAATGCTTTCTTTTTTTCTTCCTTGATTTTTTCGGTTTGATCTTTCTTATATTGTTTTAACATTTGTTTTTTGTGAATCCAACAATAATATTTATCCTGCATAAACGTAATAATATTAATATCCACATCCGTTGTATTTATTTTAGTACCCATATGAGTGCATTTAATATATTTACAATTTCCATTATTATAAACATCATAATCTACTGGATTGTCACCGTCTGGATTAAATTTTGGATTTAAATGGACAAACTCACAAACACTATTATAACTTTGATTGTAATTTACAGAAAATGTGTTAATACCTGCTATTTTAGGTATATCTAAATCACCATAATAAGGTAATAAATCGTTTTGTTTTTTTCTACAATATGGACACCGTATTTCATTCTGTTTTAAACGTCCACTCGTTGCCTCCATACCGTTAAATTTTTTTTTGTGGTTAACTAAATCCTTATACAATGGTATATAATTAAATTTATGCCCACATAAAAGAGTTACATATTTATCGATAAGAGGCTGGTTAGAAATGAGACAAAAATTTTCATCGTTATCTGTATTTATATTTATATTTTTATTTTCATTTTCATTTTTATCGAGTGATTTATATAATTCTGTAAAAAAATCTATACCTCCTTCAATATTATATTTTTTCATTAATTAATTTAAGTATTATCTTTATATTTTTTATATTGAATAGTTATATCAATGTCACCACCAACTGTTTGGGGTCCTGTTGTATGGCGTTTATTCCATACATTAGCAGAAAATATAAATGAAAATGGGTATACATATATTTATAAAGCCTTATTTTTTCAAATTCAAAGAATATGTAAATTTTTACCTTGTCCAGAATGTTCAAAAGATGCAAGTATTTTTTTAGCAAAAATTAAATTGGAGGATTTAAAAACAAAAACGGACTTTATTAATATATTTTATTTATTTCATAATTATGTGAATGCAAAAAAACGTCAACCATTATTCAACTATGCAAATATAAATACATATAAAAATTATCGTTTAATAAATGTTATTAATAGTTTTATTATTCATTACAATACCAAAGGCAATATGAAACTTATTGCAGAGTCTTTTCAGAGGCAACTAATTGTGAAGGATTTTAAAGCTTGGTTACGAAATTATTATCATTTTTTTATACCTACTCAACTACCAATTCAGAATCCTATACAAGAACCAATACTAGAAGATGAAGTAGTAGAAGAACCAGTTGTAGAACAAATAGAACTAGAAGAAAAAGAAATAGAAGAACCAGTTGTAGAACAAATAGAAGTAGAAGAAAAAGAAAAAGAAAAAGAAAAAGAAGAACCAATACTTGAAGTAGTAGAAGAACCAGTTGTAGAAGAAAAAGAAATTACCATTTGTGAAATTTATCCAGAACAAGTTGTAGTACAACACGAGACAAAAGAAGAAGAATTAATAAAACCAAAAAAAAAGAAAAATAAGAAAAACAAAAAATAAATATTGTTAAAAAGAGAGAAATACTAAATATTACCCACTAACATTCCGTCCTTATACACATTACATTTAAAAGTTTGTTCCTTAGGTTGGTAACAAATCTCTTTATTACTAGAAACTTCATTAAAAAACAAAAATTTACCAGATCCGCCAGCATACATTAAAGTTACAATTAAAGCACCACTTGTTAATCCCAATAATACATTTAAAAACAAATCTCCTGTATTAATAACACAATTTTTATATACTTTAATAAACATATCTAAAAAGAAATAAACGATTAGTGTGATAAAAATCCAAAAATTGGGAGCATCATTACTAAACATAGGTAAGGACAAATACATTATCGTAAACGCAAATACAAAAGCGCTAAAGGTAGCATTACCATATTTACTATATTGTATCGATGTACAAATGGTTCCATCATTGGCAACTGGTTTTGCTCCATTCATCATATAAATAAAATTCCTCACTACACATACTCCAATTAAAAATCCTAAATAGATAAGACCTTTAAAATTCTGAAACATAAAAGACATTGCAGTTATACAAGTAGCAAGCATAATAGGAGAGTAAAAAGATAGAAACACAATAATATTAAATGGTTGAAATAATAAAAGTGGCGCATCTGTAACTCCACCTGTTTTATTATTTGTATTGGAATTGTTCATATATAATAATAAATAATAATAAATTTTTTATTATATAATAGTTTTAATTCTATCTCTTTTTTATTTTTCAAGAATTAAATCAAATACATCATCAATATGTTCAATAGAGTGAAATTTAATACCTTCGATTATTTTATTGTCCTTATATTTTTCCATTATTTTTTCAAAATCTTTACTATTTTCTTTTGGAAATATAAATTCTTTTATTCCGGATTTAATAGAATGTATTATTTTTTCTTGAAGACCACCTATTTCTGTAAGCAATAAACCAAAATGAGTTTCACCAGTAATTCCAAAATAATTCTTAATTTTTATATTGTTTAATAAACTATACATTAATACGGTAAAAGCGGTTGTAGCTGAAGGTCCGTCTTTTTTAGTGCTAATATCAGGACAGTGAATATGTATTCCACAAACAATATTATTTTTAGTATCATTATATTTTTCAATTAAATATTTTTGTCTTTCAGAACTTGTTAAATTCCAAGCATTTGTTAAACTAACACTAATGGATTCTTTCATAACATCTCCCATCGATCCTGTTAATGTTAGCTCTAAAAATTTGTTGGAAGGAATAAAACTTGCTTGAAGAGGGAGAACGCCTCCCTGAGACAGTTGATTTGCCCATAATGCATTTATAACGCCAATTTTACTTTCATTGTGAATCTTATATACCTTCACTTCTCTCTTATCCTTAAAGTAGTTACTTTTAATATCTTCTATTGTTATATCTATCGGATAATCATACTCTTTTTCTAGTTTTAAAGCATTCAAGTTTATTTCTCCAATAATTTCAAACAATATCTCCTTTAATTTTCTTACACCTGATTCTAGTGTATATTCATCTATAATAAATTTTAATACATCATCCGCAAAAGTTATCATATCTTGTAAACCCATTTTTTTATAAATTTCTGGTAGTATATGCTTATTACAAATGACCAATTTATCTTCCAATGATAAGTTATTAAATTTAATACGATGAACTCTATCTAATAAAATTTTATCAATCGCATCTGGATCATTATACGATAAGATAAATAATGCTTTGGATAAATCAATATCAACTCCTGTAAAATACTTGTCTTGAAAACTGTCATTCTGTGCAGGATCTAATAAATGGGTTAATATACCAACTATTTCTTTACCGTGTTCTGTACGACTTATTTTGTCAACTTCATCTATAAAAATAATAGGATTCATACATTTTTTATCTATTAGAATTTGTACTATCGATCCCCACGTTGAGCCGACATATGTATAATTATGCCCGTGTAATGTACTACCATTACTATCACCTCCCATTTGAATCATTGCGAACGGTCGGCTAACACCATTTTCATCTTTTAAACAATCCGCAAGTCCACGTTTTGCTAAACTTGTCTTCCCAATACCAGGTGGGCCTTCAAACCCAAAACAATAACCATCCTGTTGTCCTGTTAACCATTGACCAATAATTCGTTCTATTTGTTTTTTTGCCTTATCGTGACCGTATACAGCATTATCTAATGTTTTTTTTACAGTTGACATATAATCCTTTATTGTATTCAAATTAGTGTATATAACTGCTACGTCAGTATGTATATCATTTTTTAACATAATAGAATCATTCTCAAGTAAATACATAAATTTTTCGATGGTTTTTTTAAATAAAATTTTATTATCATCTTCAATACATATCTCTATATACTTTTTAATTTCTGATTTTAATTCATCTTTCGATAAACCAGTATATTTTATTTCTTTTATATTATTTTGTTTCAATATAGTATTAACGATACTAATATTATTAATTAATTTTTTTTTATCTCCCAAAACTAAATGATTTGCAATCTTTTTAATTTGTATCGTCTCGTTATTTATATTATTTATATCATATAATCCTTGTATTTGTTTTATATACTTTAATATCTCAATAGTAGTATATATTTCTTTATTTGGTATTTCACTTATTAATTTACCTATATTATATTTAAAATATAAATCTTTGAAATAGTTGCTAATTTTATTCATCATATTTAAAATAGATTCTTTTTTGAAAACGTTGAAAGGAATTTTCAATAACCCATCTAAATATTGACGTGCTTTTGATCCGGAATCTTCTGATTTTGCTTTCACTTCTTTTAATTTAACCATTGCTTTCTCTTTTACAGTATCGGATGCTTGTAATAAACAAATCTGTTGTTCTAGTGGTATTTTATTAATATCAAAATTAGATAAATCATTTGTATACTGGATCGTTTTTTTCATTGCTTGTTTAAAATATTGCTTGAATGACCACGGTAAACTATCAAATAATATTATTTGTTCTTGTGTATCAATACTTCCATTAGAATCATTCGAAAGTAAATCGTATAACAAATAAGCTAAATATTGGTTTTCGTAATTAGACGATCTTATTAGTAAATTAATTATTGTATTACGTTTTTTATGCATAGCATCCGCAACAAATTCCTTTACTATTTGTGAAATTTGTTTATGACGAATTAAATTATTATTATCACTAATACATCCAGCAAACTTATTATATATATCTTTTTGATTATTACATATCAAATAATCTTTCAATAATAAAGAAGACAAAAAACGCTCAAAATCATCTTTGTTAAAAATACTTTCGTTTGGTATATTTTCTATAATGTTTTTTTGTTTCAATAATATATATTTGCTATTCAAAAATTGTAAAATAACATCATCTATAAATCCAAATACAATAAGACTTTTTTTAAGAAATACGCTATTAATGTAAATTTTCATACCAAATACTTTCATATGGAACTGTTTATATATGGAATAAACATCACTACAAACTAAGTTTTCTGTAGATTCATCATATGCGTTATCAGTTTTATTGTTTTTATTATCCTCATTTTTATTTATATTTACTAGTTTATAACTAGTTGGATGAAAATATTTTTTAAGTAATTCTAGTTTTTCCGTTTCTTTTTCATTATTTGCAATTTTGTTATTATTACCAAAACATATAACAATTAAGTCATCTAAACTTTCTGTACCATAATTTTTAAATAAACTAGATATTTCATTATTAATGATTTGTAATGCACCTATTAAAGTATCGGTAGGTATTTTTTTTTCTTGTAAATCATATATTTTTTTACTCAGTTCACCTAATCTTTCTATGCAATTTGCTACATCGCTAATTCCTAAAATATCTAAGCTTTTGTTTTTTTGAACGTGAATAATTGTTTTTTGAATAACATCTTTATAAAAATTTATTTTTTTTTCGATT
>Ga0209550_10003762_pt1 | contig 14413 bp, 12 predicted proteins | sample LauGreSuBDMM15SN_2_FD_187567 | JGI IMG/M metagenome (GOLD analysis project Ga0209550, IMG submission 187567) | Freshwater lake microbial communities from Lake Michigan, USA - Su13.BD.MM15.SN (SPAdes) (version 5) | ecosystem: Environmental > Aquatic > Freshwater > Lake | place: Lake Michigan...
TTGGTGACATTGGACCGTCACTTCCCGCCAGGTCTATGCGATCTTCACTTTTCGTACGGCACGGCAGACGTTGAGGTGCGCGCTATTCTCAATGGGCTTCAGCAACCGTTTACACTCATCCGTCGCGGCGATGGCGACCAGCTCCTTGGATGGAGCGGTGCACTGCTTAAAGATCTCGAACGGCTTACGGCTTACCGCTGGATTTTCCATCTGATGGACGACGCCATCATCCCCGATCCCATCTCAAGGTTTTCGATCTCCACAGTGCTCGATGTTGCCCGGAGACGCAACGCGTCCACGATCGCACTATACCGCCGCACCCTCAATTTCTGGCACCGCATGCGAGGCAATCACACTCAAGGGGCCGCAGACCATGTATCGCTTCCTTTGGCTTTGGTGGATACCGCCGTGGTCGCCTCCGCCCCTGGAGTCTATTCCACGCTCGACTTTTATCGTGCTTCCATTCGCAAGTCGGCCCTATCAAGCCTGGTGGTTCAGCAAAACTTTGCGCTCTGGCGACGCGACGCCCTTGCCTGGACGCTTCGCGAGGCTGGTGATCAAGCTGGCCCACATCAGTGGGAGGCGCGCTTCTCCGGGTTTTGGCAGCTCCATGAATGGCCAGGCTCTTCCCAGGCTCTCGCCGTTTGGTATCGAGGCCTCGACGGCATGCTGGGCGTCGAGGACATTGGCCATCGCGGGCGCATCAAGGAAGGATTCGCGGCGTGCGCCTGGATTCGTGCAGCCACGCGCGTCGGCCTGTCACCCGACTCGGTCCCGGGCGGCAAGGAAGCTGCCTCGCAAAGCGGCTCTGCGTTTTGCTACGCGGACGGCCTGCACGGACTTGGGCGCCACTTCGTGACGGCAGTGGCCTTGCTGCCAGGCCGCTGCGGCTGGCAGTGGCCTTGCAGCCAGGCCGCTGCGGCTGCGTGTACAACTTCACAGGCATCTCCGGTCCCTCTCGCGCGAGCGTACCCGCCGTGTGCCCTTGCACTGACGCCGGCCTAGAAATGCTGACATCCTGAGCCAAAACGATTTCGACTCTTTGTAGAGTGTGAATGACGAAACCGCCGCGAGTGCACGCCGCGAGTTGCGCTCGGGAGGGACCATCCGTCGAAAAGAGCTCGCTCGCAGAATGGAACACTACGAAGTCGGACGCAGAATCGGATTCGGCGCATCCGGCAGTGTGCACCTTGTCCGCGACAGGCGGCTCGCCGACTCGCGGGCCCTGTGCATCAAGAAGATTGACCTGGCTGCGTGCTCCAAGGCTGATCAGCAGTCTGCCCAGCGTGAGGTCTCCGTTCTAAAGAGCCTCAGGCACAGCGGCATCGTGCGCTACCACGATCATTTCGTCGACGATTCGTATCTATGCATCGTGCAGGATTATTGCCTCGGCGGCGACCTTGGCATCGAGATCAAGCGACGCGCCAAATCGGCTGACCACTTTGGCGAGAGCGAGGTCCTCGACCTATTCGTGCAGGTGGCCGAGGCGCTGGACTATGTGCACGGCCACCGCGTGCTGCATCGCGATCTGAAGACTGGCAACCTCTTCCTCGACGGCGCCGGCAACGTGCTGCTCGGCGACTTTGGTATCGCAAAGCAGCTCGATGGCTCGGCCGCAGCGACCTGCGTGGGCACGCCGTATTACCTGGCACCCGAGATGTGCCGCGGCGAGCGCTACGCGTACAAATCGGACGTGTGGGCGCTCGGTTGCATCCTGCACGAGCTCTGCTGCCTGCGACCCACATGGCAAGGCCAGAACATCCTCGGCGTCGTGTACCAGATTGTCGAGCAGCAAGCACCGCCTCTGCCGCCGCAGTACTCAGGCGAGCTGGCCGCCCTGGTGAACGCGCTGCTCACGAAGAGCGCGGCGCAGCGCCCCTCGCTCCACCAAGTGTTCAACATGCCCATTGTGCGCCGGGCCCTCGAGCGGCGCCGGCGCAAGGAGCGAGAGAGCCGTGAGACAGCTGTCACTGCCGTCACTGCCGTCGACGCCGCCTTCACCAAGGAGGGCTTCGTGCAGGATCGCATCATGCCACCGCCGCGCTACAAGCAGGTTGCCTCTCGCAAGATCATGTCGCTCGTACTCAACAAGGACGCGCAGGTCGAGGCGGCCGTGGCGAGGGGTGTTCCCGTCATCACTGCGTCCCCCATCACGCCCACGTCCGTCGTAACGGTCGACCTTGCGCCCGCCGCCCTCGAGGGCGACCGTTACGACGAACCAGTCGTAACGGTCGACCTTGCGCCCGCCCTCGAGGGCGACCGTTACGACGAACCAGCGGTCGCTCACCAGAACTCGGAGCCGCCGGTGGGCAGCGACGAGATCCAATTGGATCCCGCCCCCTACTCTCCCCGGCGGGAGACAATCTCGGAGATAATCTCGCCGAACCCATGCCTCATGGGCGCCATGCTGGGCGGTCCGCCGACACATGACGCTCAGCATGGCGCCCAACATGGTGCTCAACACGGGGCGCAGCGTCGACGCGCCTCCCTGCTCACATACGTGAGCACTCTGGTGCCGCTGCGCCGGGGCTCCAAGATGGTAGGCAACGAGGGACGCGTCCCATCCAACGGCCAGACAAGGTGCGCGATGCGAGATGATGCGATCTCCGCAATCTCCGCAATCTCCGAAACCTCCGAAACCTCCGCAATCTCGAGCCCGAAAGCCGATCGCACCGCTGAGTATTGGCGAGGAGTGCTCCAACGCCGCCAGTCATCCGTCGTGGCGCCGGCGTGCATGCAGGCGTCCGGCGCGCCTGGGAGTGAGGGCCTGTCCTCTGATGCCTCGGAGGTCAGGGGATGCCCAAGCCAGCCACCCCTTATAGCTCGTGGGGGCACGCCGTCACTGCACATGAACTTTGACGCGTTGCTGGCCGATTTCGAGGCGGACGAGGCACGGCACGGCATGCCACTGGCCGCCGCGCATGCTACTTCACAGGCGACCTGGTGTTACTTGGACCGTGCCAAGGGCGAACAGGGCCCAGTGGATGAGGAGATGCTCCTCTTACTGCATGCGTGTGGCGACGTTGATGACCATACGCTCGTGTGGTATGAGCGGCGAGCGGAGTGGGTACCCATCGCAGAGGTCCCCGGTCTATTATTCTAAGCGTGTAAGTCACACAAGGGTGCACTGCCTGTCGAACCTTTACCGTTGACGCACGCGGTGTCATTTGAGAATGAGACTGTTGTAGTACTCGCTCCTCAGCGTCTCTCATGTCGGTGGTCGACCTCCCATTCAGTTACTAAGGTGACCGGTCCGGTCCGGTCGCGATGCCATGTTGGGCCCCTAAACTATTCATTTTTCGAGGGGACACATAGGTCGCTTTTCTTTCGGAAAAAAAGAGTCTGTACGTTCACAGCCAAGGCGCTTTCGCTCTTCACAAGTTTCGTCTCGTGAATGGCGTCCGCCGAGCTCACCACGCTCGAGCTCCGTTATCCCTCAAACTGGAGTGCGGAGGGATCCTTGGAGCTTCTGTACCTCGACGCGTCAAGCGGTGCTGAGACCCCATATGGAGAGCTGGCCCAAGGCGGATCGAAGTCACAGGAGTCGTTTGTGGGCCACCGCTGGCTCCTGCGGGAGAAGACCTCTCGTGAGCTCCTCATGAGCGTTGTGGCAGCGCGCGCGCCCGATGGTTCGAGGTTCCAGCATGTCGTCGTACAATCGGACAGCGCCGACCCGCTCCGCGCGGCTGTTTGGCGCATGGGCAGCTCGCCGAGAGAGGTGCTGCTGCCGACGAGTGCCTTGCTGATCAAGATCGTGTCTAACATCACGGCCAACCCTGCTGAGCCCAAGTATCGCACGATAAACGCCACAAAGATGGCCAGCGCACTCGATGTGCCGGGCGTCCTGGCTCTCCTAACGACTCTCGGCTTCGAGCAACACGTCGATGGCGACGTGCCGCGCCTCATCCTTGCGCCGACTCGGCCCACGGCGCCCCTCCACGATGCCTTGGGGCTGCTGCGACGGCTCGACGCCATCCTCAATGGGCGCCCGCTACCGCAGGAGAGCCTCGCGTCGATGCAGGCCACCCAGCAAGCGGCGCAAGCGGCACGAGCATCCTCGAGTGCTGCCGATGCGCCGTCGCATCGATGCCAGAGCTGCGGCAACGGCATCGAGAACGATCTCAGACGCAAGCTTGCGGGCTCAGGCGAGATCGGCGGGTGGCGGACGCTCGACGTCGTCGGTAGCGGTGAGTACCGCTTCCACTGCGATCGCTGCAACGTCGACCTCTGCGCCAAGTGTTACGACCGTTACAAGGGCGGCGAGGCCACGCATGACCAGAGTCATCAGCTGACAATCATCGCCCCGATTACGACCCCGTGGGGTGGCTCGTCGTACGGCCCCCCGCCCGCCCCACCAGCGTTCAATCCGAGCAAACGTCGTGGCCCGTGGGGCTGATTGCTGAGTCGTAGTCATGGTCGTAGTATACTACGGCGTACAGCTTACACCATCGGGTCACGCACGTGCTCGTGCACACGTCCGATCCGTTTCATACAGCTCTACGCTTTCACAATAGCCGTCGTGAGTCGCCATACAATAATTGACATGTACGAAATACGGCATGTTTGGGCGACGGCATTCCACATTGAGCGTTTGTGATCCAAGAAGCGCGTGAGACTCGTCACACGACCGGTTCTGACCGAACATTCCACGCGCCCTTGCAGACCCGGGCTCTCCCTGAAGCGTTACTGGAGCTACATCAGATACGTCGTGCACGTAGTACATCATGATGACTTGATGACGCCTTCCCCCACCCGACCCATATTCGATACGTCTTGCATATGCTCGCACCATCATGCCACCGCGTACACGACGCCCGTGTGTAGGTTGAGACTTGCTCAGCACGGAAATTCGAAGTCCATATCACATTTCGTTCCACCGAAAGGGAGCGTTTGTGCGCTCCGCGAGAGTGGCCTGGAAGTGCCTCATGAACTGCGAGCAGAGCACACCATCGGGTACCATGCAGTGGCGTCTCAGACGGCGTCTCTCAAGTGACATGGGGTGCACTCCAGAGGTGAGCACACGTCTCACCTCTTCGCTGCACGCCTCATCAATGCCCTCTGGCGACACGAGCGCCTCCCCCAGCGACTGCAACCGGCGTATTGCCTCGTCGACCACGGGCCGTGGTCTGCGTGCCGTCGCAAGGGGGCGATCGGGGATCAGAGAGAAAGTACGACGAGAGGAGCGGGGTGTGCCGCGGGTGGGCGGAGGGTGGCGGGTCGGGCGAGCGAGCGCACTTGCTCTCCGCCAGGCGCTCTGCCAAGTCCTCTATGTATTGTTCTCCGCTATGGATGAGTGACAGCACGATCGTGCCAAAGCTGAGCTCCGTCTGCCCTGCTTCGTTGCCCGTGTGCCGAAAGTGGCGGTAGAGGATGTGCGCAGCGGAGGGTGCGACGCAGCGCGCCCACTCGAGGTTCTTCATCTTCTCCGCCTCCTCATACGCGCAACGCCTTTGGCGTGCACGCTTCTCCATCTCCATCTCATCCTCCGCATCTACGTGGCGCTTGTTCAGCCGTGCTATTGACTGGGTGAAATCCACAGAGCACACCTTGCATGCGCCGTACTGCAGGGAGGGAGAAACTCATGCGAAGGTGCGCGGTCACCATGGGCAGCAGGGATCATGAAGCGTGCAGGGGCATGTGGCGCACGGTTTGCTTGTAGGCCTCGGCGCACTGTTGGTGCATAAAGGAGCACGCGCACGCCTTCTTGCCCTCGCACGGCTGCAGGCAGACGACGCACGTTGACTCGATTACCAAGCGAGATGTCTCGGAGCCCGGCCGTTCGGTGGCACTGGGCTTTGTCGCTTGCATGGCTTGGTGTCTCAATCCGTCCGTCCGATCGGCGGAGTTCGTGCGTTCGTGGGAACTGGGAAGGAGATTCCAGAACTTATAAGCCGCCCAAAACCCCAAATTGCCCCGCAGGAGAGCCGCTCTACAATTCCAGACGCCGCTACTCCACAACCGTATCATGTATCCGGGACGGTCGCTCAAGTCAAAGTTGAGTTGCTTCATGCATATGGACATGACTATCTCTGCCGCCAGGATCCAGACTCCCGAGGATTGCGCGCAGTGATGGATGCTAACTCTCTCAGATATGTGAGATGAGCAGCGCTCCATGCCCAGCACAGCCCCGCGCCGCGCGAGCTCCCCGCCGTCTGGTCTCCAATGCCGTCGCCGAGATTATGAGACCCTGGCAGCCGCGATTTATACGTTGATGACGTCCACCTCACTCTCACGAGACGCCACGTTATCAACGCAGCTGCCTGCGCAGGTTGCCCTGGCACTCGACTTTGAAGTGCTGTCGCACCTCCGCAGGGTCGTCAGAGAGAGGTAGGGCACACAGCGGGCAGCCTTGATAGCCATCGTTGCCCAGAGGGGGCTGGTAGCGAAAAGTCTGTGACATGTCACACTCGTGCGTGATGTGATCGTTGAGCCCCGCAATCTCCACAATCTGGCCGCACTGCTCGCATGGCATGAGCATCGGGCACTCCTTCCAAAAGTGAAGATCGAGCTTCTCCTCCGTGAACGTCGGGTTGTGAAGGCCACAGAATTGACATGTGGAATCGTCTTCCACAGGGAGCTCACCATCTGCCGGGAGCTCCGCCGAGATCGCATCGCGCGCGACTCCCGCCCGTTGCGCCGGAAGGATGCCTCCGCCTCCGCCGCCGCCGCCGCCGCCTCTTCCACCTCCAGACCGGACCCCCGGAGCGCCCGCACTACCACCGCCCGAGGCGACGCGCTGAGACGGCGGCGAGGGAGGGATAGTCGGAGGACGCGAGGCCGCTCCGGCTTTCGAGATCGGAGTCTGCTCGAGTGCCGCGATCAAGTGGTCGCGAGTGGCAGGGTTGAGATCGCCGAGGTACGAGCTCATCAACTTGAGGTCGCCTACCACGGCGTACAACTGCTGCGCCACCTCAATCGCCTTGTTCCGCACAGTGTCGCGTGAGGACTCGAGGGCAGCCTTGAGTACGCTGCCCATGAGCTCGCGCGCGTTCGCGCGCATCCCGTCACCGAACTCGACCAGCATTGCGCCTAGGAGCTGCAGCCGCCCAAGCTGCAGCCGAAAATCAATCTGCTTCCTCGGGTCCAGAGGCGCCGTCAGCACCGACGTGACGTGCCCCGGCCCAAGCTGTTGCAAGCGGCAAGTGGCCAGCAGCGCCGCCTCGGACGCCTCCCGGACGCGTGCGTTGCCGTCGCCCAGCTTGCTGAACAGATGCGGTGTGAGATTGGACAAGAGATTAAGCCAATCGGCCCGAGGCAGCGTGTGGACGGCCGGCTGGTCGAAGAGTACGGTGAACATGCCCAGGCCCGCCAGATAGACCTGCACCATCTTGTCCGTGCAGCAGCGGCCGACGGCCTTGCAGCAGACATAGACCATGGTACGGCCATCCACCTGCAGCGAGCCTGCGCCGACGAGCTCCATCATGCCCGTGACGGCCGCTTGCCGCAGGTTCCATACCTTCGAGTACAGGCAACGCACGAGGTGCTCGCCGAACACATCGATCAGCGGCGCCGCGTCCTTCGCATCGCTTGGGCTGAGCGCCTCCGGTGGCGGCAGATCGGACGAGATCGACCCTTGCGGCAGCTCCGGACCCACTTCGACTGCGCGGCTTACCAGCCTTTCCTCGTGCTCGCGCTGGTTGGTCGCGCGAGCGGGCGCTCGAAGGGTCGAAGAGCCAGCCGACTTGGACGTAGCCGACTTGGACGCCGACGTAGGCTCGAAGCCCGGACCAGCGCGCGACGCTAGGGGACTGCGTGCGAGCGCGCCTCTGCGTGAAAAGGGGTCCGCTGATGGGTCCGCTGATGGCGCCAGCGCCTCGTCGGGCGCGTGTAGGTGACGGATGCCAAGCTCGTTTGCATAGCCGCCTCCAAAGCCGCCGCCATCGTCGCCTCCAAAGTTGCCGCCATCGTCATCGCCGCCATCATCGCCGCCGCCGCTGCCATAGTCACCACCATAGCCGCCGCCAAGCTCGCTCTCTTCGCGTGTACGCGGCGACGTGCCGGTGGGAGCACCCCCGAGAGCCTCCGCCGTCGCTCCTCCCCGATCAAAGCTCCCGCGCGCAAGCGGAGACCCTTGAAGCTGTGGGGGCTCTTGCGTCGGAGCGGACGGCGGCAGGCTGGAGTAGCACGGGGCTCCATTCTGCAGCTGCCCGTCCGCTGGCCCCATCCCTGCGGAATCCCTGCGTAATCCCTGCCCCATCCCTGCGGGCCCCTTCACGACCGCCTGCCCATTCTTGTACGGACCGGGAGGGAGGTTGTCGTAGTCATGCACCGGCGGCATCTTGGGTTGAGGGGGGGGCAACGTCCCCGCGCGCTTCGCCAACTGCTCGATGCGCGCCTGCGCGGCGGCGCGCTCGAGGGCCATGTTATCCTTTAACTCGTCGGCAGGGCCCCCGAGCCCTCCGCCCTTGAAACCCCCGCGTCCGGCACGAGCAGCAGCAGGGGAAGCCACCGGCTGCGGCGAAGGCTGCGGCAAGCCATTCGCAATGCGCAGCTCGTTCAGCTGGTCCTTGATGCCCTTGGCGGCGTCGTAATCCTCACCCGCCACAGCGGCAGTCTTCCGCCTCTCAAGTTCAGCCAGCTGGACACCGACCGCTTTGAGCTGATCGATGCGAACCTTGAGCCTCTTCGCCTCCTCATAGTCCTCGACGGCGATCGCCCCCTTCTTCTGCTCCTCGAGCTCCCGCACCATCGCGATCACTGACGGATCCATCGCGGCACCACGTGGCTCGTGGGCCTGCGGCGGCTCCATCAGAGCGGCCGCCACTTGCGTCGTCAGCGGGTCGACTGGCGGAGCTCCAGCGGCACCTGGGCCGGTGCCGATGGCGCGCACCGCCAGCAACCCGATCTGATTGTATAGGTTATGCTCGTTGACGTGGCATTTGTGCAGCACGAGCTTGAGATACTTACCCTCGGTCGCTCGAGGCACGTACACGGTCTTCAGCTCGCGCGCCTGGTAGCCAGAACGTTCATTCGAGTCGAGTGAGAAGTGGCCGAGTCTGGCCCACTTGACGCCCGCCACACCGGTGGTCGGCGCTGGCACGCCCGGAGGCATCGTGCCCATGAAGAGCTCCACGCGCGATGCGATCTTGAACTGGTGCGAAAGCACCTGCACTTGTTGAAGCGTGACCGTGGCTGGGAACTGCAGTACGAGCTCCTGCGGGAACTCACACCATCGTGTGCTTTGCCAGCCACGAGACTGCGAGTGCACGGACTGCAGCTCGCGCACCGGATGGTCCGAGGACTCGGACGAGCACGCGCCGATTTTGTACGAGAGCAGCATTCCTTTTCGCGCCGGCCGCACGCGCGGCGAACTGCCGATGCAAGTTCCACGATTTACCGGTCTTGCGGTAGGAACGAAGCATGACGAAGGCAGCGACGGGCCCACGACGCACACGCAACACCGCACGGATGCAACCGTGGAACAAGGTGGATCGTGCCCAAAATCTCACTCATGCTGTGGAGTGCGAGCCTCACAGGACCGCCGCGCGTCCACCCCTCACGGGAGACCGCCTCTCCGCCCTCTCGCGCCCTCCATGGGCGCCCTCATCGACCGGCTGCCGCGCCTCAACAACGCCACGGCCGCGCGGCACGTCTTCTCGCTGACCGACTCCTGCTGCGGCGGCCAGCGCAAGCCATGCACGCACTTAAAAGGGCTCTAGCCCGAGTGATTATACGAACACCCACTTTTACCACTTGAGCACGAACACATCGGGGCTCGACGTGACGTCGTATATTTTTCGAGAACTGGGGGTCCGCGAGGATTTGGCGCCGCGTGCTGGGTCGTCCAGCTAGTTCTAGGTGTACAAGAGTACAACATTCCAAATGCGGAATCAACATACCATAGTACAATGGTGGCGGAATGGCCGACGGAATAATCCGAAATAGAAAGAGGGGTAAAATTCGCATCTCCGAGCGCTCGGTTTCTTCCGCTTTGCCTTCGCTGGCGACTCGCCCTGCAATCGCTGTGGCAGCGCAGATGTTGGTGCTCGCATTCCATCTTCTGGCGCTCGGCCAGTTGACAACTTGTCCATCATGCGGCGCTTGTTCGTCGGGCTCGGGGACATACATCATGCTGGACGGTTACGCGGGCGAATATTACTACTTGACCAGCTCTTTGGTCACTTGCAGTGCTTGCTCGAGTGTTGTAAGTGGGGGGGCCATGTACATCTACCAAGCATATGATGGTACTGGCTTACTCGCAAACGTGTGGAATAAATACCTGTGGTTCGACTGCACCAATGGAAAGTGGACTCGGTCCGTTGTTCCGGATCGTGGTTACGGTCCTTGTCGTGATCCGTTTTCATGTTCTGGCCCTTATCCCGCGGGGACCACTATGGCCACTACTTGGAGCACATGCCCGTACGGTGGCGCTCCGAAATGCCCAGCGCCGTCTCCCCCTCCCCCTCCAGACTTCAACGACTTGATTCGTTGGCTCATAATCGGTGGTGTTGCCCTTCTCGTCTTCTCTGCGGTAGCATCTGCGTGGGTGTACTGGTTCCGACCCTGCTGCAATGCGGGAGCAGGGCCCAACTCCCGGGGCGGGGCTCGAGATGGCGGAAGTGACTGTGCGAGGATACGCATGAGGCCGAACGATGCCACAACGATCTTCGCTGACAAGGTCGCGGAGATGTTCGACTAACAGAAGGCAAAAGACGAGACCCGGGCTACGGATGTGGCCGGGGGGAGCGTGTTGGGAGCGGCAAAGACGAGACCCGGGTAGCCGATGTGACCGGGGGGTTAAGCCGGGGGGGAGCGTGTTGGGAGCGTGCACACTCGATGGTTCCGATGCCGGGCGCGTCGTCGTGGGCAGTGTGCACTCGGACTCCCGGGGATGAGTCGCAGCCGCAGCAGCAGCAGCAGCTCGCTGTGAGGCGCGGTCGGCAACATCCCTTCATCCGGGGCGAGGGCTTGGTTACCGATGGAGCCAGCACATGTGAAGATCGGTGGTGGTCGCAGGTCGTCTGTGTGATTTCCGAGTGCTTGCGTGATCTGGCATCCATGTGCATCTGGGTCGGGAGCGGATGCAAACGCAGACAGTATGCCAAACAGCATGATCCCCGTGCACAGCAGCCAGAAATGGTGTGGGGCGAGCGCAGTACTTAGCAGTTCCACGTCATGGGAAGAGTCAGCGTTGGGCTTGGGGCGACGTGCAGGGCGAGGTGTGTGCATAAGTGGGGGGACGCCCAAGTGTGCAGGTCACCTATGTGTGTGAGCGGTGTGAGTAGTGAAAGCGGAGGTCGGTGCGTCAGCGTCACGCGCCGCACGACACCCCCATGCCCCAGATCGATCAACGCTTGAGAGCGTCAGAGAGAGATTTGTAACGTGAACAAGCTCATGGAACAAGCATCAAGCTACCCAACCAATTGGCGGGTCCCCCTTTAGTCCCCCTGAATTGCGGAGGGGGAATCAGGAGGAGATGTCGGCGTGAGAGTATGGCACAAGGGAACATGGAACGACATGGATGAGAGCGGCACCGACGGGGGCGACAGGTTAGTTTCGAATTATGATTGACATTGACTGACAAAAATAGGGGACTTCACACCCGAGAGCGAGTACTTTATCAGCCAATTCACACGAGCGGATCCGAACAAAAGAGTATAACTGAAGCCGAGTACCGGTGTGGGATGGTTGTGAGGTTCGTCCGGGTGATCCGTGTGCCTGTCCCGGCTCCCCCCGGTGTCGTTTTACCGGTATGTAGGTTCCTACGGCCGATTTTCTCTTGCGTGAACGATAGAAAAGTTTTCTTTTGTCTCACCGGACCGTACCTAACGAGGCGGGCGACCATCGGGCGGCTAGCGAACTCCCCCTTGGCAGGGGGCGGTTCGCTTGAAACGTCAGCACCGGTTTCGCGTCTGTCGTGTGAACGTTAACACGACAGACGCGGAAACCGTGCTATGGCACACTTGCGTTGTGAGGAGGGTGCCGAACGCCTCGGGCTGTAGGCCATGGCCGCGATCGACGACGACAGCGTGGACGAGGCCGTGTACTCGCTGTATGGATTGGTCGTCACTGATGGCAGCATAAGCGTCATGAACAAGGCCGAGGGCGCCTTTTACTCTGACCAGCTTCGAACGCTTAGCGACGTGAAGGCGTGCCGTGCCGCGCTGGCTGTCTTGCGCCAGAGTATCGATGATGCTGCAGCTGATGTCCGAAAACTTCGCGCCGCACTCACCGATGAGCGGATCGATGCGCGCGTCGGCCGAGTGGCCAGCGCGATGGTTGCCATGCAGGAGGGCATGCACCTCGTGTATGCTTGCAAGATTGCCCTCAATGCTGGCGAGCGCACGATCGTCTTCACGCAGGCTGAGTGCGACCGTTTGCTGCAGCTCTGGCAGACGTTCTGGGACGCCATGCTGGCACGGCCGCTCATGCATCGATTCCGCCATCAGGAGCCTGAGAGCCCCCCGACGTACAGCGACTCGTTCTACCGCGACGGCGGTTCACGGCTGCTCAACATCTTTGGCGGCATCGTGCTGTACGATACGCTCGAGCGCGCCGAGCCGCGCAATCGATACGCCCAGTGGAGCCTCGAATGGTACCGCGCGCGGCCCTCGCTCGAGACAGCGCTATCGGCCAAGTTTGCTCTCGAGATGTGCGTGCTGGGCGTGGTGGCCACTGAGGAGATGTGCTCGCACCGCGGCGTCTCCTTTGCGCCAGCGTACCGTGAGAAGTGGCGCGCATGCGGCGCGCCGACCAAGCGGCGGCTGGCCGACTATTCGCAGCTGTACCTCGATCTGCGCGATGCGTATGGGCGGTCGCCAACAGAGCTCGGAGGGCTTGATGAGTCCGGCGAGCTCGGCGATCGGGCCACCGTGTCCAAGCGGCCGGGCGAGAGAGCCTTCCGAATGCTGCTCGCGGCGGTGCACGCTCTCGGGGGCAGCAGCGCCAGCTCTCCCGCGGATCTGCGACACACAGAGGAAACATCACGGACAGCAGCGGACTCAGAATGGGGCAGGAATGGCAGGGCCGACGATCGCGCAGCCGCCGACGCGAACGACGCACAGAGAAGCGCCGAGGACGGCGGATGTTCTCCTTTGGACGGCGGACTGCCTAATTTGGACGGCGGACGGATGCGACGTTTGACTCTCGAGGCGGCGGAGGCGGCGAGGGTGGTCGGCCAAGGCCACTGCGCGCAGTATCTGCTGTACCTACATGTGCGGGCATGCGTGCGCTCGCCCAGTACGCCCGATCAGGTCGCCTCGAGAGCTCCTGGCGCCGTTACGGGCGCCGTCACCGGCCCATCCGCAGAGCAGGTGCGCAAGCTCGTGCACGCGCAGGCAAGGGTGCTCGAGGAGCGCGTGTGGTCTCTTCCGCTGCAGCTCGGCGCCCTCGGGCATGCGAACTGGGCGCGGCGGGCGCAGCTGCTGGCGCCGTGTGCTCTCGAGGCAGCGGGGCTCAGGCCTCGGCCACTCCTCGAGCTGCTTCCAGTCGCCCTGGCAGGCTGTCCCGAATCGCCTTACGAGTCCGAAGAGGCTGTGCGTGAGGCGATAGCCACCGCGGGTGCGGTGACATACGAATCGCTCGAGACAGCGCTCGCCGCCGAGCCTGACGAGCCTCCGCCCTCGCACTGCGACTTCATCACGCGAGACATCGTGATGGCCCACCGAGAAAAGGGAAATGCGGCCGCCAAGGCGGGGAAGTGGGACTTGGCGCTCAGCTACTACTCCGTGGCGCTCGAGGAGGCCGAGGCCGCCGGAGCGGCACCGATGCCGCTCTTTGAGATCGTGTACAAGCTGCGTGCCAACCGGGCGCTCGCGCACATGGAGCTTGGCCAGCCCACCCTCGCACTGGAGGACGCGCGCGCAGCGTTGCGGGCGGCGCCCGATTGGCCCAAGGCGCACTTTCGAGTGGGTGTGGCGCTCCTGGCACTGGGCCGCGCGTCCGAGGCCGTGCCCGCTCTCCGATACGCTCAAGTGCTCGACGGCCGCGACCCTGCCATTGCCTCGAAGCTCGCGGAGGCGATCGGAGCTTCGAGGAGCTCCGAGATCTCGAAGCTCGAGGAGGCGAGCCGTGGTGATGGGCTGTGCACGGCAGCGGCCGGCACGTGCCTGAGTTGATGGTGCGACGACGACGCGATGCGTCCTCGGACGAGACGCCCCCGATGCATTAAAATGCCGCGGTATCGGAGCGGGCAGCCATCGCGCTTCCGCGTTCCGGCGGGCATGCCGGAGGGGTGTATCCATAGATGCGTAGAACAAGGAACAAGCCGAGCCTGGCAGTCGACGGCACTGCGATCTGCGTGGGATCCGTAATCGAGCGAATGGCTCGGAGCTCCTCGCGTCGGCGCGGCGGGTCGGCGGGTGCCGTAATCACTGACATCTGTCATCAGCTTCGCGATTCAGACTAGAACTAGGAGTTGCTAAACTTTGGGTGGTTATAAGACTCTTCATGTTACAGTGTTTTGCAATATCGC
>Ga0209550_10003763_pt1 | contig 14412 bp, 12 predicted proteins | sample LauGreSuBDMM15SN_2_FD_187567 | JGI IMG/M metagenome (GOLD analysis project Ga0209550, IMG submission 187567) | Freshwater lake microbial communities from Lake Michigan, USA - Su13.BD.MM15.SN (SPAdes) (version 5) | ecosystem: Environmental > Aquatic > Freshwater > Lake | place: Lake Michigan...
CTATATGGCAAAGTTAATGAGCGAAAAGGTTCAAACTTACTCAATTGGTTTCCATAGCGCACAATTCAATGAGGCACACCACGCAAAGCAGGTTGCTAAATTCCTTGGTACTAACCACCATGAGGAAATTCTCAGTCCGGATCCTGCATTAGTTGTTGAAAAAATCTCACACGTGCTTGATCAGCCTTTTGCCGATTCTTCGATTGTTCCAACGTACCTATTAGCCAAATTCGCACGTGAAAATCTCATAGTTGCACTAGGCGGGGATGGTGGAGATGAAGTATTTGGAGGCTATGACCGCTATTTGGCAGCACCCGTGTTGCAAAAGCTAAACCCATTTCTGGATCTTGCTCGCACGGCGCTCAAGATTGCAGGACAACAAGCCTATGGCAATACACGAAAGATTAATCGAGTTGGTTCGCAGCTATCTTCAAAAAACTCACTTTCAGCTAGGTATAGTTCGATTTTATCTTTGACTCAGCCTGATGAATTATTAATTCTCCTTAATCCAAATTTCCAAACTAAAACAGCAGAAGTTGCAAACCTAAACCAATTTGCTACCCGGAACATCTCATCCTTTGATCGCATGATTCGGTCTGACTTGGGTGCGTATTTGCCAGGAGACTTGCTTGTAAAAGTAGACATCGCAACTATGGCAAACAGCTTAGAGCTCAGGTCGCCTATGTTAGATGTCAATGTCGTAGAATGGGGCATATCGCTTCCACGCAAGTACAAGATCAAAGGTTTTGAAACAAAACATATTTTAAAGGATGTTGCGCGTTCATTAGTTCCGGCGAACCTAATTGATCGCCCAAAGATGGGCTTTGGAATTCCTAGAGCCGAATGGCTGCGCACTGGAATGAAAGAATTGGTAACAGACACACTTACAGATACAACGGCTACTCAGCGCGGTTGGCTAAACCCCGCGGAAGTTAAAAAAGTATTAGATCTTCACATGTCGGGCCAAGACAAAGACAGCATCATTTGGCCGATGTTGATGTTAGAGCTTTGGGCTAGGACCTGGCTCGATTAGCCATTAGCTTTTTGTACAGCACCTCGTGATCGCTAACTAATCGTTTTACTCCAAAGTTTGCCAGGGTAAACTCTTGTGCAGAGGCTCCCATCTGAGCCCGTAATTCATCACTATTGGTTAGTTTCTCGAGAGCATCAGCGATTTCTTGCACATCCAAACTAGTAATGATTCCAGTGGCCCCTTCTAAGACCACCTCGGGAACCGATCCAACTTTTGTCGTCACAACAGGTAAACCTGCCATCCCGGCTTGAATCAAACTCAAGGGAGTTCCTTCATTATCACTTGTAAGGACTACGACATCAGCAGCCGATAAAACTTGTTCTATGTTGCTCTGCCAACCTAAAACCTTTACTGGTAAATCTTCATGTGCAATTCTCTCTCGACAATTTTGTAGCAATTCACCATCACCAGCCATCAAGAATTCGATAGGAACCCCACGTCGCTTGATCTCACTTACAGCATCTAAGAATCTATCGGGGCGCTTTATCTGTGTTACCCGGCCGATGAAGGCACAAATAAGATCTTGTTGTGATAAACCATAAAATTCTTGAGAATCCTTTTTATTTGGCAGTTTCCCAATCTCTAGACCCGGAGGCATTAATCCGAACTTTTCTGATTTACCTATACCTACCGCCAATAAGTCTTGTCTAACTTTGTCACCCACCGCCAACAGTTGGTGAGTGAAAATTGCCAAAAACTTTTCGGCGAGCACAACAAGAATTCTCTTGAAGAAACCAAAGTAACCATTTAGCAAATGTCCATGAAAGGTATGAACGCGAATTGATGGGTGAAGAGAAAGGATTGATGCGATGCGGCCTAGGAATCCAGCTTTAGCAGTGTGAGTATGTATTACATGGGGCTTGAAACTTCTAATCTCTTTAATAAGGGAGAGAAAGGCTTTTAAATCTCCACTGAGACTAACCCTTCGGCCGAAGCTTTCAATGCGTATCGCACCAACGTCAGTTGCGACCGTATCAAGATAATCGGCTTCATCGACAGCGCAATAACCCGTATAGAGACGATGCTCGAATTGGGATGCGTTCAAGCTTCGCATTAGCCCCGAAACCTGAACTGCGGGACCCCCCACATTCATGCGAGCGATTATTCGCATTACCCGGATAGGGGTTGAATCACCTGTGCTCACTGACTCATCTTCCCCTAAATTCTATCCAGAAGTACTTAAGGATAGATTGTTCAGGTGTGCACCCAAAGCCTTATCGAGAGGTTAGGATTCCACTCGTGAGCGTTCATCAACCCCAAGTTTTGGCCATTATTGGCCAAGGATACGTTGGTTTGCCACTTGCGATGGCCGCAGTCGATGCTGGCTGGACCGTAATTGGGATCGATAACTTTGCTGCCAAAGTCGCCCAGATCAATGAGGGTTCAAGCCCTGTGGAGGATATCTCCGACAAGCAGCTACAGGCTGCCATTTCAAATGGCGACTACATAGCCACTACAGATTTTTCTGCAGTTGCCCAGGCATCAGTCGTAACGATTTGTGTTCCCACTCCGCTAGATAGCAAGCGCGAACCGGATCTCACATTATTGCGGAGTGCCGCGACAGGAATTGCACCACATGTTTCTAACGAAACTTTGGTAGTTAGCGAATCAACCTCTTATCCAGGCACCTTACGAGACGTAATCATCCCAATAGTTAACCGCCTGAAGCCCAAAGAATCGAAAATAGTTTACTTTGCTTGTGCACCTGAACGAGTCAATCCGGGCGATGCAATCTGGAACCAAAAAAATACGCCACGCCTAGTAGGTGCCATTGATGAAGTGTCACAAATCCGGGCGCTTGCATTTTATGAATCAATTTGTGATGCAGTAGTTTCGGTGTTAACGCCTGAAGTGGCAGAAGCAGCAAAGTTGTTAGAAAACACTTTTCGTTTAGTGAATATTGCACTCATCAATGAGTTCACCCAACTCTGTTCATCTAATGGCATTAATGTTCATGATGTCATCGAGGCTGCATCCTCCAAACCTTATGGGTACATGCCATTTAAACCAGGAGTTGGTGTAGGCGGCCATTGCATCCCGGTTGATCCACTGTATTTAACATGGTGGGCGCGCCAAAACGGCAACTATGCGGAATTTGTAGAATCTGCCGATTCAATTAACCTTAAGATGCCCAAATATGTTGCAGATCGTGCTCTTAGTTTGGTGAGCACAGGAACAAAACCCCCAAAAGTACTAATCCTTGGCGTTGCATATAAACCAGGAGTTGGTGATGTGCGCGAAACCCCAGTCTCAGCGTTACGAGATCACCTTTTGGCGCTAGGGGCAGAAGTTGCATGGCACGATCCCCTAGTTGAAGTTTGGGAGGGTTCAAACCCGGTTGATTTGGACTGGGATTGCGACGTGGCGATCCTGGCAACAATGCAGCCCAACATGAATGTGGCCCAGTTAATTTCAAGAAAGATACAAATTCTCGATTGCACAAACTCTATTTCAGGTAAAGCTGGCGTTAGCTCGCTCTAGGAATTCTTGCCCATTTCTGCCGCAATATCTGCGATCATTGTTGATAAGTCACGCTTCGGTTTCCAACCGACCAATTCATTAATTAAATTGATATTTGGGACCCTCCGCTCCATATCCTCAAATCCATCACCGTAAGCTTCGACGTACGGCACATAAATTTTCTCGCTTTTTGAATTGGTTTCCTTGATAATTTTTTGTGCTAAGTCGTTGATTGATATTTCATAATCATTTCCAATATTGATTACTTTGCCTATTGTGTTTTCAACGAAAGCAATAGATACCACTGCATCAACAACATCGTACACATGTGCAAAACACCGTGTTTGATTGCCATCGCCATAAATCGTAATTGGCTCATTACCGAGGGCAGCCTTTACAAACCGCGGAATGACCATTCCATAGGCACCAAGCTGTCGGGGCCCTACTGTATTGAAGAACCTAACAATTCTTGTCTCTAATTGCTTTTCAATAAAGTATGCATATGCAAGTGATTCATCAATTGCTTTTGCCTCGCTATATGACCACCGCAATGTCACTGGGCTTCCAAGAATACGATCATCGCTCTCTTTAAGTGAGTCGGAGATATTCTTTCCATAGACCTCACTGCTACTTGTGACAAAAACAGGGGTCTTGGTTGAATGCGCAGCTTCAAGTACATTTTCAGTGCCACGAATATTAGTCAATAAACTCGCTAATGGGTTGTTAACAATGTTAAAAACTCCAACTGCCGCTGCAAGGTGAAAAACATAATCAGCTTCTTTAACCAATGGACTTATAAAAGCAAAATCCAATATTGACCCCTCGGTTAGAGTGAATTCTTTTGAACTGGTTAGGTTTGCGAGGTTGGAGGCACGGCCAGTTGAAAAATTGTCAACGGCATTAACCGTGTGCCCATCCACGACTAATCTTTCACAGAGATGAGAGCCTATAAATCCTGCTCCACCGGTAACTAGTATCTTCATGCAGCAATCTTACTGGGTGTGAGAGCGTAAATGCTCTCCTAACTCATTCCTATAGCTGCTCGGGGTATCCTTTCGATGTGAGAATTCTTGTAACTGGCGGTGCTGGGTTTATTGGTTCGCATTTATCAGAGAAGTTAATTGCGCTAGGGCATGAAGTGGTTTGTGTTGACAATTTTTTCACTGGATCAAAGAAAAACATTAGTCACTTGATTCAAGATACTAGTTTTGAACTAATTCGCCATGATGTAACCTTTCCACTTTTTCTTGAAGTGGATGGCATATTTAATCTGGCATGCCCAGCTTCACCAGTTCAATACCAAAAAAATCCAGTTCAAACTTTAAAGACAAATGTCCATGGCGCCATTAACATTTTGGGAATGGCAAAGAGACTGGGAGTTAGAGTTTTACAGGCAAGTACATCTGAAGTGTATGGAGACCCATCAGTGTCACCGCAGCCAGAAACTTATTGGGGTAACGTAAACCCTATAGGAATTCGATCTTGCTATGATGAAGGAAAGAGGGCAGCAGAAACACTTTTCTTTGATTATCAACGTCAGTACGGATTGGATATTAGGGTTGCGCGAATATTCAATACCTACGGCCCAAGAATGGCATTGGATGATGGCCGTGTAGTAAGTAATTTTATTGTTCAAGCCCTTCTGAATAAAGATTTGACTGTATACGGATCTGGCGGCCAAACTAGATCATTATGTTTTGTTGATGATTTAGTTGAGGGTTTAATTGATCTTTACTTCACAGAAAATATCTCTGGACCGGTTAATCTTGGAAACCCAGAGCCAGTAACAATGTTGGAATTGGCTCAAGAAATTATTACGTTAACGAATTCCAAGAGTAAAATTGTTTTTCAGGATCTGCCCCAGGATGATCCTATGATGAGAGAACCGGATGTTTCCCGGGCAAGAGAGCTAATTAACTGGAATCCAAAAGTAAAGCGCAAAGAAGGTTTGCTCAAGTCAATTGAATACTTCCGCAATCAAGTAAAAGCCGTCGCCAGGGAAGGATAGAATTAAATTTCGACTGCATGGCCAAGCGCGCGAATAGTTTCACATAGTGATAATTTAGTTTAAATATTTTAGCAATCTGACAGTCGGCACAGAATCGGGTATCTTCAGTTCATGAATTGTAGGAGTTGTAAAAGTAGTTTAGAGGCTACAAATTTGGATTTGGGGATGCAATCTAGTTCTGGCGTTTTTCCTAAATCTAAGGAGGTACTCGTTCCTCAAGCCGAACTGCGCTTGTTCAAGTGTTTGAATTGCTCATTAGTCCAATTAGGTGAATCGCTCCCACAGGAAGTGCTCTTTGGTGAGACGTATGGCTACAGGAGTGGTTTAAATCAAAGCATGGTTACACATTTAGAGGATCTTGCCAGGTATCTTGCAAGGAAGACACAACTTGCCCCCGAAGCATATGTGGTTGATATCGGTGCGAATGATGGGACATTCCTTAGAGCGATGCGCGGTACTTTTCCAAAAATAAGGACCATAGCTGTCGATCCGACTCTCTCTGCCTGGGAGGATTATTATGATTTTGAATGTACATTAGTTCCGAATTTCTTTAGCCGAAATGTGTTACCACAAAAAGCATTAGAAAATATTGGCCTTGTAACCTCAATTGCAATGTTGTACGACCTCCCAGATCCCACTCAATTCATGCAGGATATTTATGATTCGCTCAGCCCAGGAGGCTACTGGTTTACGGAACAGTCTTATCTGCCTGAGATGATTCGACTCAACTCCTATGACACTATTTGCCACGAGCACCTTGAGTATTACTCACTCACTTCACTTGAGTATATGTTTACAAAAGTTGGCTTCAAGATTCAGGACATTAGGTTTTCAAATTCAAACGGTGGAGCAATTGGAATTTTATTGCAAAAACCACCGGTAATTGATCCGGACAATTATTTTGTGAAGTGGATTCTGAAATCAGAAAGTCATAACCCAATGTTAATTGACAAGAGTTTTGCACATTTTGCTAACCTCGTAAATCAACAAGTTACTGATCTCACCTCGTTAGTTGAGACCCTAACCGCTAATGAAAAGGCCAGAATTGTTGGTTACGGTGCCTCAACAAAAGGAAATACCATATTGCAAGCAACTAATTTAAGCAGCAATCAGATTCTCGCAATTGAGGAGATTAACCCAAGGAAATTTGGACATTTCACTCCTAAAACTCACATTCCAATAACTGATAAAGAAGGAATTGATGAGCTAAAGCCGACCCATAAACTAGTTCTTCCCTGGCACTTCAGGGAATCTATTATTGCCAAAGAAGATCACTTTCTCAAAAACGGAGGAAGCCTGATTTTTCCACTTCCAAAAATCGAAATTGTTACTTACTAAGTTTAGTCTTCTAATTCGTGGAGAAGTTTAGGAATTTTCCAGTTAAACCTGAATTCACGTAGTCCTTACTCCAATTAGCCAATCTGGGTGAATTAAATGTATTATTCGATTCATCCAAGGCAAAATTTCCAAGCGCTCCTTCCTTCCTAAAATCTTGGTCATCCAGCAGAAAAAAACTTTGCCAATCTGAAATTCCAGCCGCAGAAAAGAAAGCTTCTATGATTTCTGACGTTGAAGCCATTAAACCGCTTCCAATAGTTCTTGAGTCACTAGCTCCTTTTTGAATCTCATCAATAATAAAGTTGACCATTGTTGGAGCCCAAGACCAGTCACGGCGTGCAGATAAATCACCAATGGATATTTTGTCTTGGATTCCACCATGTATGTTAATTATGGCTTTCATAATTTTCCCCGTGAAAAAAATTTCAGACTGGAAGGGGGATACATGGGGAAAAAGTATTGGTGAAAATATTTGCATGTCAAACTTTTCTCGATACAGATTAGCTAGATCTAGAAGTGTACTCTTACCAATTGCATAGACTGACTCTAACTTGCGCTCACTTGTAGAGGATTTTCCATTTCCATCTTTTGCGAAAATTTCAGAACTAAGCGGCAGCATCAATGCAGTTTTTCCATCAGCATTCTGTGCGATTGCTCGTAGAATTTCAGAGCTCGGATTGATTATCTCGGTTAGTGTTTTTGTCGGGTCCGCCCAAGGTTCCTTAACCGAGCTAGGTGATCCCCAGTGCAGAAACATGTCAGGTTTATAAGTTTCAATTATATTATCGTAAAAGTGCTGTGAAGAATCGACCTGTATGAATTTGATTGAGTTGTATCGAGATCTCAACTCAGAAATTCGTTTAGATTTAAGACTTCTGGTTACACCAACCACATTCCAACCATTATCAAGGAGGAGTTTTGCACTAATCAAACCATCTTGACCAGAAATCCCCGTGATGATCGCCGTTCTTGGATAATTTGTCATACCATCTCCTGTATCCTTTGTTAAGGGTATCAAAGATGGGGGCTGACAGTTGAGTAAAGTATGTCTCATAACTGGCATTACCGGCCAGGACGGTTCTTATCTGGCGGAATCCTTACTGCTAAAAGGCTATGAAGTGCACGGTTTAAAAAGAAGGTCTTCTTCAATCAACACGACCAGAATAGATCACATCTATAAGCACCCGCACTCTCAAACCAATGGAATCCAGTTACATCACGGCGACATGACCGATTCAATTTCTCTCGCAAATTTGTTAGAAAAAGTCCAACCTGATGAGATTTATAATCTTGCAGCGCAAAGCCATGTGGCGGTGTCGTTCGAGCAACCAGAATACACGGCTCAAGTTGATGGCATCGGGGTTCTGCGACTACTGGAGTCTTCAAGACTCCTTGGAAAATCTAATTTAAGAATTTACCAAGCTTCTACCTCAGAGCTTTTTGGAAATAGTACAGATAGTATTCAAAATGAAAATACTCCACTCCGGCCAGTCTCACCCTATGGGGTGGCAAAACTCTATGCGTATTGGCTTTCAAAGTCATATCGAGAGGGATATTCGATGTATGTCTCTAACGGGATATTATTCAATCATGAGTCACCGAGAAGAGGCGAAACTTTTGTAACTAGGAAAATAACTCGCTCTCTAGCTCGAATCGCACTTGGCTTAGATGAAATCTTGTTGTTAGGGAATATCTATGCAAAACGTGATTGGGGTCACGCTCGAGATTATGTAGAAGCGATGTATCTAATTCTGCAACACGATGTACCAGATGATTTTGTTGTGTCTACAGGAGAAGCACACACAGTTAAAGAATTCGTTGATCTGGCTGCTGAGTCATTGTCCATGAAATTGGAATGGCGCGGGGTCGGTCAAGATGAGCATGCAGTCTTAAAAGGTACGGATAAAGTTGTAGTAAAAATTGACCCTTTGTACTTTAGGCCGACGGACGTGCAATCGTTGTTAGGTGACGCACAAAAAATTAAATCTAAATTGAACTGGTCCCCGAAAACTTCATTTAATGAATTGGTAAACGAGATGGCAAGAAGTGATTATGATTTGCAATCGCAAAAGCAAAAGCAAAAATGAGTAAAATGAGGACATATCCATCTGGCGTTCTTCGATATGTGTTAAGGACCAACTTACCCAGTAGGCTTATCAATTTTGTCAGATTAATTACATCATTGTTACCAAAGAATTTCTTATTGCCAATCAAGATTAAACTATTTCTAATGCCTTCGCACAAGGCTTTGTTTACGAAATCTAGCAACCCTTCGGGCGGAATCTATCCAGAAATAGACATACTGATCCCATTTCACCCAAAAGACATTGCACTTTTAACTCCTTGCCTTGCTAATTTACTCCAGAATTCAATTAATCCAGTTGGGACAATAAGAGTTGTTACGACAAATCTGGGAGTACCAATTGTGCAGAGAGAGCTAAAAAGTCTAAGCGGTGAGTTCATACTGCAAGATATTTCTCTTGATGTAGTAAGTGAAAGTGATTTTTTACCAACTACTGTATTGGAAGCTTGCCATTCACTTGGCGAGGGATCCGGATGGCTTATTAAGCAATCTATTTTCTTTTGGAATTCAATAAAAAATCCAAAAAATCCAACTGTTGTGATTGACTCAGACACGTTAATCATTCAAAAAATCCTGTGGCTAGACGAAGAGAATAAGAGTAATGTTTTTGCGAATTTTCACGAGAATGATCTTTCAGATTTTTTTATCGAGAAGTTTCCAGATATCTTGAGAGTTGAAAAAGACTTTGGATTTGTCTCACATTTTGTACTTGTAAAGCCCCATGTAGTTCTTAACTTCTTGCTTCAAGTAGAGCGCTCCCGCAAATTCACAGAATACGCTTCAGACCTCAGTATTGATGAGAAAGATCTTGAAGTTCGGTTGGCAAATGTACTTCGCTTGCTGATTTTAGAATGCATGTTTAATTTTTGTGATTTTGATTTTTATGCTAAAGCTGCGCTCAAGATCGAACCAGAAAAAACCCTCATCTGTAAATGGAGTAATTTAGCAATTAATGTTCAAGATAATTTAGAAGATGCCACGTTGAAAAAATTTCTATTCAAAAATCGGGAGAGCTTTTTAAGCGTATCGCTACATACTTTTTCTTTGACGTTTTCAGGATCTGCTCGAACTCAAGAAATTATTGAAAGTAGAAATAAAATCAGGGAAGCCATAAAATGAGAACGTTGCAAAGGATATTTAACGTTAGAACTTTACTCGCTTATTCACTGATTAGAGTTGGCGAGATGTTATTGGTTAAAGGTAGTGCTTACCGATTGTCCTCAAGAATTGACGCGATTCTTGAAGTAAGGCGTCATCAAATCAGTAATGACTTAACTCAAAGATTGAATCGCACAGTTAAGTATGGCAATTTTAAGGGTATGAAGTTTGCAAACGAAAGCATTTGGGGTGCTTCTGATTCGGCAAACATGTTGCTAGGTCTGTATGAGCGCGAAATCTCAGACTTGTTAATGCTTCTCGCAATGACTGAGAACAGAAGACAACTAATCGATTGTGGTGCGGCAGACGGTTTTTTTGCAATTGGAGCTTTAGTTTCAGGTGAATTCAATTTCGTTTGGGCCTTCGAACAGTCTGAACAACAACGCGTTAATCTTAAGCAGAATGCAAAAGCGAATTCTTTAGATATGCAAATTGAAATCTTGGGTACAGCCGAAGAAGATTTTCTGAATAAATTGGAAATGGACGACAAATTCCAATTTGAGTCGTCCACTTTCTTGATTGACATCGAAGGAGGCGAATATAAAATTTTGAACGATAGCAATCTCTTGAGACTAAAAAACTCTGTACTCATAATCGAACTCCATGACTTTTCTAAAGACCAAAAGTTGGATAGAACTGCATTGCTCGAACGGGCAAGGGATACACACTGTGGGTATCTGTTTAGTACTGGAGCTCGAGATCTCTCTGCATTTCATGAATTGGATTACCTCAGTGATTCGAATCGATGGCTAATCTGTTCGGAGGGACGCCCGAGAGTAATGGATTGGCTTGTTCTATTTCCTCTGACAATGAGAAATAGACTTCTAGACATTGGTATCAATCATCATGCAATCTGACGCTCAATCTAAAGCTCCCCTAAATCGAAAGGTGCTTGTGACACTAGCAGCTGGGAATTATCTCCAGCTTCTTGAAATGTCTCGAATCTCGTTTAGAGATTACGCCAAAAAATGGGGTTACGACTTTGTTGAAGTTACGGAAAGTTGGGATAAATCAAGACCATACGCATGGACAAAGTTATTGGCTATTCGAGACCTTTTAGATAAATATGATTTTGTTTTTTATGTCGATTCAGATGCGCTCATTTTAAGGGACGACATCGATATTTCAAAAATTTCTAAGACCGATTTTGCTTGGCCTGTTGGCCCAGTGAATGGAAAAATGTGTCCTAACGCCGGGATTATGGCAATTCGAAGCACTGATGTTTCAAAAAAACTTTTTGATTTGGCCTATGGTCAAAACGACTTAATTTATAATGGTTGGTGGGAGCAAGCAGCGCTTATGCGAGTTCTACAATATGAAGACCCTCGACATCATGAAAAACACTGGAGCGAATTCCATTTAGAGAGACTGCCAATTGGAGTTACAGAACTCGACTCATCTTGGAATTCGACGATTCAAGAATTTGCGAGTGATCCGATCATCAGGCACTTCGCAGGAGATCCCTTCCCATTAAAACTCGTGTTAATGGCGGAGTATGTACTTACTCGGAAGCCGCTTCGTTTAGACACAAATTTAACTAAAGATCAAGATCAATTGGCCAACGAAAAATATTTAATGGGAAGAAATGAGATATTCAGGCTGCAGGTCACTTTGCAAGATAAACTCCTGCGGGCAACTCGAAGAGTTTGGGCAAGAGTAGTAAAAGCTCCGCGGTACAAGTATAAATGAATGATATTTATAATGCTGGCGCCGTAATCGTGTACATTATTTCAGTACCATCTGACTCTTTAATGACGTGCGGACATAGAAGTGAATTAAACACGGGAAAAGTATGGCAATAAACATAATTCATGTTTCCAATTTGACGTTTAGCGGGAGTTGGTTTGAGCGGTTAGTTTTAACTTTGCATGATAGGAAGATCTCACAAAACCTAGTTACATTGAATGCTGCAGAGCTCAAGTTTACCTCTGCTCGCCCTAAAGATTTAGAAATATATTCACCAAGAAGTCCCGTAAGGCTCCTTCGATACGTTGAAGCACTATTCCTCATACGTAATGCAAAAATCAAAGGAAAACAAAACTTCCTTTTTGCCCAAGGGCACGAAGAGGCCATAGTTAGTTCTATAGCAGCGAAGTTGCTTGGGATAGAATTTGGGCTAGTTCATCATGTTCAGCCCTTATTTTTCCGAGAATTAATGGGTAGAAAACCACTCAAAGGCTTTATCCATCACGCCTTGTACAAATTCTATATCCGAAGAGCTTCGTTGATCCAGTCTTTGTCATTGGACGTTACTGAGTCTCTCTTACGAATAGGTGTGCACCCAAAAAAAATATTACCTTTGCCTCATGGCATTGATTTCGAAGTATTCAGAGAAAAAATATTAGAATCAAATCCGTTGATTCTAAGCTCTGACAATTTTCCAATTATTCTTATGGTGGGGCGACTTTCTTGGGAGAAAAATTACACACTTGCCATAGAGAGTTTTAGAGAATTGGCATCAGAATTTAAGAAAGCCAAATTGCTTATTGCCGGTATCGGTCCCATGGAAGCGGAATTAAGAGAACTAGTCAATCAATACTTTTTAGAGGAAAAAGTTCAATTTCTCGGGTACGTTTCCAATGTACCAAGACTTATGGTAGACGCAGATGCTTTACTACACCTATCATTGACAGAATCATATGGGCAGATTTACATTGAGGCATCATTAGCTGATTTGCCTATAATCTCGTTCCCGGTGGGCATGGCTCAAGAGCTGAAGAACTTAAATTGTTCAGAAATAGAAATTCTTGATTCAAGAGATCCTATTGTTATAGCTAGAACTATTGGTTCGCTTTGCAATAAGTCGCTGTCCAGGCGGCAAAAGCGCAAATTAGACCCAGAGCAATTTTCTATGCACAGTGAAGAAAATGTACTTCAGAACATGGCAAATTATTTGGAAGATTTTGGACAACCTAAATATGACTTGTGAAATCGGCTATTCTAAAGGCATGCATCCTTTAGTGAGTGTCATAATTCCTACATATAATTCAGGGGTATACCTTAAAGAGGCGGTCGAAAGTGCCCTAGATCAAGATTATCCAAATTTAGAAGTGGTTGTTGTTGACGATGGCTCAACGGATGATTCACTGATTCTGTTAACGAAATACTTCGATCGAATTCAGATTGTAAAGTCTCAGAATTTTGGTGCAGGATCTGCCAGAAATCTTGGCATCCAAGCTTCCAGCGGGGAATATTTAGCGTTTTTAGATAGTGATGATAAATGGATTCAAAACAAAATTAGCTTACAGATGAATAAGATGTTTGATGAAAACTTGGATCTTATATATTGTGCAGGACAAGAGTTCAGCACTATCGGCGGAGTCGGAAAAATCCACGAGCCAGTTTTTAAGGGTGACTGTTATCAGTATTATAAGAAGTACCCAAGCCGCGACGTAGTTGCAATCGGTCCCAGTGGGGTGGTCTTGAAGAAATACATACTGCATAAATCTGGGATTTTTGATACGAAGATTCCAGCCCCGTCCGAAGACTGGGATTTTTTCCGTAGATTCTCTCAACATGCAAAATTTGGTTACTGTACGGAAGTTCTTGTCTTAAGGCGGATTCATGAGAATAACATCAGCAGGAAGTCGATTCTTGGCTACTATCTTGGAAACCGAAATGCGTTACTAAAGATGTTTCTAGATGATCCACAAATCGGAGCGATCGAAAGAAGAAGCATTTGGGTGAAGTACAACTTTATGTCAGCAAAAGCATTTGCAAAGAGAGGCGAATTGCTCCGAGGCTTTTGGGCTCTCAGCCAAATTTTTCTACCAAGGTACTTTTAGAAAACAAGTTTGACCAGCTTATGGGGAACCTTTTGACCAATAGTCTATTCAGCGATGCTGAAACCTCAAATTTGCCCTCAACACTGACTATTCATTCTTGACTTATTGTTACAATATTGTGGTGCTCTATAGTCGAAGTGATGACTACCACATTGAACTGGAGTTTAGGGAATGAACAATAGAGCAGAGTGGCAATCTACCGTACTTGGCCGATCATTTTTGTTGCTCTCTCAGCAGGATAGAACAAAGATGATTTACGCCATGATCGTTCAAATCACAATTTCAATTTTAGACTTGCTCGGAGTTGCAGCGATCGGCCTATTAGGTGCGCTATCTATAACTGGAATTCAATCAGAAACATCTTCAGGCAGAGTTTACTCTGTTCTTAAGATACTCAATATTGAAAATCAGTCATTTCAGATTCAAACTATGATCTTGGGGCTTTCGGCAGTTTTTCTACTAATTGGAAGAACCTTATTTTCCATTTACTTCACCAAGCGTATTCTATTTTTTCTAAGTAGAAGAGGTGCTGCGATCTCCTCTAATT